>ERZ888423.1768-NODE-1768-length-17653-cov-16.633538_pt1 | contig 17653 bp, 14 predicted proteins | sample MGYA00520523_ERZ888423 | MGnify/ENA primary metagenome ERZ888423 (study PRJEB32303, sample SAMEA104408611) | aquatic metagenome | biome: Brackish water; feature: Pelagic; material: water | place: Baltic Sea | collected 2014-06-08T10:24:00 | depth 30,27 m ...
GCCTCCGGAAACCGCGCTTTAATCTGGCGAATGGCTTCTAAATAGAAGTTATCCGAGGCCCAGCTGTAGCTGGCCATTGGGTCTTTGAGTGCTTCGTCTACCGCAGGAAAAATATCAAAAGATTTGATTCCCAAATCTAGACAGGATTCTATCTCAGGTAAGAGTAAATCCAAAGACCAACGAAAGTTGTTCGGGAGCGAGGCGACCTCTTCTTTAATGCCTTTGCCATCTTTGAGAAAGATCGGATAAATGAGGTGTTGTGCACCTAGTTGGGTTTCGGCAAGCATATCGCGAATAGCGGAATTCTTGCGGTTGCGTCTGGGGCGAGTAATATTCATCTTACATAAGCATGCCACCGCAAACATGAAGCGTTTGTCCGGTGATGTAAGCAGAAAGATCTGAGGCTAAAAATACAGTGGCATTGGCGACATCTTCTGGTTTGCCTCCGCGCTTGAGCGGAATACCGTTGCGCCATGAAGCCACCACTTCTTGGTCGAGAACTTCAGTCATTTCGGTTTCTATAAAGCCAGGAGCAATGGCATTGCAACGGATATTGCGCGACCCGAGCTCAGCAGCTATTGATTTGGTAAAGCCAATCAGGCCGGCTTTAGATGCTGCATAATTAGATTGCCCTGCGTTTCCTTTAACGCCAACAACTGAACTCATATTGATGATAGAGCCAGCGCGTGCTTTGAGCATTGGTTTTTGAACTGCCTTTGTAAGATTAAAAGCAGATTTTAAATTGGTATTGATGACGTCGTCCCATTGTTCTTCAGTCATGCGCATGAGGAGCGTGTCTCGGGTAATTCCGGCATTATTGACAAGAACATCGACCGTGCCAAAAGCTGCCACTACATCTTCGACGAGTTGCTGTGCTTGATCAAAATTAGAGGCGTCAGAGCGAAAGCCTTTGGCTACACCACCATTAGCAGTGAGCTCAGCTTCTAGTGCGCGCGCTTTTTCTTCAGATGATAAATACGTGAATGCGACAATTGCGCCTTGTTGAACACACGTTTCTGCAATTGCTTTACCGATGCCACGAGAAGCGCCAGTAATAAGTACGACTTTGTTGTCTAGTAATCCCATGCTATTTTGAATTAATTTGGATAGTCAAAGATAAGGTTCTTCTGCAAATGACAAGCCTTGAACAAGGCAAAGTATTCAGCGAAGCACCAAAAACAGTTGGTTCGAAGAAAGGCGTAAATCAGTTCTTGAAATACCCTTGCGCTCAAAGGTGGTGTCGCAAAGGGAACTTGCGTAGTGTGGAGTAACGTGTATCCTCCCCGACTTAATAAACGGAAAAACCTCCTCAATTTTGGGCACACTACAATATGGCGCTTGGCGCTTGCGCAAAGCCACTTGAATCTCTTGTAGCAATCCCGGTGAGCCCTCGAGTAAAACCCGTGAGATTTGCTTCTCTTGACGGGTGAATAAGAAATTCACTTTGGTCTTTCTGACCCCTTCGTTCATGGGGCAATCCATCCAAACTTCTTGATCCATACTCAAGACCTTATCTGTTGCCCACATTACGCTGTAGCGAATGCGCACACTGCGCTGCCCAATACAAAAAGCACCTAATGTATCTTTTTTGAGCAGGTGCTGCATCAATTTAGAAAAGGGATGTCCACCAAAATGAGGAAATTCAATTTGAATATTTTCACGTTCAATAGACTTTCGAAAGTGTTTAATTGGTTCGGAATGCGCGCTCTGCTCGAGTAAATCAAACTGATTCATGCGTTCTGGGTTTTCTCTCCCGCAGGACATTAGCAAAACAACAAATGCACTATAGAATCCAATTTTTACCATCACAAAATAAGCTTTCCATAGAGATCGTAATGATCTGCAGTGGTAATCAGTACACGCGAAAAATCTCCCAATCTAACGTATCCGTCGGCTTTTTTCACCAATACTTCGTTGTCGACCTCTGGTGAGTCAAACTCAGAACGGCCAATGAAGTAATCGCCCTCCGCGCGGTCAAAAAGCACTTTAAATTCTTTACCTACCTTGAGTTGATTGAGCTCATAAGAAATTCCGCTCTGGAGTTCCATAATGGCATCTGCCCGCTCCTTTTTGAGCTCGGCGGCAACATCGTCGGTAAACTGGTATGCATGTGTATTTTCTTCGTGAGAGTATGTAAATATGCCCAAACGATCAAAACGCGTACGCTCTACAAAATCATACATTTCCTGAAAATCGGCAGCAGTTTCAGAGGGGTAGCCAGCAATGAGAGTGGTGCGCAAGGCCAAGCCCGGCACTTTGGCCCGAATGGTGGCTACTAATTCTTCGGTTTTTTCTCGGGTAATGCCGCGGCGCATGGCTTGTAATATGCGAGTAGAGCCATGTTGCAAAGGCATGTCGAGGTATTTACAAATGTTGTCGCGCTCGGCCATGACTTCAAGTACATCCATCGGGAAACCGGACGGAAAAGCATAGTGTAAACGGATCCAATCCAGACCTTCGATGTCCGAGAGCTGCTTGAGCAAATCTGAAAGCGCGCGTTTTTTATAAAGATCGAGACCGTAATAGGTAAGGTCTTGTGCAATCAGCATGATTTCCTTGACGCCTTTGGCCACCAAACCTTTCGCTTGAAAAACCAAGTCCTCTATAGGTGTTGATTGATGCCCGCCACGCATTAATGGAATAGCGCAGAAAGAACAAGGGCGGTCACAACCCTCGGCAATTTTAAAATAGGCGTAATGCGATGGTGTGGTCAGGATGCGCTCCCCTACTAACTCATGTTTGTAATCGGCTTTTAGGGTTTTGAGTAAACGCGGTAATTCGCGAGTACCAAAATAGGCATCTACCTCTGGGATTTCTTTTTCGAGTTCGTCGCGGTAGCGCTCAGACAAGCAACCCGTGACGTATACTCTATCGACGAGCCCCTCTTGCTTGGCCTCTGCGTAGCGCAAAATGGTATCGATAGATTCTTGCTTGGCATTGTCGATGAATCCGCAGGTATTGATGATGACAATTTCGGAATCGTCTTGCTGAGCTTCGTGCTCTACCTCAAACTGATTGGCTTTAAGCTGTGCCATGAGCACTTCAGAATCAAAAGTATTTTTAGAACAGCCAAGTGTAACCACGTTGACTTTATTCTTTTTAAGGGTTTTGGTCTTCATTCGGGTACAAAAATAGGACTCTTTGCGCAAATGGTATTACTTTTGACGACACTTGTCAAACAAGAACCGATGAAAACGCTTTTTTTCCTTATTTTAACCTCGTTGCTTTTTTCTTGTTTTGTGCCAAGGTCCAAACGCATCCCCTCTCCAACAATGGCAACACCAATTGAAGTGAAAATGTCCGAAATTAATGAAGCGCGGTTTCTCTCAGATGCAGCACCCATTCAAATAGATACTATTTCCGTTTGGGAGGGTGTCCTCACAGTGAAATATAGCTGTGCTTTTAACCCGGGCAAACTGAGCTTGGTAGGCAGCCCTATGCTCGCTAAATCCTTTCCACCTATCAGAAATTGTAAGTTTGTTGTACAAGAAAATTACCTCCATACGAAAGGGAATGAAGAGCAACCCATCCTTGGTGAAATGCAATTTGACCTCAAACCACTAAGCCATAAATTCGTCAAAGATGCGCCTACCTACCTCCAAATTGAAGGTTGGCCTGAAAAAATACTTTTTATTTACCCTGAATAATGGAAGAACGCATCGACAAAATATTACTTGAACGCGGTTTGGTGAGTACCCGCGTACGCGCTGAAGAGATCATCAAAAATTACGGCGTGAAGGTCAATGGTAAGCTTTTTTCCAAGCCAGGTAAAAAAGTACCCACCGACGCAAAAATTGAATTACTAGCAGATGAAATTCCGTGGGTCTCAAGAGCAGCATTCAAACTTATTGCAGCATTAGACCACTGGAAAATTGAAGTGAAAGACAAAGTTTACATCGACTTAGGCGCTAGCACAGGAGGTTTCACCGAAGTTTTATTGAGCCGAGACCTCAGTCGTTGCTATTGCGTAGATGTTGGTCAAAAACAATTGCACGATAAAATCAAGAACGATCCAAAAGTTATCAATCTGGAAAAAACCCATGCCCGCGACCTCACTGAAAAATTAATACCAGAACAAGTAGATGGTTTGGTTGTGGATGTATCTTTTATCTCCTTAGAAAAAGTGCTTCCCTTCACCATTCCTTTTTTGAAAGAAAAAGCGACGGTTATCTTATTGATCAAGCCGCAATTTGAGCTGGGCCCCGGATCCTTAAACAAAGCTGGCGTCGTTAAAGACACGAGTCAATACCCTACGCTTTTAGAAAGCATCATACAAATGGCACAACGCAATCAATTGCAATGGAAAGGCTACATAGACTCCCCTATTCTCGGCGGCGACGGCAATGCTGAATTTCTTGGTTATTTTGAAAAGAATTAGGCTAATTTTGCAGTATCATGATGAGTATTGAAGAATTAGAAAGGGCTTTTTTAGATATAGACTTCCAAGCAAATCGAATTGCCAAATCAAAACAGGTCGATCTAGAGCATTTAAAACGCTTTAACGAGCGCTCTGAACAAGTAAGGATACAATTGATTCAAATGGGGCTCAGCGACGCCTTGACCGAATCTTTGATCGAAATCAATCCGATCGATGAAAATTTTCTAATTCAGTTTACATTTGGAAGAAAAATCCTCAATGTAATCACATTTGGATTTCACAAAAAACGCTACATACCAAAAAAACAAGAAGCCCACTTCCGCAATGAGGTTGCAGAGAAAAGCAGACTTTATCAGTATGCAAAAGGGCAATTGACTATTGATTAAATGCAGCATTAAAGCGCTGCGCTCAGCGTTTCTAGAGCATTACTTTACAATTTGCAAGGATTTATAAATACTTCCTTGACTAGTTTGAATAGCGACCCAATAAAACCCTGACTCCAGCTGCTTAAGCCCAACCAAATATTCGTTTCCATTCGTAGAATGGTAGCTCAGCTCGAAGGATTGACCAAACACATTAATTAAAGCGATACTTTCCAATTGTAGTTCATTAGAAAGCGAAATTGTAAATTGATCGCTTGTCGGATTAGGATATATATTGATATCCAACGGACTGACTTCATTCAACTCAGCCCCTGGTTCTGTGAAGGTACAAGCACATTTATTTTTGGCTTCATTGGTCTGAACAACCGCTGGCGCTTCGTAAATGGCTTTAACCCAACAATGCTGACCACTTTGAGAAGCAGATGCATTGCGCAGTCTTATTGTGTACCAACCGCTGTAAGATGGCGTAAATGAAAATATTCCGTTACCTGTTTGGGTAGTTGAGTCCAGGGGCAAGCAGTTTTTATCCAATACACCTAGGGTTAGCGGCAAATTAGCAGCGCTTGGATACCACTCGAGCTGAACCTGTACGCCTTGCTTGGCATAGATGCGGCCAACCACGCGGCATTCTAAACTATTGTTCGGGAGCTTCCCACCTTGCTGCAAAGAGTTGGCATGGCGATCACCCAAATCATCGTTCATCTCCCATTCTTGTACTATGTTCTTGGCAGGCTTTTGGTAATTGGTGCCAATACCCTGTGGGGCCCAAACACAATAACCACGACGTCCAAAATTAGCACTGCCATCGCAAGGCGGAATCGATATGTTTACTTTTCCGCCACCGTATACTGTGGTGGTAGTGCTATTGGCTCCGGAGTAATCGACTAATACCGTGCCGTCGGGCCAATTGGTCTGTACACCGTTCAGCTGCTGCCATTGGTTCCAGTTATCTGTAATGCCAATAAGGGCTTTGGTACTGCGTTCAATCACTAAAGCGTCTGGTGCTTGCCAGCGCACAAAATAAGCGCCCTCTTTGAAATGTAAATTTTGATGACACCAAATTAAATTGGCAACATCGCTATCTATGGCAAGCGCGGTAGTGTCGGTAGGCAGGTGATTAAAGCGATTGCCGTTGTAGCCAATCGGAAAGAGGTCCTCAAAAAAAAGCTGAGGAGCTCCATCCATAGAAATTACTATCGCATGTGCGGCAGAATTCCTAACATCGTTTGGTTCGATATGCGGACTCAATTCTGATCCTGTATTCCAACCCGTATAATTCCCTTGTGCTGAAAGCTGAGGCCTAAACGTATCGTGGTTATTGACAAACGGCACCGTTCTTTGCCGATTTTGTTGTTGCTGGCTCGGAATTTGACCAAGATCGTAGGCACCATTAGAACTCACCATTGCCGACAGCGCAAAGCGCAAATTAAAATCAAATGTGCCGGCTCGGTTTTGAACGGCATCGGCCCAAGCATCTAGCTGAGCAGTGCCCCCGACCCACTCCCCAACGGCAAACATTTCTTGCCCACCACTTGCCCACATGGCACCATATTGTAAATTCCAGAGCATGTCCTCTGAAACATAACTCGGAAAATGTTTTACTGCATCTAGGCGCAAGCCATCAAAACCCACTTGCTTTTTATACCAAATGAGCCAATTACGCATGCCGTTGCGCATGTAGTCAGCGCTTTGCGTTGGATTATGTAAAGCGTTTGAAGACAACCCGAAAGCGTTGCTTTCATAGGAAATGTCAGGACCCCAATAGGGTGAATTGATTTCATTGGTACAACACAAGTTGTTGTTATTCGGGTAAAAATTCTGCCAATTTTTGGGAAACCTACCATCTCGAGCCAAGTACTGAGCCGTACTTTCAGAACTTGCCGGCGTTTTAAAACTCACGTATCTGAAGTTTTTGTATCTGTTCGTCTGACCGTCGTCCATGGCAGCAGGGTCTTGCCCCCCAGAACCATTTGCGCTTCCGGCGTTACTCACATGATTGAGTACTAAATCTTGAATGACGTCTATGCCGTTTGCATGCATTACGGCTACCATGCGCAAGAGTTCGTCTTTATCGCCCATGCGGGTTTTGGTACTATTTTTTTGGAATTTATCACCGAGATCGTAGTGATCAAATGGGGAGTAACCCACACTATTGGTACCTGAATTTTTGATCGTAGGAGGAATCCAGATGGCATCTATACCCATTTCTGCTAAGCGAGGAGCGAGTTCTGTGAGGTAGTTTGCCCAACCGTTCGGATAGTTCGTGTTCCAGTAGTCCCACCAATAAGCCTGAAGCACCAATTGGCGGTTGGTAGGGTTCACCTGCGCCAACAAAAGACTATGGCCTGTAAGAACCAAACACAGCAATAAAATTTTTCTCATGACAGCCTGAATTACTTCAGTGCTGATTCATGCGTGGCTCCGGCCTCAATGGTTATGGTGGCACCCGCTACATCGCAAGAAATCAGCGCTGAACCTAAATTAGTAATCTTTACTTTATGTGAAGTAATCGCTACGGCTAATGGTTGGTTTCGGTAGCGAATTTGAAAGGAATAACTTTTCCAAGATTGGGGAATTTGTGGGTCTATTGCCAAACTATTTTCATAGACACGAACACCCGCTAATCCTTCTACAACGGACATCCAAGTACCTGCCATGGAAGTAATATGCAAGCCCTCATCAGCTTCGTGGTTGTAGTCATCGAGATCAAGTCTACTCGTTCTCAAGTATAATTCCAGTGCCTTATCGAGACGCTTGATTTTAGCAGCCAAAATAACGTGAACACAAGGCGAAAGCGAAGATTCATGAACTGTTTTGGGCTCGTAAAAATCAAAGTTTTCACGGATAATCTCCTCTGAAAAATGGTCCTCAAATAAATATAGGCCCTGAAGTACATCGGCTTGTTTAATGAAAATGGAACGCAAAATACGATCCCAAGACCAATGCTGGTTAATTGGGCGCTCAGCAGCCGGAATGTCTGAGGCATTGAGCTGATCTTTATCCATGAAGCCATCTTGTTGCAAATAGATATTGGTGCCTTCAAGTTGTGGAAAATATACATTTTTGACGATGTGCTGAAACTTGTCTATTTCTTTCTTCGTCAATTTTTCAGGTAGGTCACTTTGAACAGCGGCATTCACTTCCAAACAATAGTCAATACACCAACGGGCTATGTAGTTGGTATACCAATTGTTATTGACATTATTCTCGTATTCATTCGGACCCGTTACGCCAAGCATAACATAGGCTTGTTTGGCTTCGGACCAATTGAATCGCTGTGCCCAAAAACGCGCAATACCGGCAAGAACCGGCAACCCGTAGGTTTCCAGATAATTGGTATCGCCTGTATGACGGATATAGTTAAAAATACCAAAAGCAATAGCACCATTGCGGTGAATTTCTTCAAAGGTAATTTCCCACTCATTATGGCATTCCTCGCCGTTCATAGTGACCATAGGATACAACGCCGCACCGTCTTTGAATCCTAGTTTTTCTGCGTTTTCAATGGCCCTGTCGAGGTGTTTGTAACGGTATATCAATAGTTGCCGTGCCACCTGTGGATCGGCTGTTTTGAGGTAAAATGGCAAACAATATGCTTCTGTATCCCAGTAGGTAGCGCCCCCGTATTTTTCACCGGTAAAACCTTTCGGACCGATGTTTAACTTGGCATTTTTACCTGTATACGTTTGGTATAAATGAAAAATATTGAAGCGAATGCCTTGCTGTGCTGCGTCATCCCCTTCAATAAGAATATCGGCACTGCTCCAAATGGATGCCCATGCGGCCTCGTGCTCTGAACGCAAGACATCAAAGCCAGATGTATAAGCGTCGCGAACACGCTTGATGGCTTTTGCGGAGAGTTCAAACTCGGAATGATTAATTGTTGAGGTTACTGCAACATATTTTTTGAGGGTAAATCGCACCCCTTGCTCTAAGTAATGCTCAAAATTATTTTCGACATAGAAGTCGCGCTGAAGGATATTGGGATGTATGGTAAGCAGTTCTTGCTCGCGCCAAAAACTAAAGCGCATAGCTGTGGCCACACAGAAATCAGTTTTTTTAGTACGGGTGCACAAGATTCCTTTCTGGAGGTCTACTTTGCGCGAATCTTCTAACCAAAAGAATTCGTCATAATTGGAATCGTGATTGCTGACCTTTCCGTCGAGATACGGCGTAAATTTGACATTACCACTGAAATTAAGTGGGGTCACGGAGTAAGAAATAGCTGCAATTTCTTCTCGAGCCATTGAACAAAAGCGGATGCTTTCTATCTCGACTTCTTTACCACTACCAAACACCACTCTAAACGTTCGTTTGAGTAGGCCCGTTTGCATGTTCAGCTCTCTATGAAAATACTTGATTTGTTGAACATTTAGGTCTAACTGTTCGCCATCGATGCTGATGTCAATACCTATCCAGTTTGTGGAATTCAACACCTTGGCAAAATATTCCGGATAACCGTTTTTCCACCAACCTACTCGTGTTTTGTCAGGGTAATAAACACCTCCTATGTAGCTACCCTGTAAGGATGGGCCGCTGTATTGCTCTTCAAAATTAGCTCGCTGCCCAAAAGATCCATTTCCTATACTGAAAATACTTTCTGCTTGCTGTTGTTTATTGGGGTCAAATTTGCTTTCAATGATCTTCCAAGGATCAATTTCAAATAAATTATGCATATTGCTCTACTCTAAATTCGGTCAAATCGTTCAAATAAATATCGGCTAGTGCAGCAATGTTCGGGTTGCCCACCCCAACGACAGTAAAACCGCCAGCTTTTGCGGCGGCTATTCCCGAGGCTGCATCTTCAAAAACCAAACACGCCGATGGATGCAAACCAAGTGCTTTTGCACCATTTAAAAACACTTCCGGATGCGGTTTGGGATCTTTCACACCATTGCCATCAATAACCACTTCAAAATACTGACTGATATCGAGTTTATCCAAAATAAAATTGGCATTCTTGCTCGAAGATCCTACCCCTAAAAGGATTCCCTTATTTTTAGCCGCTTTGAGTAAAGGAAGAACCCCGGGTAATAAGTGCGCTTGATTTAAGGACTGAATGGAGTCCAGATAAAAATCGTTTTTACTCTTCAAAAGGGCTTCAAATTCGGAATCGGAAATAGTCTTATTTCCTAGTTCAAGAATTAATTGGAGAGAATCTGCCCTACTCACGCCCTTTAAGCGTTCATTCTCTTTTTCTGTAAATGCAATATCTAAGGAATGTGCACAGCGCTGCCATGCTAAAAAATGATTGTGTTCTGTACTGACCAAGACGCCGTCGAGGTCAAAAAGAAAAGCTTGCATTTTATCCACGCGTTATATTCTTGTCGGTTAAAATAAGATTCAGGAGACCCGCAATTACCAAAGATGTCCCTGCTAAAAGCATAGGGGCTATAGGACCCGATCCAAATAATTTTGAAAGTGTGTTGACGCCACCAAGTGCTGCAATGATTTGTGGAATCACGATAAACATATTGAAGAGGCCCATCATGAGCCCCATTTTGTTTTCATCTACGGTGCTCGAAAGCATGGCATAAGGCATAGATAGAATACTACCCCAAGCAAAACCGATGAGCGCAAAACACAACCAAAGGTATGCTGGGCTTGGAATCAAGGCCATCAGTATAAAACCAAAACCGCCGGCTACCAATGAAGTCAAATGGACCCATTTGCGGTTGACACTGAACTTAGCGGCATAGAAAGTGAGTGCAAGTGCAAAAAGCATAGAGGTAAGCCCGTAAATGCCCATATTGGAGCCAACTGAATCAGCTGCAACTTGAAAAGACTTGTTCATCTGTTCGTAGGCAATAGGATCTGAATTGAGGAGTGCGTTGGATGGCGATGGTGCTTTGAATAAATGAGCAGTAAGAGCAGGTGTCGCCATGCTCCACATCGTAAAGAATGAAAACCAGCTAAAAAATTGGATCAGGCCTAACTTGAGCATCGTTGGAGACATGCTTGACACTGAACTCCAAAAATCTTTGATAAAATTGGTTTTTTTCTTTTCTTTATGAAAAGCTTCTTCATCTGATGGCGGATACTCTTCGGTGGTGAAAATGGTGTATAAGATACTTCCAAGAAAAACAACGGCCCCAATAGCAAAGGCAACTTTGACGTTCATCGGAATTCCTTTGGCAGTAGCCTCGTCATTGAAGCCGAGCTGAGAAACCATCCAAGGTAAGTTGGAGGCTACCCATGTGCCTATTCCAATAATGAGTGTCTGAAGTACAAAACCATAAGAACGTTGAGATTCGGGAAGTTTGTCAGCAACTAAGGCACGGAAGGGCTCCATACTGATGTTGATCGAGGCATCGAGAATCCATAAAAAACCAGCAGCTACCCAAAGCGTTGGCGAATACGGAACAAAGAACAAAGCCAAAGAACTTAGAATGGCTCCAATTAAAAAATAAGGTTTTCGGCGGCCAAAGCGAACAGACCAAGTGCGGTCAGATAAGAAACCGATAATAGGCTGAACAATCAAGCCCGTAAGTGGGGCGGCAATCCAAAGGCCGGGAATATCTTCTGGCGACGCGCCAAGCGTTTGAAAGATGCGAGACATATAGCCACCTTGTAAAGCAAAACCAAATTGAATACCCATGAAGCCAAAGCTCATGTTCCAAATTTGCCAAAACGAGAGTGTGGGTTTAGTTTGCATGACTCAAAAGACTAGATGTTATCGGACATAAACCGCATAGCCCCAAGGAGCTAAAAATAGGTTTTCTTTATCCTTAAATACTTGCATCTTTTGAGTGAAAAGATTGGTGTAACTTCCTGCTGCAGCTGCGGGTAAAGCAATTTTTTTGCTTTGGTTACTTAAATTCAAAACCACTAAAACTTTCGAATCATTGCGTTCACGCGTGTAGATGAGCACATCGGATTGTTCGGGAGTCGATAAAAATTTAGGCGCAACCTGGCCTTCTCCTACGCGAAGCGCCTCATTTTTTTGATGCAGTTTCAAGAGTTGGGTGTAGAAATCGACAAGATCCATTTTTTCCCAATTGATGCTGTCTTTGTCAAAAAATTTAAGGCGTCGGTCTAGGGAAGTTTCTTGGCCGTTGTAGACCAATGGCATTCCGTGGATGGTAGCAGCCAAAACAGCCATGGCAAAACGCGCTTCTCCCATGCGCTCCATTTCGGTTCCGTTCCAAGAATTTTCATCATGATTAGAGGTAAAATGCATCTGAAATGCATGCGAAGGAAGCTCCGTTTTTCCAAAATAGGTCTGGATATCAGCAGCATTTTTTTTACCTTTTGCGACGTCGTTCATAATGTGATGAAACTCCCATCCGTAGGTCATTTCGAATGCACTATACAATTCGTTCCCTTCGGCCTCGGCAAGCATAAAAACAGGCTTAATTTGGTCGAGTGACGCTCTTGCTCTGGTCCAGAAATCCATAGGCACCCAGCCCGCTACATCGCAGCGGTAGCCATCAATGTTGAAATCTCTGACCCAATAAGACATACATTCTATCATTTCTGATCGGAGTTCTTCGTTGTCATAGTTGAGGTCTGCGACATCCCACCAGTCTGTACCGATGGTGGGTTGCACTTTACCCATTGAATCTAGCGTATACCAATCAAGCCTACCTTCTTCAATCCAGAGATGGTCAGGAGAGGTATGATTGGCTACCCAATCGATGATGATTTTCATGCCTAATTGATGGGCTGCAGCAACCAAACGACTAAAATCTTCGTGGGTACCAAATTCTGGGTTGATACCGCGGTAATCCCGAACGGCATAGTAACTACCAAGACTACCCTTGCGGTTGAGTTCTCCAATTGGATGTATAGGCATAAGCCATAGGATATCAACTCCCATTGCTTTCAAACGAGGTAATTCTTTTTCAAATGCTGCGAAGGTTCCTTCCGGCGTGAACTGACGTACATTGACTTCGTATATCGTTGCATTACTAACCCACTCAGGAGTTTTGACTTGTGCATGGATAGCGAAAACAAAGAGACTAATAAAGAAAGTGCAAATTAACTTTTTCATTGTTAAGCAATTACTGTTTTCAAAATATACTTTAAATGATAATCCACTAGGCCGAGTACGGGCTTTTGTACAATTGAAGCAATTTGTATGCCGAGCTCTGCCGCTGCTTTATCGAGTTCTTTTTCAAAAATTTTTGACAAGGAACCTACAAAATGGACCTCTGTTTCTTGATAGTTATCATAGCAACAAACATGCACTTGCATAAAATGCTTCAAGCCTTTGTAAACCATTTCAGAGAAAAATGCATTTTCTTTATGCTTTGCAATAAACGGCATAAACGATGCGATGAAAACATTGGCATTGGGCTCTCTGTAGACACGATCTACGATGATGTCTTTGTCAAGTTGATAAGTTGCGATGAAGTCTGCTTCAATATCGGCAGGTAAATGTTGATATAAAAACGAAGAGAGCAATTGCTTGCCAAAATAACTTCCGCTGCCTTCGTCACCGAGTACATACCCAAGCGCCGGAACTTCTTCAAGTAAATTTTGACCATCAAAATAACAAGAATTACTGCCTGTTCCTATGATACAAGAAATGCCAGGCTTGCCGTTAAAGGTTGCATAAGCACAAGCCAATAAATCATGTTCGACCATAATAGAGGAATCGGAGAAGATACGACGTAGACCTTCTTCTACTATTTGGTTGAGTTCAGGACTTGAACAGCCGGCTCCATAAAAATAAATACCTTTGATGCTTGGAGCAAGGTGCATAATGTCTGTGTTTTTCTTCAACTCAGCCTCAATAATGTCGGCAGAGTGAAAATATGGATTGAAGCCCATTGTTGAAAAAAAACTTTGGTTATTTTTGTTGTCTACTAATACCCAATCGCTTTTGGTAGAGCCACTTTCAATAATGAAATACATAATTTGTTCTAGAGTGAATGATAGCTTTGTGTCAATTTTACACTATCCAAATATATAGATAATACTTAATACGTGCAGCACAATCTCAAAAAAATCAATTCAGAACTCAATCCAAACGTCTCGGTAGACTGCGTGATCTTTGGTTTTGACCTCGAACAACTCACGGTGCTGCTCATCGATAGAGGCGAGATATCCTCTGCATTTGGCCCACGTCTTGCACTACCCGGCAACCTTATTTATGATAACGAGAACCTAGACATGGCTGCCAATCGGGTGCTAGCCGAGCTCACCGGGCTCAAGAACATTTACCTAGAACAAGTCGGAGCCTTTGGCGATCCAGACCGCATTCACAAAGAAGCCGACCGCGAATGGCTTAAAAGCATTCGTGCAGAACCTGAGGCGCGTGTGATTACTGTGGCGTATTACACGCTCGTGCCAATGTCAGATTATATTCCACAGGCTGCTTCATTTGCCAAAAATGCCGATTGGGTGCCGGTCAACCTCATCAAAGAGTTGGCATTTGATCACTATGAAATTTTACAAGCGGCCAAAGACAAGCTGAAGCAAAAAATTAAAATTCAGCCGATTGGTTTCAATCTGTTGCCAGAAAAATTCACCTTGAGTCAACTGCACCGTTTGTATGAATCCATCTTAGACAAACCGTTAGACAAACGCAATTTCAGACGTAAAATTCAAAAATTAGACATCTTAACAAGTCTGAGAGAAAAGCAACGCGGTGTGCCGCACAAACCATCCTCACTCTACGAATTCAACGAAGAAAAGTACCAAGAGCTTACCCAAACTGGTTTCGACAACTTCGGATTTTAATTCTTGTTCATTTTTGTAATTTAGACGGATGAAAAAAGTATTCATCCTTCCCCTATTGTTGCTTTCTTACAACAAAGGTTATAGTCAACAATGGTCAGCAAACACGACCCCGACCTACCCAGAACTCATCGCGCACCTACAACAGCTAGACAAACAGCATCGCGAAATTCGACTCTACAACATGGGGCCTTCTGATCACGGCCTACCTATTTACCTTTGCGTTGTAAACGGAGCAAAAGATTCATTAAAAACTTTCATTAAAGCACGAAATAACACGACAATCCTCATCAATAATGCCATACATGCCGGTGAGCCTGATGGCGTCAATGCTAGTTTATTATGGCTTGAACAATGGATCAGAGCCGGCAAACCAACAAAAAGCAGAGACGGCAAGGACGACTTTCCAGTAATTGCATTTATTCCTGCCTATAACGTGGGTGGTATGATGAACCGCTCTTCAAAAAGTAGAGCAAATCAAAATGGCCCCGAAGCCTATGGTTTCAGGGGCTCGGCAAAAAACCTTGACCTCAATCGTGATTTCATTAAAATGGATGCTGTCAATAGTTTTACATTTGCCCGCATTTTCCATGCACTTGACCCCGATATTTTTATTGACAATCACGTTTCTAATGGTGCTGATTACCCCTACACACTCACTTATATCAGTTCAATGAAGGAGCGTTTGGCACCAACTATGCAGGCACTCACCTATGAAAGTTGCATACCTATCTTGAAAGATTATTGTCAAATTGGAAATTTTGAGTTGTTTCCATACGTAGAACTAAAAGGAGCAACCCCAGAAAGTGGAATAGTTGCCTTTAATGACCTACCGCGTTATGCGATGGGCTATACCAGCTTATTTCATTCGTTGTCTTTTACCGTTGAAACACATATGCTCAAAGCATTCCCACAACGCGTACAAGCTACGCTTAACTTCATGAATTCGATGATAGCCTATGCCATCAGTCATAGCCAAGAAATAGAAACAGCAAGGACTGCTGCAAAAAACTGGGCCAAAAATCAAACTAGTTATGCATACAATTATCAACTCGACGAAAAACAAGTAGATCAAATTAGATTCAAAGGTTATGAAGCTATATATCCCGAACACCCGATTACCGGCCTCAAGCAATTAGGCTATGATCAAAAGCAACCCTATGAAAAATACATACCTTACTATAACCATTATCAAGCGAAAGATTCCAGCTCTGTTCCAAAGTATTATATCGTGAGTGGGCAAGAACAAGCCATTATCGAACGACTTGAAAGCAACCAAATTGAATTGACTAGAATCACAGCTTCGTCAATTAAAACAATAGAAGTATCTTCATTTATAGTAAAGGATTTTAAAGCCCCATCTAAACCCTATGAAGGACATTTTAAACTCCAAAACCTTCAAGTTGACAAGCAGCTCATTACGCTTGAACTAAAGGCAGGTGATATCCTGATTGCTTGTAACCAAGACAAAGCAAACTTCATTCATGCAGTGCTCCAACCCTTAGCCGAAGATAGTTACCTAACTTGGAATTTCTTTGACAGTTATTTACAGCAAAAAGAATATTTTTCTCCGTATGTTTTTAAGGAACAGATTGCTGAAATTCTAAATACACAGCCTAAGCTAAAAGAGGCCTATGAAGCAAGAAAAAGATTAGACCTAAAGTTTGCCAACGATGAATGGGAACAACTTTATTTCATCTACCAAAATAGCCCCTACTTTGAACCTAGCTTCATGCGACTCCCGGTTTATGAAGTTTACTAAAACAAAAAAGCCCCGCAGAGCGGGGCTTTTTAATTATTAAAAGGTTTCTTAATTCTTGATAATGCGTATGGCTTTTGAACTTTCCGCAATGCGCAAGAAGTAAATACCACGAGCAACCTCATTGATGTCTACTGTAGTAGAAACACCTGTCATGAGACCCTCTTTTACAATTTTACCTTGTGCATCTTGAATGCTGAAAGCACCATTCACTGCCTGGCTTGCGTCAATAGTGAATTGATCAGCTGTAGGGTTTGGATATACCTCGTAAACCACCGCATTCAAATCATCAATACCGACCGTGAGTGTAAGGTTCAAAGTGATTGTTGAATCACATCCTGCCTCATTTTGAATCACTTGCGTATAAGTACCTGGTGTTGTATACTCTATACCATTCAAAGTATAAGCATCTAGCGCCGTCACATCAAGGGTAGAAGAAGTAGACTGACCAGATGAGATAATGATGTTTCCTGAATTGGCAGAACATCCGTTAGAAGAAGTAACCGTTACACCGTAAGTACCTGCTGTTGAAACAGTAATTTCACTTGTAGATGCGCCTGTTGTCCAAGCATAAGTGTTTCCTGGAGCTGCAGCTAGGGTGAGTGTTTCGCCTGGGCAAAGTACACTGTTGCCATCCATTACGACGTTAGCAGAAGGAACTGCATTGACCGTTACTGTAGCTTGCTCAGTGTCTGTACAACCGTTGGCGGCAGTCACAGTTACAACGTAGTTACCAGAAGTAGTTGCAGCCAAAGCAGCTGTATTTGCACCTGTGCTCCAGCTGTAAGCAGTACCACCTGTGGCAGTAAGATTCACTGAACCACCCTGACAGAAGGTCAATGGACCACCTGCATTAATTGAAGCATTTGGAACAGGAAGAACGGTTATTCCAATTGGCGCAGAAGTTCCGGTACAACCAGAAGCATTGGTTACCGTTACAGTGATTGGGCCACCTGCAGTTACGTTTACACCTTGTGTAGTTGCACCGTTAGACCACAAGTAAGAAGAACCTGGGCTTGCCACAAGCGTAACAGGTGTGCCCGCACAAACTGTTGTTGGTGACAACGCAGTTGCTGTAGCAGTAAAAGTTTGTTGTGCATCTACAACGATGTTGTTAGATGATGCTTGACAGCCAGCAGCGTTGGTTACCGTAACAAAATAAACACCTGAAGCTGTTGCAGTAATGTTTGGCGTAGTTGCACCATTAGACCACAAATAGGTAGTTCCGGCAGATGCAGTTGAATTCAAGACAACGTTACCACCTGCACAGAATGCTACTGGGCCATTAGGCGCAACAGAAACTGTTGGAACAGTTGCCGCTGTGATAGCTACCGGAGCTGAAGTTGCTGTACAACCAGCAGCGTTGGTAACAGTAACACTGTATGATCCTGGTGTTGCTGTCGCAATAGAAGGTGTAATTGCACCGTTACTCCAAAGGTAAGTAGCAGC
>ERZ888423.1769-NODE-1769-length-17649-cov-7.210526_pt1 | contig 17649 bp, 15 predicted proteins | sample MGYA00520523_ERZ888423 | MGnify/ENA primary metagenome ERZ888423 (study PRJEB32303, sample SAMEA104408611) | aquatic metagenome | biome: Brackish water; feature: Pelagic; material: water | place: Baltic Sea | collected 2014-06-08T10:24:00 | depth 30,27 m ...
TCATGGAATTGACCACGGAGCTTGAGGCCTATCAAGAGGGTAAAAAGATTAAATCTATTCCCGTCAATTTTCCGTATGGCGCGACCAAGCAACTCTTAAAAACCGATTTGGTGGCCCGTAAGGTCGGGCCACAGTCCTTCCGATGGGTTTTGAAATCAGTTCCAGGGGAACGAATTTTCATGAACAATAATGCCGTGCTTTCTGTTGAAGGCGTAGATGAAAAAAGACGTATTTTATTGGTTTATCATAATATGCATCCTGATATTGGTGCTTTGACCCGTGGACTTGAAGCAGATGAGCGAACCGAAATAATTTCGGCCCATCCCGAAAAAGCCTTGGATCAATTAAATGACATTGATGCCGTGATCTTTTATCAACCTAACAGAGTTTTTGCACCATTAATGGCCAAAATAATCGAAGAGCAAATCAATGTTTGGCTCATTTCGGGTCCCCAAACTGATTGGTCTGAGGTCAGTAAAATACAGCCGGTTTTACAAAAGGAATTTTTAGGGGTGAGCGATGAATTATTCTCTTTGGTCAATCGTGAATTTTCTCTGTTTCAGCCTCCCTATGAAAAATGGAGTCAAATGCCCCCTTTAGTTTCTGATATTGGTCCGCTCAGTATTAATACGCCTCATGAGGCCTTGCTGACTTCTGTACTGCAGAATCAACCGAGCAAAAGTATTCAGCTCGGCTTTTTTGAGCAAAAGGGTATGCGCTGGATCGTTTGGGATGGAATTGGTCTATGGCGATGGAAAATGGAGGCCTTTAGACAGACAAAATCCCATGAATCATTTGATGCTTTTTTAGGAATCCTTGGGAAATATATCACCAAACATCAAGAGAAAAGCGTTCTTAAGGTCAAATTTAATTCAGTTTATTCGCAGAGCGCCCAAGCAGAACTTTATGCCCAATATTTGGATAAAACGGACGAACTTGATATGTCCGCTGATCTTGAAATCAAGTTAATTCATCAAGAATCTAAGCGCGAAATTATCAGACCTCTGCTGGCGGATTCCAAACAGTATAAACTTAATCTTTCTGATCTAGCCCCGGGGATTTACAATTTCACTGTCCGTGTCTTGGGCACAACAGAACAAAAATCAGGTCAATTTGAAATTGATCCCATCCAACGTGAAATGGGGCAAGGGTTTGCGAAAATTCAGCCCATGAAATCCTGGGCTGAGCTGAATCAAGCACCGCTGTATTATCTGAGTAAAATGGAAGATTTACGAGAAAAATTATTGACTGAACCGAAATTTATGCCCAGAGAAGTAGTGACTGAGAAAAAACTAGACTTTATTAGATGGTATTACGCCTTAGCTTTCTTAATTTTGATGTCTACTGTTGAATGGTTCATTCGAAAATATAACGGTCTCACCTAAAAAACAAAATCTATTATGGATAAATTACCCAAAGCAGGTATTCCTGCAATTACACTAATCATTTTTGCTGTTATTATTTTGGCAAAGTCGGCAATTACAATTGGCTCGGGAGAGGCAGGCGTTTTATATAAAGTTTTTGATGGCGGTGTTGTTACCGACCAACCACCATTGGGAGAAGGATTTCATATTATTGCCCCTTGGAATAAGGTCATTATATATGAAATACGTCAGCAAGAATTATTTGAGAAGATGAAGGTGCTTTCCTCTAACGGTTTAGAGATTCAGATCGATGCCTCTGCATGGTATAAGCCTATCACCGAAGATTTAGGAAAACTTCATCAAGAAAAAGGGGAAAATTACCTCGAACGTATTATCCAGCCTGCAATTCGCAGTGCGGCAAGAAGTGTTGTAGGGCGTTACACTCCAGAACAATTGTATTCTTCTAAACGCGATGCGATACAAGAAGAAATCTATGAAGAAACCAAAAAGATTTTGGATAAACAATACGTACAACTCAATGAGGTTCTTGTTCGAGATGTGACCCTACCAGGAACCATCAAAGATGCGATCGAACGAAAATTAAAGCAAGAGCAGGAGTCCTTGGAATATGAATTTCGTTTGGTTACGGCGCAAAAGGAAGCCGAACGTCAAATTATTGAGGCCCAAGGTAAGGCAGATGCCAACAGGATTCTTAGTGCTTCATTGACCGATAAGATTTTGAGCGACAAAGGAATTGAGGCGACCATAAAATTATCTGAATCCAATAATTCAAAAGTTGTTGTGATTGGTTCAGGAAAAGACGGTCTGCCACTGATTCTGGGGAATAACTAGAGTTTAGCTTCAAGAAATGTCTAAAATAGTCATCATAAATGGGCCCAATTTGAATTTATTGGGCAAACGTGAGCCAGAAATATACGGGGCTCAAGGTTTTGATGATTATTTGCCAATTCTTAGTCAAGCATTTCCCGGCCACGAATTGATATATGCCCAGACCAATGTGGAGGGTGAGCTCATTAATCTGCTCCACGAACACGGCTTTAGTGCAGCGGGTATTATTCTAAATGCCGGAGCTTACACCCATACCTCGGTGGGTATTGGGGATGCGGTTCGGGCCATTGAAACCCCTGTCGTTGAAGTACACATTTCAAATACATTCGCCAGAGAAGACTATCGACATCGATCTTTTATTGCACCGCACGCTTCGGGTGTTATCGTAGGATTCGGGCTCAAAGTTTATGATTTAGCGCTTCACTTTTTCAAATAAAAAAAAATCCTCTTTCGAGGATTTTTTTATTGAATATGGATTCCGATAATGTTCGGAATAAATTCTGTGGGTGCTACAAGTGAATCACCTCGTCATAAGCGGCTGCTACAGCTTCCATTACCGCTTCACTCATAGTTGGGTGAGGGTGGATCGCTTTCAATACTTCGTGCCCTGTGGTTTCTAGCTTACGCGCCACGACCGCCTCAGCAATCATATCCGTTACACCAGCCCCGATCATATGACACCCGAGCCATTCTCCGTATTTAGCGTCGAAGATCACTTTTACAAAACCATCTTTGGCCCCAGAAGCGCTCGCTTTACCACTGGCAGAGAAGGGGAATTTCCCCACTTTAATGTCATAGCCTTGTTCTTTTGCTTGCGCCTCAGTAAGCCCTACACTCGCAATTTCGGGCGAAGTATAAGTACACCCAGGAATATTTCCGTAGTCAATTGGTTCGGCGTGTAGACCGGCAATTTTTTCAACACAAGTAATCCCCTCTGCTGAAGCTACGTGAGCCAGCGCAGGGCCTGGAACAACATCCCCAATGGCGTAATAACCCGGAATATTGGTGCGGTAAAATTCGTCGACTAAAATTTTTCCTTTATCGGTAACAATACCGACTTCTTCAAGACCTATGTTTTCAATGTTCGCTGCGATACCCACTGCTGAAAGGACGATATCGGCGTGTAGTTCTTTGATGCCATCTTTAGTTTTGACACTTGCTTTAACTCCTTCCCCCGAAGTGTCGACACTTTCTAAGGCCGCATTAGTCATCACATTGATGCCGCTTTTCTTAAATATTTTTTCAAACTGTTTTGATACGTCCTCATCTTCTAAAGGCACGAGATTGGGCAAGTACTCAACGATCGTTACTTCGGTGCCCATGCTGTTGTAGAAATTAGAAAACTCAACCCCTATAGCACCGCTTCCCACGACAATCATTGATTTGGGCTGTTCCTTTAAGGTCATTGCCTCGCGATAGCCAATTACTTTCTTGCCATCTTGAGGGAGATTGGGCAGAGCCCGTGAACGTGATCCCGTGGCGATGATAATGTGGTCTGCACTATATATTGTTCCGTCCACATCGACTTCTTTACCTGGCTTAAGGGTTCCATGGCCATTAATGACCTCAATTTTATTTTTTTTCATTAAAAATTGAACGCCTTTACTCATCCCGTCAGCTACAGAACGACTGCGCTGGACCACTTTTGAAAAATCTTTATCAAAATCACTTACGGTAATTCCATAATCATCGGCATGTTTGATATAGTCAAACACTTGAGCACTTTTAAGCAATGCCTTGGTTGGAATACACCCCCAGTTCAGGCAGACACCACCGAGATTTTCCTTTTCAATCACAGCGGTTTTTAGCCCTAATTGTGAAGCCCGAATCGCTGTTACATATCCTCCAGGTCCACTGCCGAGTACTATTACGTCAAAAGATTTCATTTTTTCAAAAATTTTTTGGGTTGAATGCCAGCAAATTTACAAAATAAAAACCCGGTTTTAAACCGGGTTTTCTTCAGATTTTTCATCAAAAGTTATCGAGAGTGAATTCACACAATATCGCTGACCTGTCTTGGTTGGACCATCGGGAAAAACATGACCTAAATGCCCGCCACAATTTTGACATAAAATTTCGGTGCGATACATACTATGACTCGTGTCTCGCTCATAGGCGACGGACTCCGGAACACTGCGATCAAAAGAAGGCCAACCACAACCGCTGTCAAACTTAGCATTACTATCAAATAGGGGGGTGCCACAGCCACCGCATTTATAGACTCCTGGACGATATTCATTATTTAAAGTCCCTGTAAAAGGACGTTCTGTGCCTTTTTGGCGCAATATATGATATCGCTCTGGACCTAATTCTTCCAGCCATTCTTGTTCTGTTTTTTTCATTAAAAAAGAGGATTTTGAAAAAGGGGTTCTCTGTGGGTTTTTAATATTAGAATTTTATCAAGGCGCTACTCCTGACGAGACTTTGTCTTTGTGTCATTAGGGAGAAACTTAAGTGCTGCTCCGTTAATACAATGACGCATTCCTGTAGTTTCTCTTGGCCCATCCGGGAAAACATGACCTAAGTGACCACCGCATTTAGCGCAGTGTTCCTCAGTGCGGGCATAGCCTAAATCATAATCAGTGCTGTAAGCGATTGCTTTGTCGATAGGGCGATCAAAGGAGGGCCAACCAGAACCACTCTCAAACTTTGCCGTTGACTCAAATAGTGGCGCCCCGCATCCACCACAATAAAAGGTCCCAGAGCGATATTCTTTGTTGAGTTTACTGCTGTTGGGTGGTTCAGTGGCGGCTTGTCGTAATACTCTGTAGGCCATAGGACCTAACTCTTTTTGCCAAATCGAATCCGGTTTTTCTATGGGAAATACTTCCTCTTTTTTTTGAGCTTTTGAAGCACAAGAACCCATGAACAAGGTGATAATGACCAAAGAAATAGAAAGATTGCGCATAATTAATTACCTAGAAATTCAAAATTACCTGAGTGTTCAATGTCCTGCATGCTCCATAAGGCATCGCCGTATTCAGCGGGAACTATTGCGATACGAAAAAGTTGATTTTGTGTCCACTCAGCACCAAGGGTATTTAAATTAAAGTTTCCGTCTAGGAAAAACTTAACGTCAAAATAGGTGTGGTTAAACGTGTATAAAAAGGTTCCTCCGCCAGTGTCAAAATACGTTGTCGGTAGGGGGGTCCAAATATCGGCCGAATCAAAAATTCCTTCATGACGATAAACCAAAATAGCGTCGCTTTCAAAAACCTCAATATCTAGAGGCAAGGTCACCACCTGTTGATAGCCATTACCTTGGTTCAGATCGAGATTAACTTCGATTACTTTACCCAATATATTGACTCCAGGAAAGCCAGGAGGACCTTCAGGACCCTCACAAGACATGAGCAAAAAACCAAAACCAAAAAGCAATAAAGACAGTCGTTTCATAAGATGTGTTTTCAATTCAGGTGCAAAAGTTAGGCCAAAATTAGTCAAAAGCTTTTTTCTCTTCGATACCTTTTAAATAATTGGTTAACTTGGACCAAGCCTAACCACGAACCTAAGGGAGAACTCTATCCAAAATGAAGCAGTCAGAATTAATCGATTACAGAGGAAACAAGCGATATATCAATGCCTGGGCTTTTTATGATTGGGCCAACTCGGCCTATAGTTTGGTCATCTCCTCTGCAATTTTCCCTATTTTTTACAGTGCACTTTTTTCTAGTGCCGGGGTCGAATACGTCGCCGTTTTTGGTGGTGTCATCAGATCAACTCCGCTGATCAGTTACCTCACGGCTGCGGCTTTTATTGTTGTGGCGATTAGTGCTCCATTATTGTCAGGAATATCCGATTTTGTTGGGAATAAGAAAGTCTTTTTAAAATTTTACTGCTATTTGGGGGCTTTTTCTTGTATGGGGCTCTATTTCTTTGACTTAGAGTATATCTACTTTGGTCTGTTGTGTTACTTTTTTGGTTTAATCGGATTTTGGGGCAGTATTGTTTTTTACAATTCCTACTTGCCTGATATCGCCCATCCTGAGCAACAAGATGCGGTTAGTGCAAAAGGATTTTCGCTAGGGTATATAGGGAGTGTTCTTTTGTTGATTGTCAATTTGGCTATGGTCATGAACCCAGGGTTTTTTGGATTTGAGGACTCAGGGGCAGGCAAAATGGAAGCGATGCGCTGGTCCTTTGTGATGGTTGGTCTGTGGTGGATGGGATTCAGTCAATATACATTTTACGTATTGCCCAAAGGGGCAGGTAAACCGCATAAAGTAACAAGGGCAGTGGTATTTAATGGTTATGCCGAGCTAAAATCGGTTTACAACGCATTGTCTGATAATTTGCGTCTCAAGCGCTATCTCATGGCGTTTTTTGTGTATAGTATGGCCGTGCAAACCATAATGCTTGTCGCGACATATTTTGGCGAACAGGAAATTGCCTGGCCGGACGAGGGCGCTAAGACCACAGGATTGATTGTCAGTATTTTAATTATTCAAATATTGGCCATGCTTGGCGCTCAAATGACGTCAAAAGCATCAAAAAAATACGGCAATATCAAAACCCTTATCGCGATTAATAGCGTTTGGGCGGCGATGAGTATTTATGCTTATTTCATGATTAGTCCGGTTCAATTTTATGTTGCGGCTGGAATCGTTGGTCTCGTTATGGGGGGAATACAAGCTCTGAGTCGTTCTACCTATTCTAAATATTTACCACGCACAGAGGACACCGCCTCTTATTTTAGTTTTTATGACGTGGCAGAAAAGATTGGGATTGTTATCGGGATGCTGCTTTATGGTTTTATCGATCAAATAACAGGAAGTATGAGAAATTCAGTATTGTTTTTAATCGTATTTTTCATTTCCGGTATCGTTTTACTGTTAAGGGTTCCCGATAAAATTAAGTCTTGATTACACAATTTTTACTTAAGTTTGCGTTACATACCTAAAGCTAATCTTGCCCTATGAAGAAATATTTGGTTCGCGGTTTTCTACTGACCGTTTTCAGTCTGTTTTTGTTTTCAGCATGCGAAGACGAACCGTTAACTGGTAATTTTGTAACTGATGAACAAGTCAATGATACCAGTGTGTTTTCTGCTTCAATAAACGGGGAAGGTTTCTCTGCGTCAACAACAACCGGGCAATTAATCAATGGCGTTTTATTGATGACCGGTACGGATTATTTTGGCAATATTATTTCCATCGTAATCACAAATATAGGGACATGTACCTTTGATTTGACCCAAGAAATTAATCCAACAAGTTTTATTTTGGAGGCGCCAACGGAGGCTCCATTTGAGGTCTTGAGTAGTCTAGGGGGGGCAGGGACAGCAGTGATACAAACCTATGATCAAGAGAACCAAACCGTCAGCGGAATTTTTTCTTTTACCGCAATTCGTGAGATAAGTGATGGTGCTGGAGGGACAATCACTGAGTCCGTAGTGGTGACCAATGGTGTGTTTACCGATATCCCATTTACCCTAGTAGACGGGTCATTAGAGCCCTACGATTGTGATAATGGTGGCGTGGATCCAGGAGATGACCCAGGCGATTCAGGAATTGTGGATCCAGACAGCAGTTTCTTTGCCCTAGTCGATGGTGAGGAATTTATTGATGAGACATTTGTCGCAGAAATTTTGATGGTAGGGAGTGATGAAGTGGTAAAATTAACGGCGACGGCTCCGACTTTAGAGCGTATGGAGTTCTTTATTCCTATGGGACTGAGCGTTGGGACTTACGAATTTGATCCTATTTTTAACGGATCAAATCTCACGGTCGCCTACACAGATAGTCAAGGAACGGAAGCCTTGACTTCAATGTCTGGCTCTGTAACTTTTGAAGAATACGGAAATATTACTGGAAAATTATCGGCAACATTTGCCTTCACTGCGACCGATCCAATAGGGATTAATGAAGGAGAAGTTCTTGTTACCGAAGGAGCGTTTGTAATGGATTATCGCCCTGATGCTACATTAGCTGACAACACTTTAAGCGCAGAGGTTGATGGTGGAAGTTTTGTCGCGACTTCAGTAGAAATATTACTTGATCCGAGTTACGACACCACTTATGTTCAACTCACGGCCCTTGACGCAGATTCAAATAGATCCATTGCCTTGAGCTTTCCTATTGATGTAATGCCAGGGACCTACAATATGGCAACCTCAATTGAAACGGGTGTTGAGATAGTAGGACTTTACAATCCAGATATAGAGAATGCACAATTGTATTATTCCTCTCCGGGCCAGTTAACCATTACGAGTTATCAGTACTCTGATGGTGTGATTGAAGGTCAGTTTAGTTTTACTGCCCTAGATCCCAATGGTTTTTATTTAGAAGAGTATTCTATTGACATGGGGGTCTTTACCTTGACCATTCCCTAATTGGTCGATTTAAACGTATTGTTTGCCCAGTGTGTGAATGTGGCTTTTTTGCTCAGAACGTTTGTATAAATTTTTAAAATACCTGGATATCCAGGTATTTTTTTTGTGTGGACTGGGGCTATGGCATAACTATTGAACATTACAGGGTGAAGAAATCTTGATGCGCTCCATTAATTGGGGTAATCGATTGATTTTGTATAAAAAAATAGAATGTGATCAAGTTCATGCCTTTGTTAGGCGTGACATAATGACCGAGATATACTTATGTCAAAAGCCAAACTTATTAATTTAGACAGTTTGTCATTTCATGATTTGAACGAGGACGCGGAGTTTATTCCACTGCTTAGTGCAGAAGATGAACAAGCGATGTCCTCTGAAGATTTACCTGAGACCTTACCCATATTGCCTCTGAAGAATACCGTGTTGTTTCCTGGGGTGGTTATCCCGATTACTGCGGGCCGTGACAAATCGATTAACCTCATTAACCAAACCAATCAAGGCAATAAGGTTATTGGGGTGGTGGCGCAACGCGAAGAAGCTCAAGAAAACCCAGAGTCAAAGGATATTTATCAAGTCGGTACGGTAGCGCGTATTTTAAGGGTGCTAAAAATGCCTGACGGAAATGTAACGGTGATTATTCAGGGCAAGAAACGATTTGAAATCGATCAAGTCGTGACCACCGATCCTTTTTTAACGGCAACCATTAAGGAGGTTGAAGAGCAGCGCCCGGAAAAGGAGGACAAAGAGTTTAATGCGATAATCGATTCTATAAAAGAACTGGCGATTGACATTATTAAAGATAGCCCAAACATACCTTCTGACGCTGCTTTTGCCATTAAAAACATTGAAAGCTCGTCCTTTCTAATCAATTTTGTTAGTTCTAATCTGAACATCACTGTCCCTGAAAAACAAAGTTTATTAGAAATAAATAATCTTAATGAACGCGCCTTACAGACGCTTAAATTTTTGAACGTTGAATTGCAGAAATTATCGCTAAAAATGGATATTCAATCCAAAGTCGAAAGCGATATGTCTCAGCAACAGCGCGAGTATTTCTTGCAGCAACAGATGAAGACCATTCAAGAAGAACTTGGAGGGACCTCTTATGAAGCCGAGATAGAGGAGATGCGCCTCGCTGGAAAAAAGAAAAAGTGGTCTAAAGAGGTGGCTCAGCATTTTGAAAAGGAACTCAGTAAGATGCAGCGCATGAATCCTCAAGTCGCTGAATTCAGTATACAGCGTAATTATTTAGACTTAATCCTTGAATTGCCTTGGTCTGAATTTAGCAAGGATGTTTTCGATTTAAAGCGCGCTCAGAAAATACTCAATCGTGACCACTTTGGATTGGATGATGTTAAAAAACGAATCATTGAGTATTTGGCTGTTTTAAAATTACGTCAGGATATGAAATCTCCGATTTTGTGTCTTTACGGCCCTCCAGGGGTTGGAAAAACCTCTTTAGGTAAATCTATTGCTGAGGCTTTAGGCAGACAGTATGTGCGTATGTCTCTGGGTGGGCTGCGCGATGAGGCAGAAATAAGAGGACACCGCAAGACCTATATCGGGGCAATGCCAGGAAGAATTTTACAGAATATCAAAAAAGCGGGTAAAGCCAACCCAGTATTTGTTTTGGATGAAATTGATAAGCTCACGGCCAGCCATCAAGGGGATCCCTCATCGGCGATGCTCGAGGTCCTGGATCCAGAACAGAACAATGCTTTTTACGACAATTATCTTGAGCTGGGGTACGACCTTTCTAAGGTAATGTTTGTGGCGACTTCCAATAGTTTGAGCAATATTCAACCGGCGCTTCTTGATCGGATGGAGATTATTGAGGTTTCTGGATACACGATAGAAGAAAAAATTGAAATCGCCCATAGACATTTGTTGCCCAAACAACTAAAAGAGCATGGGTTGGATAAGGATCACTTAAAAATCCATAAACGCCAGTTAGCCTTTATTGTAGAGGGTTATACGCGTGAGAGCGGGGTGCGAGGATTAGAAAAGAAAATCGCTAAAATGGTCCGTTATGCGGCCATGAATATCGCTATGGATCAGCCTTATACGGTTACCGTAGATCAAAAAACAATCGAAGAGGTCCTTGGGGCACCTAGACTCGAGAGAGATAAGTACGAGAATAATGATGTCGCTGGTGTGGTTACTGGATTGGCATGGACCCGTGTAGGCGGAGATATTCTATTTATTGAATCCGCTATTTCTGAAGGAAAAGGCCAACTCACGATGACCGGAAATCTGGGAACAGTGATGAAAGAATCGGCCACCATAGCCCTGGAATTTATAAAATCTCATGCTGAGCTTCTAGGGGTGCGTCCTGAGGTGTTTAAAACACATAATATTCACATTCATGTTCCCGAAGGAGCAACGCCAAAAGATGGTCCAAGTGCAGGAGTGACCATGCTGACTTCTTTAGTTTCGCTTTTTACTCAGCGCAAAGTTAAAAGAAGTCTTGCCATGACAGGAGAAATTACCTTAAGAGGTAAGGTTTTACCTGTAGGCGGTATCAAAGAAAAAATATTGGCTGCCAAGCGCGCTAAAATAAACGAGATTATTCTTTGTGCGGATAATAAAAAGGACATTCTAGAGATTCCCGATCATTATCTCAAAGGCCTGAAATTTCACTATGTAACGGATATGTTAGAGGTGGTTTCAATTGCCGTGACCAATCAGAGGGTAAAAAGTCCAAAGAAGCTTTGGGACTAATTCAAGACGTACTTTTATTTGGCTTGAAAATAAAGTATCATTGTAGTCGTTAATCAAACCAGGGATTGATACCAAAAGGATTATGAGATTGTGGCTACTGACGATAATTATTTTGTGCACCCAATTCAGTCGGGCACAAGTCGGTGGTTCTGCAACATACCAATTTTTGAATTTGGGTACTAGTCCCCGTCAGGTAGCGTTAGGAGGAAAGACGGTAACCAATTTCGATTATGATCCGACCCAAGGCTTGTTCAATCCCGCCACGATAAATCCCGCCATGGACAATCAATTGTCCATTAATTTTAACAATTACGTTTCGGATATCTCTTATGGGACAGCGAGTTATGCTTATCTATGGGATAGACGTACTCAGGTAATCCATACGGGAGTAACGTATATTAATTACGGCAGTTTCGCGGGCTACGATGCTCAAGGGCAACCCACGAATTCTTTTTCGGGGGGCGAGCTAGCCGTATCCGTGGGCCATGCTAAAAACATACCGTACACGAATTGGTATTTAGGAGGAAATTTGAAATTTATTTCTTCGACCCTGGAGCAGTACAATTCCTCTGGAATTGCGCTTGATATTGGTCTGTTATATCGAAATGAAGCTCAAGGGCTTAATTTTGGATTGGTCGCCCGCAATTTTGGGGCACAGCTCGATCCTTATGATATAACGGCCGAAAAGCTCCCTTTTGAGTTGGTTGCCGGCGTCTCTCAGGACTTAGAAAACATTCCTGTGCGTTGGCATGTGACGATGGAACACATGCAAAATTGGCGTTTGGCCTTTGCAAACCCCAATAGGGATGAAATTGATCTCGAGGGCAATGCCACAAGTGAAAATATAAATTTTATAGACGAAATACTGCGGCATGCCATCCTGGGCGTAGAACTGTTTCCGGACAAGGGGTTTAACTTGCGTTTGGGGTACAGTTTTAGAAGAGGTGAGGAGTTAAGAATTATAGACCAGCGCTCCTTTGCTGGATTGAGTGCCGGATTTGGTATTAAATTGAATAAATTGCGCTTCAGCTACGCCTACAGTCGATTTAATAGTGCTGCAGCGTCAAGCTTTTTTGGATTAAACATGAATCTTCAATAATGCGGCGCATCATTATCACCATAGACGGACATTCGTCCACCGGTAAAAGTACTGTCGCCAAACAATTGGCTGCGGAGTTGGGCTATATTTATATCGATAGTGGAGCGATGTATCGCTCAGTGACGCTTTACGCAAAAGACAATGAACTCCTGAAAGGAAAGTCTCTGGATAAAGGGGCCTTGCTCGAAGCTTTGCCAGAAATTGAAATTGATTTTGTCTGGGAGCATGGGTTGAAAAAGACGATCCTGAACGGAAAAGATGTTTCAGAGCACATTAGACGTATGGAGATTTCTGAATCTGTTAGCCAAATAGCAACGCTCCCGGAGGTTCGCGCTAAAATGGTAGACTTGCAGCGGTCATTTGGCACCAAAGGTGGTGTTGTGATGGATGGTCGAGATATTGGCTCAATAGTTTTTCCCTCTGCGGAGCTAAAGATTTTTATGACGGCATCTGCAGCTGTTAGAGCACAAAGAAGGCATTCGGAGTTATTGGCGTCGGGTCAGCAGGTGTCTTTTGAAGCCGTATTGGACAACCTTCAATCAAGAGATGAGATGGACTCAAAACGAAGTGTATCTCCATTAATAATCCCGGAAGGAGCTATTGTCATCGATAATAGCGAGATGAATCCTCATGACCAATTCAATATGATACTACAATTGGCCAAAGACCGGATTTTCGGCCGTGTTTAATTTTGGGCAGGCGAGTCCCCGCGAATCCAGGTAAATCGGCCTTTAAGGTGGGTTGAAATCAATGATTCAATAATCTGATTTTTAATGTTTTGATATTCCGTGGGAATATTCTATTTTTGCGATCCTTTTTGACGCGAACCAAAGGAAAAAAGGGCCAAGAGATATATTTAATCCTTCTGTGCACTTACAGCGATAGCCTTTGGGTGAGTGACAGAATACAAATGGCAATTCCATTTTTATTGGAATTCCAGATTTAACAAATGGCTGAACAAGCAAACAACGAAGCTGTTGAAACTCAAGAAACAGCTGCAGTAAAAGCCCCTAAGGCGGATACTCAAGTTCAGAATCCTGAACAATTTTTAAAAGACTTTAACTGGCACAACTACGAAGAAGGAATTGATCCTGTAGATGAAGGTCAGTTAGAAGAGTTTGAAAAACTCGTAGCACAAAACTTTGTTGGCACCTTGAATGACGAGGTAGTAGAAGGGTTTGTGATACACTTAACAGATAGAGATGCAATCATCGATATCAATGCAAAAAGTGAAGGCGTAATTTCACTTAACGAATTCCGTTACAACCCAAATCTCAAAGTTGGTGACAAGGTAGAAGTTTTGATTGATGTGCGTGAAGACGCTACAGGTCAACTCGTTTTATCACACCGTAAAGCACGTACAATCAAAGCATGGGATCGCGTTAACGCTGCCCATGACGATGGTTTAGTGGTCAATGGATTTGTTAAGTGTCGTACCAAAGGAGGTATGATTGTAGACGTATTTGGTATTGAGGCATTCTTGCCAGGATCACAAATTGATGTGAAGCCAATTCGTGATTACGATATTTATGTTGGTAAGACTATGGAATTCAAAGTGGTTAAAATCAACCATGAGTTCAAAAACGTAGTTGTTTCTCATAAAGCGCTTATCGAAGCAGATATCGAAGAACAAAAGAAAGAAATCATAGGTCAACTAGAAAAAGGTCAAGTCCTAGAGGGTGTGGTTAAAAACGTTACCTCATATGGCGTATTTGTTGATCTTGGTGGTGTTGATGGATTGGTGCACATTACAGACCTATCATGGTCGCGTATCAACCACCCAAGTGAAGTCGTGGAGCTTGATCAAAAACTCAACGTGGTTATCTTGGACTTTGATGAAGATAAAACAAGAATCCAATTGGGCATGAAGCAGTTAAGCGCGCACCCATGGGAAGCTCTTGGTGATGAACTAAAAGTAGGGGACCATGTTAAAGGAAAAGTTGTTGTAATCGCTGATTACGGTGCTTTTGTAGAGGTTGCTGAAGGAGTAGAAGGATTGGTTCACGTAAGTGAAATGTCTTGGTCTACACATTTGCGCAGTGCCCAAGACTTTGTTCACGTGGGTGATCAGGTAGAAGCTGTTGTCTTAACTCTTGACCGCGCAGAGCGCAAAATGTCTTTAGGGATTAAGCAATTGACTCCAGATCCATGGACGGATATTACCAAAAAGTACCCTGTAGGTTCTACGCACAAAGGAATTGTGCGCAACTTCACCAACTTTGGTGTATTTGTAGAGCTTGAAGAAGGTGTTGATGGATTGATATACATCAGTGATCTTTCTTGGACTAAGAAAGTAAAGCATCCAAGTGAATTTACTTCAATCGGTGAAAAACTCGCGGTTGTCGTTCTTGAATTGGATGTCGATGGTCGCAAATTAAGTCTAGGTCACAAACAAACTATGGATAACCCATGGGATAAGTATGAGGCTGACTTTGGTGTAGGAACTAAACACACCACCAAAATCGACGAAATGGTAGACAAAGGTGCGGTGATTAACTTTAATGATGACATTACAGCATTTGTTCCTAAGCGTCATTTGGAGAAAGAAGACGGCACTATGCTAAAAGCAGGAGAAGAAGCAGAATTTGTCATTATTGAGTTCAATAAGGACTTCAAGAAGGTCGTTGCTTCTCATATGTCGATTCACAAAGAAGAAGAGGCTAAGATTGTCAAAAAAGCGGCTAAAGCTGCTGCCCAGCAAGCGGAAGAATCAAAGCCAACTTTCAGTGATGCCAATGCTAAGCTTCAAGAAATTAAGGATAAAATGGAAGGTAAAGGTCAGTAATGATCTAAGTCATCTGTACTTAATACAAAACCCGGTAGCTGCGCTACCGGGTTTTTTTATTGTTGCCATTATCCCAATTCAAGGGCTAAATCAGCGGATAATTATTCAGTTTAATGGGGATCTAATTCCCCTGAGTCTCAAACGGCAATTTGAGATTATATCGGATTATAGGCCAAAATTATCCAAAAACGCTTAAATTTGGCCCCTGAATCCGATTCAGATCTTATCATATGAGCCAAAAAGTGCTATTAAACGCTACGGAAATCCAGATCGCACTACATCGTTTGGCCTGTCAACTCATTGAAAATCATATTAATTTTGAACATACTGTGCTCGTTGGGTTACAGCCCAGAGGCGTGTACTTAGCAGAACGCATTAAGGCGTTACTTGTTGATGAGTATGGAATAAAAGACGTGCCCTTGGGCTATTTGGACATCACTTTTTTTAGAGATGACTTTCGCCGCTCTGAAAAGCCTTTGGAAGCCAATAGGACACAGATTGATTTTATTGTAGAGGGTAAAAAAGTGGTATTTATCGATGATGTCTTGTTTACGGGACGAAGTATTCGATCAGCCCTTACCGCAATTCAAAGTTTTGGTCGCCCAGAAGAAATTGAACTTTTGGTGTTGATTGATCGTCGATTTAGCCGCCATTTGCCGATTCAACCTGATTATCGAGGACGACAAGTCGATGCTATTAATGGTGAAAAAGTTTTAGTACGCTGGGAAGAAAAGGATGGAGAAGACGCAGTTTATTTAGTGGAACAATAATCTATGAAGGAATTAAGTGTATCGCATTTACTCGGCATTAAATACCTCACTACTGAGGATATTGAATTGATCTTTGAGACTGCTGATCATTTTAAAGAGGTCATTAATCGTCCCATCAAAAAAGTTCCTTCGCTTCGGGATATTACCATAGCCAATTTATTTTTTGAAAACAGCACGCGCACGAGATTATCCTTTGAACTCGCCGAAAAACGACTTTCGGCTGATGTGGTGAATTTCTCTGCAGCCTCCTCATCAGTAAAAAAAGGGGAGACCTTGATCGATACGGTAAACAATATCCTGGCCATGAAGGTGGATATGGTGGTGATGCGCCATCCTAACCCTGGCGCGGCAATATTTCTATCTAAGCATGTCAATGCTCGGATTGTCAATGCCGGTGATGGAGCCCATGAGCATCCCACACAAGCCTTGCTTGATGCCTATTCGATTCGTGAATCTCTCGGCTCGGTGGCGGGTAAAAAAGTGGCCATAGTCGGTGATATTTTGCATTCTCGTGTGGCTTTATCCAATATTTTTGCCCTTAAAAAACTGGGTGCAGAGGTAAAACTTTGTGGTCCTAAAACTTTAATTCCAAAACATATTGAGTCTCTGGGAGTGAGCTATGAACCTTCATTAGAGAAAACGATTCAATGGTGTGATGCGGTAAATATGCTCAGGGTACAGAATGAACGAATGTCCATGAGTTATTTCCCAACAACACGCGAATATGCGCAGCAGTATGGCTTGACTTTAGATCATTTAAAGGCTTTGGACAAACAAATAATTGTGATGCACCCGGGACCAATCAATCGTGGCGTTGAAATTACCAGTGCGGTTGCAGACCACCCACAAGCGATAATACTGGATCAGGTACAAAACGGAGTGGCTATTCGTATGGCTGTTATTTACTTACTTGCGGCTAAGATCAAATAGATGGAGTTTTCGGTAAAAAACCAGGTTGTTTTCATCGGTAAAATATCCGATCAAGTTGATGATTTAGCAAAGCAGCTTCTGGACAATAAGGCGCACTGGCAAGATTACCATGTGATTTTGGATTGTCAAGAGTGTTCTTGGTCATCAGAGTCGGTTTACCAGGCTGTGCGGCCAATATTTCGTGATCACAAGGCACAGCAAAAATCTTTTGTACTCGTAGATAAGGTGGATCGATTAAAAAATTACCCGGAAGACCTTTCCGCAGCACCGACCCAAGAGGAAGCTTTTGATCTTATTGAAATGGAGGAGATCGAGCGGGATTTAGGGTTTTAATTATGGGTCTGCGCTTGCATATATTGGGATGCCACTCGGCAACACCAAAAGCAAATGCGCAACCAAGCGCCCAGCTCCTTGAATTGGATGGGCAGATGTATTTGATTGATTGCGGGGAGGGAACTCAAGTCGCACTGCGCAAAAACAAAATCAAATTTGCCCGAATCAAGCAGATCTTTATTTCTCACCTGCACGGCGATCATTATTTTGGATTATTTGGTCTGATTGCCACATTCAATCTTTTAGGGCGGAGTGAGCCGTTGGATATATTCGGCCCAAAGGGTTTAAAAGAAATCGTGTTGTTATCCTTGAAATTGGGAGGAACATGGACTAAATTCCCCCTACATTTTCACGAATTAAATCAGAAAGAGAGTGTATTAATTCATGAAGATCAAATCGTTACGGTTAAAACTTTACCACTAGATCATCGTGTATACACTAATGGATTCTTATTCACACAAAAACCT
>ERZ888423.1770-NODE-1770-length-17633-cov-10.670611_pt1 | contig 17633 bp, 18 predicted proteins | sample MGYA00520523_ERZ888423 | MGnify/ENA primary metagenome ERZ888423 (study PRJEB32303, sample SAMEA104408611) | aquatic metagenome | biome: Brackish water; feature: Pelagic; material: water | place: Baltic Sea | collected 2014-06-08T10:24:00 | depth 30,27 m ...
GAGCGTAAGGTGCTTGAGGTCATGGGCGTTGGTGTGATCGGCAAGCGCGCTTAGGGTTTTGGCGGCAAACGCTCCTCGATGGCTTTCAGGCGTTCCAACACTTCGTCGCGGTAGGTATCTGTGCGCGCCACATCGTCTTCATGATGCGCATCTTGCATTGAGTTTACGATCAGACCGACAAGCAGGTTCACAACGGCGAATGTCGTCATCATTATGAAGGGCACGAAAAACGCCCAAGCATATTGATAGGATTCCATCACGGGGCGCACGATGCCCATGGACCAGCTTTCCAGTGTCATAATCTGGAACAGCGAATAGGCCGATCGACCCAACGTGCCGAACCATTGCGGAAAGCTGTCGCCGAACAGTTTTGTCGCCATGACGCTTCCGATGTAGAAAATGATCATCATCAGCAGGAACACGCTTCCCATACCGGGAAGGGCAGTCACGAATCCCTCGACAACATGGCGCAAGCGTGGGGCGGCAGACATAACCCGCAACACCCGCAGAATGCGCAGCGCCCGCAGCACCGAGAATGTCTGTGCGGCGGGCACGATCGCGATACCGATGATAACAAAATCAAAGATATTCCAGCCGGAGCGGAAGAACCTGAACCCATGGGCGAACAGCTTGGCGGCGATTTCGATCACAAAGATACATAGACAGATCGTATCAAGTGCGATGATCAACGGTCCAAAGGTGGCCATGACCGTGTCCGAGGTTTCGATCCCCAATATAACAGCGTTGAACAGGATGACGCCAATGATGCCATTGCGGACGAAATCGCGATCAAGGTAGAGGGCGGTTTTTTCACGCAGGGTCATCAAAGCCTCGCTTGTTTGCTTGGGCATCATATGTGGTGTGGCGCTCGCAGTGGCAAGGCTAGTTCCCAGCGACGAGAAGTGCGTGGAGGCCGCAGCGGTAATCTGGATAGATCAGGCTAACCCCTAGTTGGTCTTTGATCCGGTCATTACGTACTTTTTTACTTTCGGCGTAAAAGCTGCGCGCCATGGGGGTCATGTCGGCGTCTGCAAACGCCACTGCCTCGGGGATCGGCATACCTAGCAGTTCGGCGGCATAGGCGATCACGTCTTGCGGCGGGGCAGGGTCATCATCGCACAGGTTATAAATTGCGCCGGGATTGGGCTGCGCGATAGAGGCGGCCAATACCTGCGCGATGTCATCAACATGGATACGGCTGAACACTTGCCCGTCCTTGATGATGCGCCGTGCGGTGCCATTGCGCACCTTGGCAAAGGGGCCACGACCAGGGCCGTAGATGCCAGCAAGCCTGAAAATATGTAGCGGCACGTCGAGTGACTGCCAATCTGCTTCGGCTGCGACGCGCAATTGCCCGCGTTTCGTTGACGGGGCAAGAGGCGTATTTTCGTCAACCCAACCGCCGTTGTGATCGCCGTAAACACCCGTAGTGGACAGGTATCCAACCCACGCAAACTGATCGCGCCGCGCGGCTATGTCATCGCGCAGGGCGTTCAATACAGGATCACCATCCGCATTTGGCCCCGCTGAAATCAACAGATGCGAGGCCTGATCCAGTTGCGCTGTAATTGACGCGTCAGGCCAGATCAGCGGCTTGGCCCCCGTTGCGCGCACCCTGTCAGCTTTATCGGCAGACCGTGTAGTGCCGAAAATGGTCCAACCCTGTCGGTGCAGAATTGGCGACAAGGCGCCGGCACTATAGCCGTGCCCGAATGACAGTAGCGTCTTAGTCACTGGCCGTTACTGCGCATAGGTCGCGCCTTCTTCATCAAGGATTGCCCTGAGCTCGGCAAGGTGACGCGCGTCTTGTTCGGGGTATTCTTCCAATTCACGCGCGGTCTTTTCAGCGATGTCATCAGGCAACACGCGTAACGGCTGGCCTGTTTGTAGGGCGCGAATATATGTCTCGGCGGCGCGTTCAAAATAGAACATCCGGTTGAATGTTTCGGCCACAGAATCGCCGATGACCATGACACCGTGATTGCCCATGATCATGACCTTTTGCTTGGGGTCGGTGAAAAGGGCGGCACACCGCGCACCTTCTTCCTCGAATGCCAAGCCGCCATACCCATCATCTATGACGTGGCGATTAAAGAAGGTCGCGCAGTTTTGATCAATCGCTAACAGTCGACTGTCGGCAAGCGATGCAAGGACCGTCGCGTGGATCGAATGCACATGCATAGCGCAGCGCGCGTGGCGACAGTGCCGATGCATGCCCCCGTGTAGGCCCCAGGCGGTGGGGTCGGGAGCATTCGGCCCCGTCAACGTTTCTGGATCATTCGCATCCACGACGATCAGATCGCTGGCCTTGATTCGGCTGAAATGCATCTGATTGGGGTTCATCAAGAACCGCGTGCCGTCATCGTTAATTGCCATCGAGAAATGATTGGCGACCCCTTCGTGCATGTTAAGCCTTGCCGTCCAGCGAAAAGCGGCGGCAAGATCGACACGTTCGTCCCAATGGTCGAGGTTTAGGCGCTTTGATGCGGCTGTCATGGTAGCCTCCTGCTGTTTCTCGTAGCCTGCCAGTTTTGGGGTGATATCGCCAGCGAGTTTGAGGCAAAGTACAACACGACTTGCAGACCGGTGCGGGTTCGTGCCAGATTTGGAGATGCAAATATTCCCGACATATCAAAGGACCCCGCCGCATGAGCGCTGATACGACTCTGCCTATGGTATCGCCTGATACGGTGGTCCCCGAAACCTTTACCGACGCCAAGGCAGCCGTCGCCAAATTGATCGCGCTCTATGATGAAGCGACGCAGTTTCTTTGCGCGGCATTTTCCGAAACGCTTGCGACTGGTCAGCCTGCCTCGCGGTATCGCGCTTTTTATCCAGAAGTCCGCATCCGCACCACGAGCTTTGCCGTGATTGACAGCCGCCTGTCGTATGGGCACGTCGCCCAGCCCGGCAGCTATTCTGCAACAATCACCCGACCGCATTTGTTTGAGAAGTATCTTGAGCAGCAGATCAGTCTGCTGATCCAAAACCATAAACTTCCCGTCGAAATCGGGGTGTCGATGACGCCAATGCCCGTGCATTTTGCTGTAGCGAACCAAGAGGGCGCGTCAGTCCCTCAGGAAGGGGCGGGCGAATTCACCCTGCGCGATGTCTTTGATGTGCCTGATTTGGCGACGACCAATGATGACATCGTTAACGGTCTTGGGTTCACATTTGAGGACGGCTCGCACCCATTGGCGCCGTTCACCGCGCAGCGTGTAGATTATTCGTTGGCACGACTGTCGCATTACACCGCGACATCACCCGAGCATTTTCAGAACCATGTGTTGTTTACCAATTACCAGTTCTACGTCGAAGAGTTCGAGGCCTACGCACGCCAGATGTTGGCCGACAAAGATAGCGGCTATACGTCATTTGTCGCGACCGGAAATGTCGAAATCACAGATGCAATCAGCCCGCTTGACGTGCCTTCCAAGATGCCACAGATGCCCACCTATCACCTGAAACGCGACGGAGGGGCTGGAATTACGCTGGTGAACATCGGGGTCGGGCCGTCGAATGCGAAAACAGCGACTGACCATATTGCGGTGCTGCGCCCACATGCGTGGCTGATGGTTGGCCACTGTGCGGGTCTGCGAAACTCGCAGCAGTTGGGCGATTTTGTTCTGGCCCACGCCTATCTGCGTGAAGACAAAGTGCTGGATGATGATTTGCCGTTGTGGGTGCCAGTACCGGCCCTGGCGGAGATTCAGATTGCGCTTGAAACCGCTGTCGCCAAGGTGACGGAACTTGAGGGTTACGACCTCAAGCGGATCATGCGCACAGGCACTGTTGCAAGCCTCGACAACCGCAATTGGGAGTTACGTGACCAGCGTGGCCCTGTGCAGCGGCTAAGCCAAAGTCGGGCGGTGGCCCTTGATATGGAGAGCGCGACGATCGCCGCAAACGGCTTTCGATTCCGCGTACCTTATGGGACGTTGTTGTGCGTGAGCGATAAGCCTTTGCACGGCGAATTGAAGCTACCGGGTATGGCGTCGGACTTTTATAAAACGCAGGTGGCACGACATCTAATGATCGGAATTCGGGCGATGGAGCATTTGCGTGAAATGCCACTAGAACGCATCCACAGCCGAAAGTTGCGCAGTTTTGAAGAGACAGCATTCCTTTAGACCCGACAAAACGCATCTAAATGCGGTTTTTTAGATGTAAACACGACACTATTTGTTGTGGTCCTATACCAGATGGCGTTAAATGACGGCACATGAGGCCCCACAAATTGGGCAGTAGATGGAGAGAATAAAATGGCAAAACCAATGACCAAGACGCAGCTTGTTGCTGCATTGTCCGAAGATATGGGCACAGACAAGAAATCAGCCGCTGCTGCTCTGGACGCATTTTGCGGCCTGATCACACGCGAAGTTTCCGGCGGCGGTGCTGTCACCCTGCCAGGCGTTGGCAAAATCTATTGCCGCGAACGCCCCGAGCGGATGGTCCGCAATCCTGCCACGGGTGAGCAGATCAAGAAAGACGCTGACAAGGTCGTCAAAATGACGATCGCCAAAGCGCTAAAAGACAGTGTAAACGGCTAAGGTCTAAATGTCGGGGCTTGCACCCGAAACAAGATTTCGAAAGGGTCGCCCATGTGGCGGCCCTTTTTCTTTTGGCGGCATAAAATATCGGAATGAACACCCATGGACATTCGCGCAATCCTGCTCGGTTTGACCTTTGTACTAATGTGGTCGTCGGCCTTTACGTCGGCGCGGGTGATCGTGGAATATGCTCCCCCGCTCACGGCGTTGGCCCTGCGGTTCCTGATTTCCGGGGTCTTGGGTGTTGTGATTGCGTTGCTACTGGGACAGTCAGCGCGACTGACGCGCCGTCAGTGGATCGGCGTGCTGACCTTTGGTATCGCTCAAAACGCTTTGTATCTGGGTCTGAATTTCGTCGCGATGCAGACAGTCGAGGCATCATTTGCCGTGATCATCGCATCGACGATGCCGTTGCTGGTTGCGTTGGTTGGCTGGTTCGGTTTGGGCGACCGTGTTCGCCCGCTTGGCATCGCAGGACTGTTGGCTGGTGCCGCTGGCGTGGCCTTGATCATGGGTGCGCGGCTCCAAGGCGGAGTGGATCTATTTGGCGCAATACTATGTGTGATAGGGGTGGGTTCGCTGACCGTTGCGACCCTGGCCGTGCGGGGCGCGTCATCGGGCGGCAATCTGCTAATGATCGTTGGATTGCAAATGCTGGTTGGCAGCACGCTGTTGTGGGTGCCTGCCCTCGCGTTCGAAACCTTTGCGTTTGATTGGAACTGGAAACTGGCCGTGGCGTTTGCCTACACGATTCTCATTCCGGGCCTTGCTGCAACATACATTTGGTTCCTGCTGGTGGACAAAATCGGCGCGGTCAAAGCAGCAACCTTCCACTTTCTCAACCCGTTCTTGGGGGTTGTTACAGCGGCACTCTTGCTTGGTGAAAAGCTTGGCCCGTGGGATGTCGTCGGCGTGCTGATTATCGCCGCCGGAATCTTGGCCGTGCAACTGTCTAAACAGGGCGTGCGGGTCGTCTAGCCGATCTTGCCGCGCTTGCCGCCGGTTTGCCCACGATCCAGCAAGATGTGATCAAGGATCACTGCGGCCATCATTGCCTCGCCTACGGGCACAGCGCGAATTCCAACGCAGGGATCATGGCGGCCTTTGGTGATAACTTCGTATGGCGAGCCATCCATGCGGATCGACTGGCGAGGGGACAGAATGCTGCTGGTCGGTTTGACCGCAAAGCGCACGACGACGTCCTGCCCCGTGCTGATCCCACCAAGAATGCCGCCTGCGTGGTTGCTGGAATAGACGGGCTGTCCATCATTCCCCATGAAAATCTCGTCGGCATTGGCGCGACCAGTTAGCGCGGCTGCGGCCATGCCCTCACCAATTTCGACGCCCTTTACAGCGTTGATCGACATCATAGCAGCGGCTAGATCAGTGTCTAACTTGGCATAAACCGGCGCGCCGATACCTGCGGGGACATGACGCGCAACAACTTCTATTACGGCGCCGACGCTGTTGTGATCATCCTTGCGCAGCCATTGCAGGTAGTCATCCCATTCAGATGCGGCCTGCGCATCGGGGCACCAGAAATCGTTCTGTTCGATGGTGGCCCAATCGAACCGATCGCGGTCGATCTTCTTTTCGCCCATCTGGACCATATAGCCCTTTATCTCGACCTTCGGTGCAAGCGCAGTTATCGCCTCACGCGCGACCCCGCCCGCAGCAACACGCGACGCGGTTTCGCGCGCACTTGATCGCCCACCGCCACGATAGTCCCGAATACCGTATTTTTGGTGATAGGTGATATCTGCGTGGCCGGGGCGGAAGGTGTCGGCAATATCGCCGTAATCCTTGGAGCGCTGATCGGTGTTGCGGATCATCAACTGTATCGGCGTACCGGTGGTTTTGCCGTCAAACACCCCTGATAGAATCTCGACCGCGTCGGCCTCTTGCCGCTGAGTTGTGTTTTTGTTCAGGCCGGGGCGGCGCTTGTCGAGCCATTGCTGGATCATCGGCGCGGTCAGGGGCACGTTTGGAGGGCAGCCATCGACCGTCGCCCCAAGGGCAGGTCCGTGGCTTTCGCCCCACGTGGTGACGCGGAATAGGTGTCCGTAGCTGTTCATCGACATGGGGTGCTCCTCTTGCCAGACGGGTCTAGCGGGGCAAGGCATATGCCTCAAGACCTTTCCCTTGTCTTCCATATAGTTCAGCCCTAGGTTCTGCGATACCTCGGGGGGCCAATCACATGGCTGAGATGCGCAAGCGGACCCGTTGAACCTGAACCGGTTAAGACCGGCGGAGGGAAGGTATCGCATCCAAAGATGCTGCCCCCATCCGTCCGGCACATTTGGAGGATGACCATGTTTAAGACCCATCTGATGAGTGCTGCAGGACTATGCTTGTGTGCCACTGGCGCGCTGGCCCAAGTTCCTGTTCTCACCATCTATACCTACGACAGTTTTGCAAGCGAGTGGGGCCCGGGCCCAGCAATTGAAGCGGCGTTCGAGGCTGAATGCGGCTGTGATTTGCAGTTTATCGGCAACGGTGACGGGGCCGCTCTTTTGGCGCGGGTGATGCTGGAAGGGCCGCGCACGGATGCGGATATCGTGCTTGGACTTGATACGTCGCTGATCGCGCGCGCGCGCCAGTTGGACATATTCGCAGACCATGGCGTGTCGGCCGCGTTTGATTTGCCTGTTGCGTGGGATGACCCGCAGTTCCTTCCATATGACTGGGGCTATTTCGCGTTTGTCAGCACCGCTGACGTTGAAGCCCCGACGAGCATCGCCCAGCTGGCGGACAGTGACCTCAAGATCGTGATCCAAGATCCACGGTCATCCACACCCGGCCTTGGACTCTTGATGTGGGTGCAGGCCGCCTATCCCGACGATTCGGCGGCGATTTGGGAGGCTTTGGCCGACAATATTGTCACCGTCACCCCCGGCTGGTCCGAGGCATATGGTATGTTCCTCGAAGGAGAAGCGGACGCGGTTCTGTCGTATACGACGTCGCCTGCTTATCACATCTTTGCCGAAGACGATCAGAGCAAAGTCGCGTGGGCATTTGAGGAAGGCCACTACACGCAGATCGAGGTTGCTGCGAAATTGGCAGACACGGATCAGCCCGAACTCGCCGATCAATTCATGCAATTCATAACGTCTGATGCATTCCAAAGCGCGATCCCGCGCACGAATTGGATGTATCCGGCAATCACACCACAAGGCGGGCTACCTGCCGAATTTCAGGGTCTCGCAAGGCCTCAAACAGCCCTCCTGTTCCCACCAGACGAGGCTGCCGCGGTTCTTGATGGTGCCTTGGAAGAATGGCGCGCAGCGTTGTCCCAGTAAACGGAACACTCCGCTGGCCCGGCACAATCGCTGTCGGGCTGGCGTTGGTGTTTCTGTTCGGGCCGCTTATTGCGGTGCTTTGGCGTGCCGAGGGGCTGGCCTCGCTTTCTCGTGCAGATCTGTCAGCCGTTTGGTTCACGATTTGGCAGGCGGCTGTCTCGGCAGTGGTCAGCATCGGTCTCGCTATCCCAGTCGCGCGTGCGCTGGCGCGGCGGCAGTTTCGTGGCCGGCAGGTTCTTGTAACGCTGCTTGGCGCGCCCTTTTTGTTGCCAGTGATCGTGGCGATCCTTGGGCTGCTGGCGGTCTTCGGGCGTGCGGGAATCGTGAATTCTTTCCTAGGTGCGCTGGGCCTGCCCGATGTGTCGATCTACGGCGCGCATGGGGTCATCATCGCGCACGTGTTCTTTAATCTGCCCTTGGCAGTGCGCCTGATCTTGCAGGGTTGGGTCGCTATTCCATCAGAACGGTTTCGTTTGGCGGCAGGCCTTAACGCGCCGATTTGGCGGGTGCTTGAGCGCCCGATGCTGGCCTCGGTTGTGCCGGGTACATTCGTTGTGATTTTTCTGATCTGCCTGACCAGTTTTGCAGTCGCGTTGACACTTGGCGGGGGGCCGCGCGCGACCACGATTGAATTGGCGATCTATCAAGCCTTCCGGTTGAGCTTTGATCTTGCGGGTGCCGCGACCTTAACGCTGGTGCAAATTGCGATTTGTGCCGTGGTGGCGCTGCTGGCGTTCGCAATCACTGCGCTGGATGCAATGGGGCGCGGGTTGGATCGCGTCGTCGCACGTTGGGACGGCTCGGTCTGGGGCGATTTCGCCTGGATCACTGCGGCTGCGCTGTTCCTGCTATTGCCGCTAGTCATGGTCATTTTGCGTGGCCTTCCGTCGATTTTGGAACTGCCGTCTTCGGTTTGGGTTGCGGCCCTCCGGTCAGTCATGATCGCTATGGTGTCGGCGGGCCTGACGGTCGCACTTGCACTTGCGCTGGCATTGCGGGGCGGTTGGCTGGTAGTGGTTGTCGGCACGCTGCCACTGGCGTTCTCGGGGCTGGTTTTGGGGGCGGGGCTGTTTCTGATCGTGTTTCCCTTCGTTAATCCGTCAAATGTAGCTTTGCCTGTGACAGCATTGGTGAACAGCCTGATGGCGCTACCTTTTGTGATGCGGGCGTTGGTCCCATCGGTGGCACAGGTCGAGGCGCAGTATGGCCAACTTGCCGATGGTCTTGGTCTGCGCGGCTGGGCACGGTTGCGGATCGTCCTGTTGCCGCGCTTACGGCGGCCATTGGGGTTCAGTGCAGGTGTTGCTGCTGCTCTGTCGATGGGTGATCTGGGCGTTATTACTTTGTTTGCAACGGGTGATCGGGCGACGCTTCCGCTTGAGATGTATCGCCTGATGGGTGCCTATCAAATGCAAGCAGCGGCGAGTTCCGCGCTTGTTTTGCTCGGGCTCAGTCTGGGTCTGTTTTGGATCTGCGACAGAGGATGGCGAATTGATGCTGACGCTTGATCATCTGAAACTAACGTTTGCGAATTTTTCGCTCAGCGCTGATCTTGTCGTGCCCATCGGTGGCATCACTGCGATCGTCGGGCCATCAGGCGGGGGGAAGTCAACGCTTCTGTCTGCGATTGCAGGCTTTGTGCAGCCTTCAGCCGGACGGGTTTTCTGGGATGGGGCGGACATCACGCAGCGTCCGCCGGGTGACCGCTGCGTTAGCATACTGTTTCAGGATAATAACCTGTTTCCGCACTTATCGGTTTCGCAAAACCTGTTGCTTGGCTTGCGCCGGTCCTTGCGCTTTGAATCGGGCGATGAAGATAAGATTGCTCAAATTCTCGATAAAGTTGGTCTATCTGGATTTCAGTCTCGCAAGCCCGCTGCCTTGTCAGGTGGCCAGCAAAGTCGCGCGGCATTGGCGCGGGTGTTGTTGGGCGGGCGGCCGTTGGTGTTGCTTGACGAACCGTTTGCCGCGCTTGGCCCTGCGTTAAGGGATGAAATGCTCGACCTTTGCGCGGAAACCCTTGCAACCCAAGGGTGCACAATCCTGATGGTCACACATGATCCGCGTGATGCGGCCCGTGTGGCGGGACAAACGATTGTGGTGCTGGACGGGGTGGCGCATGCGCCGGCTGAAACAGGACCGCTGTTGGCCGATCCGCCGGATGCCTTGCGCACCTATCTTGGGGGCTGACAAACGAAAAAGGCGCACCCCGATGGACGCGCCTTTGTTCTATTAAACCAAGTCAGCTTAGTCGTCTTTGCGCTTGGCATTCTTTTTGTGTGGCGCCCAGAGACGCTTGTTGGTCACATAGAGCAGGACCGACAGGATTGTGAGAAAGATCACGCCCGTCAGACCAGCCTGCTTGCGTGCCATCATCTTGGGTTCAGCGGCCCACATCAGGAATGCAGCAACGTCCTGCGCTTCGTGGTGCAGATCGTTGGAATGACCATCGGCAAAGTCCAGGTCTTCGCCCCAAAGTGGCTGGCCCATTGCGATCCAGCTGCCTGGAACGGTGTGGTGACCGTGTTCGTCCTTACATTCGTCAGGAAAACCACCAGCGGCAAATGCCGTGTTGTAGCTACCTTCCATGTCTTCAGGCGCACATGCGGGCGGGTCTTCGTAGCTAGTCAGCAAGGAGGCGATGTATTCGGGACCACCAATACCGTTGAACAGCTGCGACATGCCCGTGCCGTAAGGACCGTGGAAACCAGCGCGTGCTTTGGCCATCAGGGACAGATCTGGCGCGTTCGGGACATTCCCTACGGGGAAGTGATCCGCCGGCGTTGCGGGCCGGAAGTCCTCGAGGTCTTCATCATAGACTTCGACGAACTGCTCGGCATAGGCGCGAACCTGATCTTCGGGCAGCGCGGGGCCACCTTCGTCGTGCAGAGTGCGGATTGCGACATAGCGCATGCCGTGACAGGCGGAACAAACCTCGGTGTAGATTTGCAAGCCGCGCTGCAATTGCATCTGATCAAAGGCACCGAACGGGCCTTCGAACGAAAAGTCGAAGTCTTCGATATGCGCTTCGCCTGCGGCCTGCACTGCGCCAGCGCTTAGGCCAAAGGCAACTGCGGCGGAGAGGGTGAGTTTGCGGAACATCTGTTTCTCTTCCTTTCTCACTCGGCCGGAGTATCGGCTGAGGCGCCGTAGTGCGCGTTGAAGTCGTCTTCGATGGTTGCAGGTGGTGTATCGGGTTTTTCGATCACACCCAGCAGTGGCAAGATCACCAAGAAGTAGGCGAACCAATACGTCGCGCCGATCAATGCGATCGTTGCATAAGGTTCTTCGGCTGGCATCGCGCCGCACCACATCAGAACGATAAAGTCGATCACCAGCAGGGCGAACCACCACTTGAACATAGGACGGTAGCGGCCCGAGCGCACCGAGGAGGTGTCCAGCCATGGCGCAAGCGCCATAACTGCAATGGCCCCGAACATCGCCATGACGCCAAAGAACTTTGCGTCGATGATGCCAAAGCTGATCCACTCCGCGAACATTACGACCCAGACTTCAGAAGTGAAGGCGCGCAGGATCGCGTAGAATGGCAAGTAATACCATTCAGGAACGATGTGGGACGGAGTCACCAACGCGTTTGCTTCAATGTAATTGTCGGGGTGGCCAAGGTAGTTTGGCATGAAGCCAACGACCGCAACAAAGATAGTCAGGATGACAGACAGCGCGAACAAATCCTTGATCACGAAGTATGGCCAGAACGGCAGCGTGTCTTTTTCGACTTCAGCCTTGGAGCCGCGACGCACTTCAACACCTGTCGGGTTGTTGTTGCCCGTACTGTGGAAGGCCCAGATGTGAACGATGACAAGACCGGCAATCACGAATGGCAGCAAATAGTGCAGCGAGAAGAAGCGGTTCAGTGCAGGTTGACCAACAGCCGATGCGCCCAGCAGCCACGTCTGAAGCGATTCACCCACGAACGGGATCGCGCCGAACAGGCCGGTGATCACTGCGGTGCCGTGGAACGACATCTGGCCCCAAGGCAAAACGTAACCCATAAAGCCGGCGCCCATCATCATCAGATAGATAAGCATGCCGATGATCCATGTGACTTCACGTGGTGCTTTGTAAGACCCGTAGTAAAGACCGCGGAAGATGTGTGCATAGACCGCCACAAAGAACAGCGAAGCGCCGTTCATGTGGAAATAACGGATCATATGGCCGCCATTTACGTCACGCATAATGTGTTCGACGCTGGCAAAGGCCATATCGACATGCGGCGTGTAGTGCATAACAAGCACGATGCCGGTGGCAATTTGCAGCGCCAGACAGAAGGCCAGCACGATGCCCCAAATCCACATCCAATTCAGGTTCTTGGGTGTGGGGATCATCAGGGTGCCGTGGATCAGGCCAATAACTGGCAAGCGGCTTTCAAGCCACTTTGCGAGGCGCGATTGCGGTTCGTAGTGGTCGTGGGGAATACCGGACATGGGTCTGTCTCTCCTTAACCGAGCTGAATTGTGGTGGCGTCGACGAATTCGGCGACAGGAATCGGAAGGTTTTCCGGCGCGGGGCCTTTGCGAATGCGGCCTGACACGTCGTAGTGCGAACCGTGACAGGGGCAGAACCAACCGTGATAATCGCCAGCACCGTCACCCAGTGGCACACAACCAAGGTGGGTGCAGACACCCATCTGAACGAGCCATGCACCGGCGGGATAGTCGGATCCCTCGGGTGTTGGCAGCGTGCGGTTTGCATCCGTGCCCGGTGCGGCTTCGTTGTCGATATTGCTATTGCGCGCGACCTGATCGGGCATAGTCGCAAGATCGGCGTCCTGCTCGGAGGCAAGGGCGATCTCGGCTTCGGTGCGGTAGCGGACAAAGACAGGCTTGCCTTGCCACAAAACGGTCAGCTGGGCGCCGGGGGCGACTGCGCTAACGTCTACGCGGATCGAGGCAAGAGCCTGCACATCAGCGGAGGGGTTCATTTGATTGACCAATGGCCAAACGGCGGCGCCTGTAACAACAGCACCTGCGCCAGCCGTGGCGTAGTAGATGAAGTCGCGGCGCGAGCCTTCGTGTTCGTCTGCGTGTGACACGGGATGCATCTCCGAATTATTTAAGGGCCATGGCCCCCACGAAAAGAGGGATGGGGCATACCCCATCCATTCCGCCGTTTCTTAGCCCGTGAAACCCTGCCCGTCCAGCAGGCATTCGCCCCAAGAACGCTCCTGCGGCGAATAGACCGGCCAAACGCGTCATTCAGGCCCAGATGTTTGTGATCGTTGTGACGTTAGGCTACGTTGGTACGAGAGTGCACCTGCTTGGCCCATGGGGCAAGTGCTGCGCTATTCCGGCGCGGTCGCCTTCATTGAATCCCGTTCGCTGAATGTCGCAAACCATGTGGCGAGGGCATCATTCGTGCTGCGCCAGTCGCGCCCGGGGTGGCGAAAATCGAGGTAGCCCAATGCGCAGCCGACACCGATATGCGATATATCAAGCGGGCCGTTCAGATGGCTCGTCCAGCGGGTATTGATGGCTTCTACGGCACGCACGACTTTTGCCCACTGGCCTTCGATCCAATCGCCACTTGCACCGCTTGTGCCCTTAAAGCGCGCCTCGTAGATCATCCCGACGGCGGCATCCATGATCGCATCGCCGGTGGCTTCAAGCGTCAGAACCTCCCAAATGCAGGCATGCGGGTAAAGGCTGCCGTTCACGCGTTCGTTCAGGAAACGGGTAATTACGCGGCTGTCGTAAATCGCAGGGCCGTCGTCGCGGATCAACGCGGGGATTTTGCCCAGCGGATTTGCAGCAACAGCAACAGGATCGGACGCAAGCGGGGTCGTGGTGACGTTCACTTCTTCGATCGCGTCCTGCTGGCCCGTCTCAAGGATCATCACGCGCACTTTTCGCACAAACGGGGAGGCGGGAGACATAATAAGTTGCATATCGGGGCCTTTCGGATTGATGCGCTATTTGCGCGGCGGGGCAAGCATAAGGCCGGCAAGGATAGCAGGATCGCACCCCATGCCAAAGCCGTTTACATATCCGGCGGCGCGCTCACGCACGGCGTCGGGTTTATTCTGACTTAGTTTCCAAGTGCCCTCGACAGTTTGGATGGTCAATCGGAAAGGCACGATTTGCCGCATCATCGTGGTCAGGGCATCGGGCGTCATTTTATCGGTCGTCCAAGGTGACTTTGGCGAGAGCTGATCTTCGAAATGCGCGGATTGGCGGTCAAGCATGTTACGCAACGCATCATCAGGCAGGCGTTCAAGCTGACCGCGCAGATGGACGGCGATGTAATTCCACGTTGGAACCTGATCATCGACACCATACCAATCGGGCGAGATATAGCTGTCTGGCCCCGTCACGGCAATCACGGCAGTCGCAGGCTTGTCAAGCGCGCGCGCAATCGGGTTTGATCGCACCAGATGCAGATCAAGCGATTGCCCATCGTCAGTCAAAAGAAATGGCACATGGGCAAGGAGCGGGCCGTCAGAACCATTGATGCTAAGAACACCGAAACCGCGCTCGCGGGCATAGTCGAGATTGCGGCTAATATCCGCATTTCGAAATATTGGGTTGGGATGCACCAGTCTCTCCGTGGGTTATGGTAAGAAGAGGGTATCATGACCCTCTTGCCAAGTGGGGTATTTGGTCATGATGCCCGTGAAGGCAGCAGAGGCAAGGAACTGGTCAAGCCAGCGGATAAGATGCGGCCAAGGCTGCGTATCAAACCAGACACGATCAATATTGGCGAACTGGCGCACGAACGTCACGATTGCGATATCGGCAAGCTTTAGCGTGGCATCCATAAGGTAGGTGGATTTGGAAAGCCGGTCATTCAGGCCATGCAAGTACATAGCAGCTTTGGTTCGCTCGGCTGTTGCGTCCAGATTGGGATAGCGCACCGCGTACTTTGTGTGATCCAGCGCGGTCTTGAACGGGCCATCACAGGCATCAATCAGAGCAAGCCCGTCGAGCGGCATATCAAGCCAGCCGTCAGGATCGTTCTGGCCCAGCGCCCAAAGCATGATATCGCGGCTTTCCTCGATCACAGTTGTGCCTGTGTTAACGACTGGCACCGAGCCCTTTGGTGACGTTTCAAGGAATAGCGCCGGTTTATCCCGCAACAGGATTTCACGCAGATCCACCTTTAGCCTCGCGCTTTGGATCGCAAGACGGGCGCGCATAGCGTAGGGGCAACGCCTGAACGTCCAAAGGATGGGAAGCGCTGACATGTTGGATGCCTCCGGCGGGGATATTTTTAGCAAGATGAGGCAATGAGCTGGGTCTTGGCGTGACCGGTGATTCTTGCAGTGATGATCTGGGATTCGGGCTGGTCCGCATCGAATATGACTTCGGTAAATTGCGTGGTGCGCCCCATGGTTGGGTTTTCCATCAAGACATGATGGGTTTTGCCCAGTTGCGCGGCAAGGTGGCGCTGCACTTGGGCGTCACCAGCAGCCCGCAGGCGGGCGGCGCGGGATTTGATGTCCTTGCCATTAACGGCGGGCATGCGGGCAGCTGGCGTGCCAATCCGCGCGGAATACGGAAAGACGTGCAGCCATGTGAGCGCGCATTCGTCCACCAGCCTAAGCGAGTTTTCGAAATGTACTTCGGTTTCTGTCGGAAAGCCTGCGATGATGTCTGCGCCGAATGTCATGTCAGGGCGAAGTTTGCGCGCGTCTTCTGAAAATTTTATCGCGTCATCGCGTAGGTGGCGGCGTTTCATCCGCTTCAGAATCAGGTCGTCGCCATGTTGCAGCGACAGGTGGAGATGCGGCATTAGGCGCGGTTCGGTGGCGATTGCCTGCATTAGGTTATCGTCCACTTCGATACTATCGATACTGCTGATCCGCAGGCGGGGCAGGTCGGGCGCAAGTTTCAGAATACGCATGACGAGATCGCCGAGTTTGGGTTCAGACGGCAAATCGGCACCCCAACTGGTAAGATCAACGCCCGTCAGGACAACTTCGTTATAACCGCGATCGACCAGCCGTTTGATTTGATCAACGACAACGCCAGCGGGGACTGATCGCGAGTTGCCACGCCCGAAGGGTATGATGCAGAACGTGCAGCGGTGATCGCAGCCGTTTTGTACTTGGACATAGGCGCGGGACCGCGTGCCGAAACCGTCGATCAGATGGCCAGCCGTTTCAGTGACCGACATGATGTCATCTACTTGCACGGGTTCGGTCTTGCCGATCAGGTCGGGGGCCATGCTGGCCCATGTCGTTGCCTGCATCTTTTCGGTGTTACCGATGACCTTGCTGACTTCGGGCATAGCCGCAAAGGTTTGTGGTTCTGTCTGGGCGGCGCAGCCAGTGACGATCAGGGTCGCATCAGGGTTTTCGCGCCGCAACCTGCGGATTTCCTGCTTGGCCTTGCGCACGGCCTCGGCGGTCACGGCGCAGGTGTTCACCACCACGGCGTTTTTCACGCCAGCGGTTTGCGCCAATTCCCTCATCGCTTCGGTTTCATAGGCGTTCAGGCGACAACCAAGAGTCGAGAATACGGGCGCACTCATGGAAGCCAAACCCCATCAAAGACGTGCGCGGTAGGGCCGCTCATCCAGACACCGTCGTCGCGCCACGCGATCATGAGGGTGCCGCCGTCCAGATCAATACGCACGTCACGTCCCGTTAGCCCGCGCCGCACGGCAGCGACTGTGGTTGCGCATGACGATGAACCGGAAGCGAGCGTGATGCCAACACCGCGCTCCCAGACGCGCATACGGATGTGATTGGGGTTCATGATTTGGGCAAACTGCACATTCGCGCGCTCTGGAAACAGCGCATCGTTTTCGTAACGCGCACCAAGTGTCGCGAGGTCGACTGCAGCAATATCGTCCACAAAGAACGTGCAGTGAGGATTGCCCATTCCGGTGGCCGTTGGCGCGCCATCAAGCGGCAATTCCAGTGTGTCCATTTCTAATGCGAGCGGGACGTCGCGCCAATCGGTTTGGGGATGCCCCATGTTCAAGCTGGTCACCCCATCCCCAAGATCAACGGCGTGCAGAGTGCCGCGCGCTGTGGTGATGCGTAGCGTGTCTTTGCCGGTGCGATCCATTTCGTAGCGGGCAATACAGCGGGTGGCGTTACCGCAGGCACCCGAAAGCGAGCCGTCCGCGTTGTAAAACGTCAGGCGCAGGTCAGATTCGTCAGCGCCCGCGATCACAGCCAATTGGTCAAAACCAACCCCGCGATGCCGATCTCCCATCGCCACCGCCAAAGCAGAATCGACGCGCGGGGCCTTGCCCCGTTCATCAATCACGACAAAGTCGTTGCCCAATCCATGCATCTTCATGAACGGTAATTTGGTAGTATGATCGCTGTACATTGGGCGCATATAGACTTCGTTCGAAAATGAATCCAGCCTTAGACGCATTTGTGGGGTTGACCCTTAGCGCTAGCCTTCCTAATTAGCGCGCCAGTGGGCCTGTAGCTCAGTTGGTAGAGCAACTGACTTTTAATCAGTAGGTCTCCGGTTCGAACCCGGACGGGCTCACCATTTTTATCAACGGCTTAGATGATTTGTGGTGGTCAGCTACACCGCGCCAGTAGACACATAGTAGACAAACGAGATCGTTTCGTTGAGTAGCGTTCTGCTGCATCGACCAGCGCGAATCTCTTGTCCACTCAAGCAGCGCGAACACACATCCAGAGAAATCCGTTCAACTGCTGCTGAACACCAACAGGGCTAAACATGTTGTTCTGTACATTATGACATATAATCAGATGCTTGTGTTGGAGAACCGTCTCAGGGCAGGGTGCTCTAGGGGTGATGCCTGTAGAACCCCCGCATGGGCCACTGGGGGGCCA
>ERZ888423.1771-NODE-1771-length-17629-cov-6.109082_pt1 | contig 17629 bp, 16 predicted proteins | sample MGYA00520523_ERZ888423 | MGnify/ENA primary metagenome ERZ888423 (study PRJEB32303, sample SAMEA104408611) | aquatic metagenome | biome: Brackish water; feature: Pelagic; material: water | place: Baltic Sea | collected 2014-06-08T10:24:00 | depth 30,27 m ...
GGCACTGCGGTCATCGGCACTGCGGTCATCGGCACTGCGGTCATCGGCACTGCGGGAGGTGTTCGCTTCGCTCACTAGGCTCGATGGTATGTCGTGGCTGGTGAGAGTCCGCGTTCCTCTTGCAGAGATCGACATCGTGTCGGCCGACCTGTGGGCCCGAGGCACCGACGGAATCGCCGAGATGACCGACGCCGCCGGCGGGATCGAGCTCGTCGCCGGGTTCACGACCGAGGCCATGGCACGGTCGGTTGCCGCGGCACTCCTCGACCAAGGTCGATTCGATGCCCACGTCGAGGCCGTCGAGCCGTGGCCGACACCGCCACCCACCCAGATCGATCATGACGGCGTGCAACTGCGGATCGACGCCGGACCTGCGTTCGGTCATGGAGCCCATCCAACCACGTCGATGGCCCTCGAGTTGGTGGTGAGGGCGGCCCACGGGCATACGGTTCTCGACGTCGGCTGCGGCACCGGAATCCTCGCCATTGCGGCAGCCAAGGCGGGAGCAGCGTCGGTCCTGGCCATCGACCACGACCCCGACGCGCTCGTCTCCGCCCGACGAAATGCCGACGACAACGGCGTCGAGATCGAGATCAGCGGCACGGCGGTGGCGACGTTGGACCAACAGTTCTCCCTGATCGTCGCCAACCTCCTCGCTGCCGACCTCCGACCCGTCGCGTCGGCGGTGCGGGCCGCCCTGACCGATGACGCAACGCTGATCCTGACCGGTTTCCTGATCGAGCAGTCCGACGAGGTTCGGTCCTGGTTCGACGACCTGGACCTCGTCGACCGTCTCCGACGCGACGGTTGGGATGCCCTGGTGTTGGGCACACCAGCCCGATCGTCGGCGCCCAGGCACCCATGACACACCTGTGGTACGCCTCCTACGGCTCCAACCTGCTGGCTGCTCGGTTCCTGACCTATCTGACCGGCGGACCGATCCCGGGTTCGAGCAACGGCCGTGTGCAGGATGGCGCACGCGACCCCACCCCGCCGAGCGATGATCGTCGTGTCGAGATCGACCGCACGCTGCTCTTCGCTCGCTCCTCACCACAGTGGGGCGGCGGCGGCGTCGCATTTCTCGACCCAGACCAGCGACCGGCGACGGCCACAAGGGGGCGGGCGTGGCGCATCACACTGCCGCAACTGGCCGACGTCTATCGGCAGGAGAACGGCATCACCGAGGTGGTGGACATCGACCTGGATCGGCTGTTGGAGATCGGTCATCTCGATCTTGTCGAGCGCTGGTACGGACGCCTGATCCACCTCGGCCACCTCGACGGCGAATCGCTGGTCACCTTCACCGCTGCGGTCCGCCCCGACGACACGAATCGTCCCCACCCCCGGTATCTCGAAGTGATGGCATCAGGATTGGCGGAGAGCTGGGACATGGACCGTCGGGCTGCGGACACGTACCTCGCCTCGGTTCCGCAGGCTCCTCGTTTCGGCCAATGACCCCCGCCCTCACACCGCGGATTCCGCCGAGTCGGCCTCGACCGGAGCGGCATGGAATCCGCCCCTGCCCGGAGCGATAGGGTCCACGGGTGCATCGAGTCGATTCGGCCCGTTGCCGACATCATCGACCTACGTGTCGAGGGTTTCGTCGTCTACCTCCGGAGACCTCATGATCGATCCCATCGTTACCGTCGACTGGCTGACCGACCACCGCGACGACGTCACGGTGTGCGACGTTCGCTACTACCTCGATGGCCGGAGCGGACCTGCTGCCTTCGAGGCCGGTCATCTGCCGGGCGCCGTCTACATCGACATGGACACGGTCCTGGCTTCGCCAGCCGGGCCCATCGTCGGCCGCCACCCCATGCCCACGCCCGAGGTGTTCGCCTCGGGCCTCGGCCGAGCCGGCGTGGCCGACCATGCCACCGTCGTGGTCTATGACGATCTCGGTGGCATGGTGGCCGGCCGACTGGTGTGGATGCTGCGCATCATCGGACAGCCCGCAGCTCTGCTCGATGGCGGGTTCACCAGCTGGACGGGAGACATCGAAACCGGACGAGGGGCTCGACCGATTCCGGTGTCGCGTTCGGTCGTCGAGTGGCCGACCGATGCGATGGCTTCCGCCGACGAGGTGGCCGCTGCCATCGAAGCCGGCGTGGTGGTCGCCGACAGTCGGGCCGGCGATCGCTACCGCGGCGAGATCGAACCCATCGATGCCAAGGCCGGCCACGTGCCGGGCGCCATCAGTCTGCCGTTCTCCGTCAACCTCGACCAGGGCCGATTCCGACCGGTCGACGAGCTTCGTCGACGCTTCGACGAAGCCGGCATCGATGGCGACGGCATCGTCTACTGCGGGAGCGGGGTGAGCGCCTGCAACAATCTGCTGGCCATCGAGGCTGCAGGGTTGGGGCGGCCACGCCTGTACGTCGGTTCGTGGTCGGGTTGGTCCTCGGACCCGGACCGACCGGTGGCGACGACCGAACAGTGACGTCGACCGGAAGCACCGACGCCATGCCCAGCGGCCGTCGTTCAGGCTGACCTTCCCGTGGCCCTGGACCGACGGCGACGACGCGGACTCGTTCGACGCTGCCTCGTCGGAGTTGCGCTCCTGGCGAGCCCGGCCTGTTCGGGCCTCGACTCAGCGACCATCCCCATCCGCGACACCCCGATGGTCTCCACAACACCCGCGCCCGGGGCCACGAGCCCCCATCGCACGACCAGTACACCCCCGAGCACGACACTCACGACCGGCCAGGGGACCGCGACCACGGCGTCAGTTCCGGCAACCGTCGTCGATCGGGCCCCGCTGCCGACCTCGGCCGCCACGCTGGGAAGCGACCTGGATCGAGCGGAACGGGCCATACGGGATCCGGCCATCTCCGACACCGATGCTGCTCCGTGGGGCCGGCGACTCCAACGTCTGTACCGCCTCCTGTCGGCCAATCCCGACTGGGCCGCCGACGCCATGGCCGCGGTCAGCGAGGAGATACGGCCCGATGTCGAGCTGAACTGGGCGGCCCGGCAGGATCTCGACGGCCTGGTGGGCAGCGGGCCACCCAGTTCGACACTCCCGGCATGGGAGATCCGCGATCCGCTGCCGGTCGACGAGCTGCTCGGCTACTACCACGAAGCCGAGAACCAGACCGGTGTGCCGTGGTCGATCCTGGCCGCCATCAACCTGATCGAGACTCGCATGGGTCGCATCGTCGGCCTGTCGACGGCCGGTGCCATCGGACCCATGCAGTTCCTCCCCACGACGTGGGCCGAGTGTTGTGTGGGCGACCCCGCCGTCGATCGCGACGCCATCCTGGGCGCTGCCGCCTACCTCGTCCAGCGCGGCGCCATCGACGATCTCGATCGAGCGATCTTCGGGTACAACAACTCGGACCGCTACGTACGTGCAGTCCGGGCCTACGCCTCGGTCATGGATCGCGATGATCGTGCCTACCGGGGGTATCACGCCTTCGAGGTCTACTTCTCGTCGTCAGCAGGGCTGATCGTGCTCCCGCCGGACTATCTCGAACGACAACCGGTCGACGTCGAGACCTGGCTGACCGAACATCCCGAAGCACTGGTCGAGAACTAGAACTCGCCGAAACCCGGGAATCGTCGGCGCGAGCTAAGCGGGCGACGTCCGTCCGCCGCTGGTCACGTCGACCCGGGACCACGTCACGAAGTCGCCGTCGCCGACCAACACAGACTGGGGCGTGACGCCGAACACGTGGACGAAGACGCCCGACGATTCGTTGATGGTTCCGGCAAAGGCGAGGGCCTCACCGCCCGGGGACCAACGCGTGTGGCTCTGGGCGTACTGGGCGAAGAACGGCAGATAGACGGTGCGGTCGACCTCGCTCGGAACGAACCCGGACGAGGCGGCAACGATCCCTCCCCCAAGCGGTCCGCCCTCGGCCCCGCGCTGCCAGACATACCAACGCAGCCGCTCCTGACCGAAGGTCGAGGGAGCGAGAATGGCCAGACGACTGCCGTCGGGACTCCACTCCCAGGCCAGCGGTGTCGCCAGATCGACGACCACGTCGGCCCCGGACTCGAGATCCAGGATGCGCAGAGCCTGCTGGCCCGGAACGATCTGGCGTGCCCCGAATCCATCGTTGATCTCGGTCGGGACGGCGTCGGTGGGGACGGCGTAGGAACGGCCAATCGAGCGGATGTCGCTGTCGGGAACGACATAGGCCACCAATCGTCGCGTCGGATCGAGGACGAACTCGGTGCCCGATGCGAGGTCGGCCAGTTCGGTCGTACGCCCCGTGTCCACATCGATCCGGACCAGGGATCCAGGTCGGGCCGCCAAGACCGAGGAGTCGTCGATCCAGGCCGGCGCGGTGAAGGCCAGTTCCGGTTCGAACAACGGTGACGGGCCCTGAACCGGGGTGACGTCGATGATGTCGACACCGTCGGCGAACACATGGGTCACCAGCGCCGCAGTCTCCGGGTGCCACGAGAAGTACAGGGGAGCCCCGCGACTCACCACCACCGCTCGGCCACCCTCTTCCACCGTCCGCAGGGTCAAACCCCCATTGGCGACGTCGTTCTGGAGGAAGCCCAGCCGAGTCGAATCGTCATGCCACTGCAGATAGATGGGGGGCGATGGGCCGGTGGGTACCTGGACGCGCTCACCGGTCTCGATGGTCAATCGTTCGATCTCCGGCCGAGCCGGATCGGTGAGAGCCCAGGCCAGAAAGGTCCCATCGAGTGACCAGGTCGGCTGGGTCGCTGCGCCGACCTCGGGGTCGGACACGACCTCACGCTCGGATCCACTCGGATTCATCACCGCCAGCTGATCGCCTGTGGTAACGGCCAATCGACCTTCCAGCTCCAGGAGCGCCTCGGCTCCGACCGGACCGCCGGGAAGCGACCCCTCGTCCCCACCCGGAACCTCCTCCTCGGGAGGCGACGTCTGGGGAGGGCTGGACTCGGGAGGCTCTGCCCCTGGTTCCGAGGCCGAGCCCTGATCGGTTCCCGTGGTGCAGGCAGCCGCCATCACGAGGAGTCCGAGAGCCCAAACCATCCAGATCTTGCGACGCACCAACCAAGCCTAGGTGGCGGCACTGCGCCCGGCGGTTCGCCCCCTGCGCCGTCGCCGCCTAGCTTTCACGCCGTGACAGACGTACTTGGTATCGATCAGCCCAACGTCAGCGCTTGGCTCGACGAGAACATCGACGGGGCTCAGGGACCGTTCCGCTTCGAGTTCATCACCGGCGGACATTCGAACCTGACCTACAAGGTCACCGGTGCCGACGGAACAGCCTTCGTGCTTCGTCGCCCACCGATGGGGGCCATCATCGCTTCGGCTCACGACATGGCACGCGAGCACCGGATCATCTCCGCTGTCGGCAAGACATCGGTGCCGGTGCCACGAGCCCTGGGACTGTGCCAGGACGAGGCCGTGAACGGCGCCCCATTCTACGTCATGAATTTCGTCGTCGGGGTCGTGGTCGACAACGACGAGGTCGCGGCCACGGCTCTTCCCGATCCGGCGACGAGAGGCATCCTGAGCGAGTCCGTCATCGACGTACTGGCCGATCTTCACCTGGTCGACCCGGACCAGATCGGGCTCGGGGAGCTGGGCCGCAAGGACTCGTATCTCGATCGGCAGCTCAAGCGTTGGGCTGGCCAGTGGGAGAAGACCAAGACCCGTGAACTCCCCGAGATGGACGAGGCCCACCGCCTGCTTCTCGATCGGAAGCCACCGCAGCGATACACCGGCATCGTCCACGGCGACTACCGGCTGGGCAACCTGCTCAGCAGCCCGGAGAGCGGCACGGTCCAAGGCGTGCTCGACTGGGAACTGTGCACGCTGGGCGATGTGCTGGCCGATGTCGGGTACATCCTGAACAACTGGGTACAACCGGGTGAGGACGTCATCGAGGGCGCGACTGCGGCCCCGACCATCGTTGGTGGATTCGCCACCCGTGAAGCAATGGTCGAGCGCTATTCTCAGCGGACCGGGTTCGAGGTCGGGGACATCAGCTACTACCGAGCCTTCCAGGCTTGGCGGTTGGCCGCCATCGTGGAAGGCGTCCTCAACCGGTATCTGCAAGGCGTCATGGGGGACGACTCGGTCGACACCGATCAGTACAAGCTGCAGGTCGAGGGTCTGGTCGGCAATGCCCTCGAGCTCCTGAACGGATCGTCGTCGTGACCATCGCCCTGTATCTCGACGATCAGGAACTCCGGACCTTCGACGCCGTCGTGGAGGCAATCGACGGAGACGCCGTGCGTCTGGATCGGACGGCGTTCTACGCAACCGGCGGTGGGCAACCCCACGACATCGGTCAGTTGACCTGGGAGGGTGGACAGGCCGTCGTGACCAACGTCGGCAAGGCAGGCGCCGAGATCTGGCACACACTCGATGGCCCGCTCCCCCCGATCGGGGCAGCGGTGACCGGGGTGGTGGACTGGGACCGACGTCACCAGTTGATGCGGACCCACACGGCGATGCACATCCTGTGCGGCGTGATCTGGAACGAATACCAGGTTCCGGTGACGGGTGGGAACATGGAGCCGCTCAAGGCTCGGATGGACTTCGAGTTCGATCCGTTGCCCGACGGTTTCGCCCGACGAGTGGAAGCGCTCATCAACGCCGAGATCGACGCCGACCGTCCCATCAGGGTCTCCGCCGTTCCCCGCGACACCGCAGTCGAGGACGCCGATCTGATTCGCACCAAGGTCAATCTCATCCCGGCGTCGGTTCGCGAGATTCGAGTCGTCGACATCGTTGGTCTCGACAAGCAGGCCGATGGGGGCACCCACGTTGCCTCCACCGGCGAGGTCGGTCGTGTCCGCATCACCAAGACCGAGTCCAAGGGCAAGGGCAACAAGCGCATTCGCCTCGAGATCGACTGACACCCGGGCCCACAGGGCTAGGTTCGAGCCATGCGAATCCTGGTCACCAACGACGACGGCATCGACTCGATAGGCCTCCACATCCTGGCCCGTTCCATGCGTCGATTCGGCGAGGTGACGGTCGTGGCCCCCGATCAGGAGTACTCGGGTGCCGGGGCGGCCATCGGCGCCATCTGGATGATGCAACCAGAGGTCCACGTGGCCAGTGTGGACGGCATCGACACCGCCTGGTCGGTCTCGGGTCCACCGGCGCTCTGCGTCTTCTTCGCTCGCCTCGAAGCGTTCGGTCCGGCCCCCGACCTCATCGTGTCGGGCATCAACCCAGGGGCAAATGTCGGTCGGTCGGTCTACCACTCCGGCACCATCGGAGCCGCCGTCACCGGTCGAAACGGTGGCATCCCCGGCATCGCTATCAGCCAATCGGTGTCCGACTTCGGCGTCGAGGGGCAGGGCTGGGAGGAGGCGCTTGTCAACCAGAAGTGGGATGTTGCGGCCGCTGTTGCCGAAGCAGCTGTCGAAGGCATACTGGCCAGCCCCACCCCCGAGGCTGGCGTGTTGAACGTGAACGTTCCGAATCTGGACCTGGCCGAGATCAAGGGTTGGCGCTGGACCGAGGTCGGATTCGGACCTCCCCGAGCCATGTCGAGTGCGATCCTCGAGCCCAAGGTCGGTCACGAGGGCACGTTCCGCGTCTCGATGGACTGGGGCACCGCCGTCGATCCCCCCGCCGACTCCGATACCGCTGCCATCATGGCCGACGAGATCTCCCTCACGTGGCTCAGTCGTGTCACGGCACTTCATCAACCATCACCCGCGATCGATGCGGCGATGACCAACCTCCGGTAACCTCCCAGCACGGTCTTACAGCCAGACGGGAGAGCGGTCAGGAGACTGGCCCGCCGAAGGAGCAACCGCCCCGGAAACTCTCAGGTACCGGTACCGCCGGGCTTTGGCCGCTCTGGAGAGCGTTTTCGGTCTGCGAACCGAAGGCCACCGAAGGGGTAAGTGGATTGCAGACCGCGGTCCACGAGACTCTCAGGTCCAAGTGACAGAGGGGGCACAGCAACCGAAAACGGAGATGCCTGTGCCTGACCTTTCCACGACCCCATTGATTGGACTCCACCGAGAACTCGGAGGACGCCTGGTCGACTTCGCCGGATGGGAACTGCCCATTCAGTTCGAGGGGGTGCTTGCCGAACACCGTCAATGCCGTACCGAAGCCGGTCTGTTCGACGTGTCCCACATGGGGGTGGTCGAGCTTCGATCGGCTGGAGGGGTCGCCGACACCGCCCGGTTCCTCGAGCGGGTGACGCCGGCCGGCATCACCACGCTGGCCCCCGGCCACCAGCGCTACGGCGTTCTGACCAATCAAGCAGGCGGCATCATCGACGATCTCATCGTCACCCATCGTGGCGACCACCTGATGTTGGTCGTCAATGCATCGCGGCGCCACGTGGACCTGGGGCATCTCCGACAGGAACTGCCCGAGATCGACTTCACCGAGCGAACCGATGTCGCCCTGCTCGCCTTGCAGGGCCCCAAGGCGGTCGATGCCCTGACCCGCCTGATCCCGTCGGTCGCGCAACTCTTCTTCCTGGACGCCGATGACTTCGAGATCGATGACGTGCCCCTCGTCATCTCCCGGTCGGGGTACACGGGTGAGGACGGATTCGAACTGGTCGTCCCGGCCGCCGATGCCGAACGGATCGCCCGCCAACTGCTCGAGCAGCCCGAGGTTGCCCCCTGTGGCCTCGGGGCCCGGGACACGCTCCGGCTCGAGGCCGGCCTCTCGTTGTACGGCAACGACCTCGACGAGACCATCAGCCCCATCGAAGCGGGACTGGGTTGGACCATTCCGAAACGACGACGCGACGCCGGGGACTTCCCCGGCGCGGCACGCATCGTCCGTGAGTACGACCAGGGCAGCAATCGCGTCCGCGTCGGACTGGCTGCCGAAGGCCGACGTCCTGTGCGCGACCATACCGAGCTGCGGACCATCGACGGTCGACCGGCCGGGGTCGTGACCTCCGGTGGGTACGGGCCCACGATCGAACGACCCGTCGCCATGGGTCTGGTGCCGGCCCAGTCCGCACCGTTGGGTCAGGTCCTGATTGCCGATGTGCGGGGCACCGACGTGCCGATCACGGTGGTCGACCTGCCCTTCACTCCCCACCGCTATCACCGTCAACCGACTCCTGGAGCCCGATCATGACCACCGTTCCGATCCCATCGCCCACGCCGTCGCACACTCCGCCCTCGGCCAAGGTGTTCGCCGATCGACACGTCTCGCTCTCGATCGACGAGCAGGCCAAGATGCTGGCTGATCTCGGCTACGACTCTGCGTCGGCCCTCCTGGAAGCGGCCGTCCCACCATCGATCCAGATCACGGGACCGTTGGCGGTGCCCGAAGCCATCAGTGAGACGGACGCGCTGGCCAAATTGCGCTCGTTGGCGGAGAAGAACGACGTGTACACGTCGCTGCTCGGTATGGGCTGGAACGACTGCATCACACCACCCGTCCTGCGACGCAACATGGTCGAGAACCCGGCTTGGTACACGGCCTACACCCCGTACCAACCCGAGATCAGCCAAGGCCGACTCGAGATGCTGCTGACGTTCCAGACCATGGTTGCCGATCTGACCGGATGCGAGCTGGCCAATGCCTCCATGCTCGATGAGGCCACGGCGGCGGCCGAAGCCATGACCATGCTGCGACGTAACGACAAGACCGGTCGGGCCGGCTTCTTCGTGGACGCCGAATGCCATCCTCAGACCATTGCCGTGGTGGCCACCCGAGCCGAACCGCTCGGCATCGAGATCACCATCGGGGACCCTGCGACCGACCTCGTTGCCGACGCCGTGTACGGCGCCCTCCTGGCCCATCCCGGCACCACGGGCCGGCTGCTCGACCTCGAACCCCTCATTTCCGCGTGTCACGACGCCAATGCCGGGGTCGCCGTCACCACCGATCTGTTGGCCTGTACCTTGCTCACACCCCCGGGTGAGCTCGGGGCCGACGTCGTCGTGGGATCGGCTCAACGGTTCGGCGTACCACTGGGTTTCGGCGGGCCTCATGCCGGTTTCATGGCCACGCGGGAATCGTTCGCCCGATCGCTGCCGGGCCGCCTCGTCGGCGTCTCCGTCGACAGCAACGGCAAGCAGGCGTACCGCCTGGCGCTCCAGACCCGCGAGCAGCACATTCGCCGAGAGAAGGCCACGTCGAACATCTGCACCGCTCAAGCGCTGCTGGCGAATGTCGCTGCCGCCTACGCCTGCTGGCACGGCCCCGACGGCCTGCGCGCCATCGCCGAGACCGTGCATCGACATGCCGGATCCCTGGCCACTGCTCTCGGCCGGCTCGATGGCTACTCGATCACCACCACCTTCTTCGACACGATCACGGTGTCGACAGCGGGACGAGCCGATGCCATCGTTGCTGCCGCTGCGGCCGAGGGCATCAACCTGCGGCGGCTCGACGCCGATCGGGTCGGAATCAGTTTCGACGAGACCACGACCGACGCGGTGGTCACCGCAGTCGCCAGTGCCTTTGGTCTGGGGCCCGATGGGCTCGAGACCTCCGGCCAGGGCATTCCGGCCTCGATGCGTCGCACCTCGACCTACCTGACCGACGAACGATTCCACCGTTTCCAGACCGAACACGAGATGCTGCGCTGGCTCCGGCGCCTGGCCGACCGGGACCTCGCTCTCGATCGGACGATGATTCCCTTGGGCTCGTGCACCATGAAGCTGAATGCGGCGGCCGAGATGGAACCCATCAGCTGGCCCGAGTTCGCCGCCATCCACCCCTTTGCCCCCGCCGCGCAACGATCCGGCTACCGCCAGTTGATCGATGACTTGGAGGCCACGCTGGCCGAGATCACCGGTTACGACCGGATCTCGCTCCAGCCCAACGCCGGGAGTCAGGGCGAGTACGCCGGGCTGCTGGCCATTCGTGGATACCACGCCAGCCGGGGTGAACAACACCGAACGGTTTGCCTCATCCCATCGTCGGCCCACGGCACCAACGCCGCCTCGGCAGTGATGGCCGGCATGCAGGTCATCGTCGTTGCCTGCAACGAACGAGGCGACGTCGATCTCGATGACCTGCAGGCCAAGATCGATCAACACCGCGACACCTTGGCCGCACTGATGATCACCTATCCCTCGACCCATGGGGTCTATGAGCAAACCGTCGTCGACATCTGCGATCGGGTCCACGCCGCCGGGGGCCAGGTCTACACCGACGGCGCCAACCTCAACGCCCTGGTGGGCATCGCCAAACCCGGAAGCTTCGGCTCGGACGTGAGCCACCTGAACCTCCACAAGACGTTCTGCATCCCACACGGCGGGGGCGGCCCCGGTGTGGGACCCATCGGCGTGGGAGCTCATCTCGCTCCGTTCCTTCCCGGCCACCCCGTCGTCGACGACGCCGGCCCCGCTGGTGTCGGGCCCGTCTCGGGTGCGCCCTGGGGTTCGGCCGGAATCCTGCCGATCTCGTGGATGTACATCCAGATGATGGGACCCGATGGTCTGCGTCGGGCAACCGAAGGAGCGGTGCTGGCGGCCAACTACGTCGCGGCTCGACTGCGCGAGCACTACCCGGTGCTCTACACCGGGCCGAACGGTCTGGTCGCCCATGAGTGCATCATCGACCTGCGCACGATCACCCACGACACCGGCGTGACCGCCGACGACGTGGCCAAGCGACTGGCCGATTGCGGATTCCACGCACCGACCATGTCGTTCCCGGTTGCCGGCACGCTCATGATCGAGCCAACCGAGTCCGAGAGTCTGGCCGAGCTCGACCGGTTCTGCGATGCCATGATCGTCATCAAGGCCGAGATCGACCAGGTTGCCGATGGCACCGTGGCAATCGCCGACAGCGTCCTGCGCCACGCGCCGCACACGGCCGACGTGCTCCTCGACGATTCCTGGGAACACGGGTACTCACGTCGACAGGCTGCCTTCCCCCTACCCGGCATGGAAGCCGACAAATACTTTCCGCCGGTGGGTCGAATCGACAACGTGTACGGCGACCGCAACCTGACCTGCTCGTGCCCGCCGCTCTCGGCCTACAGCTGACGGCATCGCGGGCAAACTGCGTCACGGGTAGAGACCTGACAGGGGCAGAGGGCCCGATCTCCTTGCTCAGGAGACGGAACGGAACGCTCGGGCCAGCAGCGGTGTCTCGGCGTTCAGTTCGGGCGCACGATGGCGATCGGGGTTGGCAGCTCGACCCCACTCGAAGTCCGACGGAACCACCGCGTGGGGGGCCACCGCGTCGGGAACCACCGCGTCGGGAACCACCGCGTCGGGAACCACCGCGTCGGGAACGGGAACCTCTGGTGCCGGATCGGTCGACGCGGGGTCGGCGGCTCGACGAAGCGGAGGACGCTCGGATGGTCCGAGCAGAGATGGGGGCGGCGCATCGGCCGACCACAGCTCGGACTGGGTCGGCGTGCGGTAGTCGATGATGACCCAACCGACCGGCGCCGTTCGGGTTCGAGCATGCTTGGCGCACAGCGGGATGCCAGCGGTGGCCTCGGCCAGGTTGATCAGATGCACTTCGGACGCCTCTGCCTTGAAGAGCAGACTGGCGGCTGCTTCGCGTTCACAGCCCAGACGTGCGCAACGAAGACTCATGGCCTGCGAAGCTAGCGCCTGAGCAGGGGCTTTGCGTGCATCTCGTCGACGATCACGAGCGCTCAGTTGATCCCCGACCGTGCCGACAATCTCTGGGTGGCGGCAGTTGCCGTTGCCCGACCCGACACACGACCTACCGTCAGTGACTTCTATGGTGACACCCGCATCTTCTTCCACCGAGTCTCCCTCGTTGACCATGACCCCCTACGGCTCTCTCTATGTGAAGCCCGAAGGGCTGGTCAACGTGCTGCAGGGACGGGCCCGGGACGCATTGCGGCACTCCGGAATGCTCACCTCCTCGTTGCGAATGGGCCCCGACTACCTGGTGATCGGTGCCAAGCGTGGGGGGACGACCTCGATGGCGCGGTGGCTGCTCGAACACCCCGATGTCCGACCTCTCTTCCCGGCTCGCGAAACTCGCAAGGGCACCTACTACTTCGACATCAACTACGAACGAGGACCGGCTTGGTACCGCTCCCATTTCCCGACACGGCGCGTTCACGCGATGAGAAGTCGTGCGGCCGGTCGTCGCCTCTTGGTCGGCGAGGCCACTCCGTACTATCTCCATCATCCCCATGCACCGATGCGGGCACGCCGTTTCGCCCCCGAGGTCAAGGTCATCGGTCTGCTACGAGATCCGGTCGAGCGGGCCTACAGCCACTGGGTCGAACGGACCCGGAACAAGGTCGAGACACTCTCGTTCGCCGATGCGATCGCGGCCGAGGGCGAGCGTCTGTCCGGTCAGGAGCAACGCATGATCGACGATCCGAGTTACAACAGCTTCGCCCATCAGCACTACTCGTATGTCGATCAAGGCCGCTACGCCCGCGGCGTCGCGCGATGGCAAGAGGCGTTCCCTGCCGATCAGGTGCTGTTCCTCCGAAGCGAAGACATGTATGCCGATCCGGCTGCCGTCTATGACCAAGTGCTCGACTTCCTCGGGCTGGGGCCCCACACGCTGACCGAGTTCGGCGCGTGGAACATGAAACCGAAGGAACCGGTCGAACCCGAGCTGATGGCCAGGATCCGCGAAGAGCTGGCACCTGACATCGCCGCCGTCGAGGCGCTGCTCGGCCGGGACATGGGATGGTCGTGAACGAGCAACCTCCCCAGCGAGTCCTGTTCACCGGGGGACTCGGCCGTTCGGGCAGCACGCTGATCGAGAAGCTGCTGAACGAACTCCCTCCCACCTTCTCCGTCGGTGAGACCATTCATCTCTGGGAGCGAGGCATTCGAGACGCCGAACGGTGCGGCTGCGGGGAGCCGTTCTGGACCTGCCCTCATTGGAGCGCCGTGGGCCAGGAGGCGTTCGGTGGATGGGAGCGCGTCGACCTCGACCGCATCATCGACTTGCGGTGGAGTGTCGATCGGAGCCGACGGCTGCCCGCCATCATGCGAGCCCACCGGACCGGCTCGATCGGCAAGGAGGACCTGCAGTACCTCGCTCATCTGCGGGCCGTTCTGCTGGCGTCGGCCACCATCACCGGCGCCGATGTGCTGCTGGAATCCTCGAAGCATCTCTCGACCGCAGCGCTGCTGTCACTCGACCCGACGTTGGACGTCCGGGTCTTGCACTTGGTTCGCGACCCTCGGGGGGTGGCCTATTCCTGGACGAAGGAGATTGCTCGGCCGGAAGCCGGGAACGATCTGATGCCCACCTATCGACCGTCGCGCACTGCCGGCCGGTGGGTCACGGACAACCTCGGCTTCGAGCTGTTGGGCCGGCTCGGCGTTCCGACGCTGACCATGCGCTACGAGGACTTTTTGGAGCACCCCGCGACATCGCTGCAGCGGATCGCCACGTTCGCCGGCCTGGGCCAGGTCGGGCTGCCGTTCCTGGACCGAACCGAGGCCCGCCTCCGTACCCCCATGCATTCGATCGCCGGGAACCCCCTGCGATTCGGCGGGGCCGACCTGACGCTCCGTCTCGACGATGCCTGGAGAACCGAGCTGGACGATCGATCGCGTCGAATCGTGGCCGGAATCTGCGCACCGGCACTCAAGCGCTACGGATACTCGATCTCGGCCTGAATCGGATCTACGGACGATCCGGCCCGGGGCCGGAGACCACGACACGGTTGCCGACCACCTCCACGCCCTCGGATCGTAAACGGTCGATGTGCTCGGCCGGGTTGTGGGGGATGACTCGACCGTTGGCCGCAACCACTCGCCACCACGGCAACCCCTCGATTCGCCGAAGAACGCCACCCACTGCTCGAGCCGCTCCGGGATAGCCGGCCTCGGCCGCCACGTCGCCGTAGCTCAGCACATCTCCCGGCGAGGTGGCCTGGAGAACTGCGATCACGGCCGCTTCGAACGGGGTGACAGAGCTGGACTCTTCCGTCACCTCGAAGGTCGGCCGCTGTCGCTGGGGTCGTTGCCTCGTGCTCCGCCGTCACTCGGGCCGTGATCGGCCCACCAGCGATCGAGGCGTCGCTCGACCTCCTCCGGTGGAAGGTCCCCCTCGGCGCGCTTGATCTCGAGGAGGTGTTGGAGCGCCTGACCAACCAACGGACCTCCGCCGATGCCGAGATGCTCCATCACTGCCTGGCCGTTCATCTGTGGACGTTCGGCAGCCCGGAGATCTTCCTGGGCCAAGGCGAGAATGCGTTCTTCGAGTTCGTCGATCAGCTCGTTGAGACGAGCTTCCTTGGCCCGGTTCCGAGTGGTGCAGTCACTCCGGACGAGCTCGTTCAACAACCCCAGGAGATGGCCCGCGTCGCGGGCGTAGCGACGAACGGCGGCATCGCTCCAACCGTCGCCATAGCCCTTGAACCGGCCCGACAGCCGAACCAATTCCGCCACGTCCTTGACGATGTGTTCGTCGTAGCCCATCTCCCGGAGGCGCTTGCGGGTCATCTTCGCCCCGACTGCCTCGTGATGACGGAACGTCACTCCGCCGTGTTCGAACGAGCGGGTTCGCGGCTTACCGATGTCATGGAACAAGGCGGCCAGCCGCAGGATCAGGTCGGCTCGGGTCTTGGAGGTGACGGCAATGGTGTGCGCAAGCACGTCCTTGTGACGGTGGATCGGATCCTGCTCCAGCCGCAAGGCGGTCAGCTCTGGCACCACGACGTCGGCATCTCCGGAGTCGCAGAGTTGCCACAGGCCGTCCGTCGGATCGTCGGCCAGGAGCACGGTGTCGAGTCGGTCGCGTCGTTCTTCGGGAGTCATCGGTCCACCAGTATCTCGCGACGCGCCGTCGACCACTCGTTGTTCACCATCATCGGAGCCCACCGGCGATCCGCACCGGTCCGGTGGAACGAACCACGATGGCTCGTTCACTGGCCTCGAAACTGCGCATGTCGACATCGACCTGTGTCGAACTGGTTTCGACGCTCAATCGATAGCGGACCTGGGGAAGCGACAGGTCGACCTTGGCGTCGTCAGCTCGTATCAACACCGATTCCGGTGGCACGCGGTAGCTCAGGTCGACGCCCGCGTTCTCGACCTCCACATCGAGTTGACCGAATGCCAAACCGAACCCGGTGACCGCACCGTTCCTGGCAACGACCCGGGCCGAACCCGAACTCGATCCGAGCAGCACCCCATCGCCGGAGGAGAACACCGTCAGTTGCCCGGAGAAGCCATCGATCTGGACCACGCCGGCGGTGGCGACGACGACGACCTCCACACCGGGAGGAGTCGTCACCATCAGGGCCGATCGACAGGGGAATCGACCCGGACACGTCGCACGCACGACGGCCTGTCCATCCCGTTCCACCACTTCGATCCGGGGTCGGGAGAAAATCCAGCTGTCACGATGCTCCAACGAGACCACATTCCCGTCGACCACGTCGACGGGTCCTGCGTCACTCACCACCAGCAGACGAGTCGGCTGGCTCAAATCGACGGTGTCCACGGCGGACCGATCGATCCAGCCGAGCACGAACAACAGCGAGATCAGGAAGGTCAGGGCCCTCCAGCGCCGACGACGCGGATGCGAGGTCGGGTCCTCGTTCGATCTCGCCATCAGATGCTCCTGCTCGCTGGGCCGACCGAAACAGTGTGCCCGGACACCCGCCGTACTCGGGCGGCGGGGCCTCGGTCCGTGGAAGAAGGCGACGGCCACCGTCCCAACCGCCAGGAGATCGAGCATCGCCGACGCGGCGGTCGACATCGACCGCGATCGTCATGCTTCCGACATGCAGGAACTGTTGGCTGACCGCGACCGTTCATGGTTCTCGTGCGTCGTATCCGACGAACGCACCAGCCACGGCCCCTGCCGGTCGGCAAGGAGGACTCCATGAAGAAGCTCTTGGCAGGAACCGCCCTCGGGGCAGTTCTGGTTGCCGGTTTCGTTGCCTGGTCAGGGATGCTGTCGATCGACTGGCCATGGAACGTACTTCCGGAGTTCGGCGAGATCGATGTCGCCATCTCGCTGCCCGAGGAGGCCAGAATCGTGGCCATCGAGCCGATTGCACTCGATTGCCGGGCCCGGGTCCATGCCGAGGTTCCGATTCGGGGACAACGCGAGCATTCACTCTTCGGCCGCGTCTACCGAACCGACACCGTCACCATGGATGCCATCGGCGACGTCGACACGTGTGTCGAGGGCACGTCTGCCGAGGTGGTTCATCGACGAGACGGCAGCACCGAGGTGGTGATTCCCGGGGAATCGATCATCTTCGTCCGGCCTCGGGTCGATACCGTCGCAACCGCTGACTCGGTCCAGATCGACAAGGGTCTGTTGGGCAAGGTCACCGATGTCTTCCCCTGGGTTTCCGACGACCTCGGTCTCACACCGTTGGCATATGCCCACGCTCAGAACGTCATTGGCAGCAGTGAGTGCATGCGGGCCGCCTACACCGTCACCGAGGGGCTGCTGGTCGACGCTTATCGTCAACAGTTCATCGATCAGGGTGCCGATCCCGACCGATTGAGCGTACGTATCGATGGCCAACCCGACTTCGGCGAACCGGTACCGACCGAGATGGGCGACGACGTCGAGATGTCGGTGGACGGAGTTGCGTGTGCCCTCAGCGACGAGCTCGGGGGCGGCACCATCGAACTCGGCCGGTAGATCGAGCTCTGCATCACCGACCTCGACTATCCGCCAGCAGTTCCCGGGTTCCAGGTTGGAGGGCTGAAGGTGATGTCGGGAACCGTGATCTGCGTGGTCGGAGGCGCCGTGGTCGGAGGCGCCGTGGTCGGAGGGGCCGTCGTC
>ERZ888423.1772-NODE-1772-length-17623-cov-7.447860_pt1 | contig 17623 bp, 19 predicted proteins | sample MGYA00520523_ERZ888423 | MGnify/ENA primary metagenome ERZ888423 (study PRJEB32303, sample SAMEA104408611) | aquatic metagenome | biome: Brackish water; feature: Pelagic; material: water | place: Baltic Sea | collected 2014-06-08T10:24:00 | depth 30,27 m ...
AAGGGTTTGGCTGTTCGCCAATTAAAGTGGTACGTGAGCTGGGTTCAGAACGTCGCGAGACAGTTTGGTCCCTATCTGCCGTGGGCGTCGAAATTTGAGAGGAGTTGACCCTAGTACGAGAGGACCGGGTTGAACATACCTCTGGTGTACCTGTCGTGGCGCCAGCCGCGCAGCAGGGTAGCTATGTATGGACGGGATAACCGCTGAAAGCATCTAAGCGGGAAGCCTCCCTCGAGATTAGATTTCATCGAGTCGTAGTAGACCACTACGTTGATAGGTTGGGTGTGGAAGCGCAGTAATGCGTGAAGCTAACCAATCCTAATTACTCTTTTCGCGCTTGAAGTCCCACCATCAATGACAGTGCTGGCTTGTTCAGCAACGTCGATGGCGGATGATTAAAGTCTACCAGATAAATATTCCCTGCACGGGCATCGATTATAACCCAATTTCACTTGTTAGTGAGCGCCTGCTACATTGCTTGGTGACCATAGCGTTTGTGACCCACCCGATCCCATCCCGAACTCGGCCGTGAAACCAAACTGCGCCGATGGTACTACCGCTTAAGCGTTGGAAGAGTAGGGCGTCGCCAGGCATTGCAGCTGGCGCTTGCTAATGAAGTGCATTGGAAGAACTCATTCATAATTCAAAAGGCGGACCGCTGTCGTTCATTCGACGGATGTCCGCCTTTTTTCGTTTTTGTTCTGTTGAAATACGGGACATTTTGGTGGCGCGGGATGGAGCAGCCCGGTAGCTCGTCAGGCTCATAACCTGAAGGTCGTAGGTTCAAATCCTACTCCCGCAACCAACATAAACAGCCCGCCTCGTGCGGGCTTTTTTGTGTGCTTCGCGGACGGCTCGATTGTCGGTTAAGCCAACCGGACGCCCTTCCGCTCCCGCACGCACATCAATTGCTGGCATTTATCGGCTTTGATTTTTACACCGCTTCGCGTTAAACCTCAGGCATCGCCAGCTTTTGTGAGGGAAACCATTATGTTCAACCGCCTTTTTGTCGACCATCCCAAAAGCGTCGATGAAAACTATGTTGAACATTTCGGCGTCGCCAGCCGCTTTGGCTTCACGATGATTTGGGGTGGGCTGAAGGCGCTTGTTCATGCAGTCATCCCCGGTCTGTGCATCACCTCGGGCAGCGATACCGTGAAACGGCTCAACACCATCATGGTCGAACAGCGCCGCCTTAAGGGGCAGGACGTGACGCAAATGTTGACGGTCGACTGGGTCATTTGACGCTACCTGAATCTCCGGTTCAATTCGCTACGCGCGCTGACGGCGTTCGCCTGGCCTTTCGGCACGTGCGCGGGCGCGGGCCTACATTGGTTTTCCTACCGGGCTACAAATCCGATATGCAAGGCGGCAAGGCTCAGGCACTGTCAGCTTGGGCGGTAGACAAAGGCGTGGGCATGCTGCAGTTGGACTATTCGGGCTGCGGCGAGAGTGCGGGCGCATTCGCAGACGGCACGCTCGATGTCTGGCGCGACGATGTTCTCGCGGTGATTGCAGAGGCCCAGGTCGGGCCGCTGATCTTGATTGGCTCGTCGATGGGCGGGTGGTTGATGTTGTTGGTCGCTGAAGCACTTGGTAATCAAGTCACCGCGATTGTTGGCATTGCCGCCGCACCCGATTTTACCGACTGGGATTTCGACGCTGCCGACCGCGCGACCATCGCCGCCACTGGCCGCATCGAACGTCCAAGCGATTACGGCTATGAACCCATGGTCATCACGCAAGGTTTTTGGCAATCGGGGCAGAGCAACCTGCGGCTGACCCATATAGTTGAAATCGACTGCCCCGTGCGGTTGATCCACGGACAATGCGACCCCGACGTGCCGTGGGAAACGTCCGTAAAGCTCGCACAGCAACTTCGTTCATCCGATGTGCAGACAATATTGTTAAAAGACGGCGATCACCGGCTTTCTCGCGATCAGGATATTGCGCTGCTGATCGATACGGTGGCAAAGCTGACGTGCTGACTTTTTCCCGGAGCTGTTATGTCAAAATTTCTGCCGATATTGCTGCTCTGCCCGGTGCCCGCCATCGCGCAGCCTTTGCCGACATTGGATGAGGTCCAGTTTCAAGAATGCCTGAAGCTTGCAAGCAAAGATCCCGCATCTGCGGTTTCGGAAGCCAGCTTATGGACGCAGAAAAAAGGCGGCTATCTGGCGCGGGCCTGCCATGGGTTTGCGCTCGCAACGGATTTCAAATTTGATCTTGCTGTGCCGATATTGACCGAGGCGGCAACCATGGCGCAGGAAAAGGGCGATCCACGTGCCGCCCGTTTTTGGGCGCAGGCGGGTAACGCCGCGATTGCTGTGGGTCAGCCAGACGTGGCAGTGGATGCACTGGCAAAGGCGCTTGCATCCAAAAGCCTGAACAATGCAGAACGTGCCGATAGCGAGGTCGACCGTGCCCGCGCGTTGGTAGCATTGGGCAAAAGCGCCGAGGGCGAAGCCGCCTTGGCGACCGCACGGCAGTTGGCACCGGAAAATGGATCTGCGTGGTTGCTATCGGCGACTTTGGCCCGGCGATTAAACAAGCTGCCCGATGCGCTGACATATATTCAAACCTCCGCCGCGTTACGACCGCGCGATCCCGCAGTTGCGCTGGAAGCAGGCAATATAGCCATTGTCGCAGGCGACGACGCAACTGCACGCAAGCAATGGGAGCAAACGATTGCGATTGCGCCAGATAGCCGGCAGGCCGTGTCCGCTAAGGCGCAGCTCGCGGCGTTAGCGGCGACAACGGCCACCCCCGAGACTCAGCCGCAATCCAGATAAGCTGTGTTTCGCGTTCGGGAAGGCAGGCACCTCTTGCGCGGTTAGCGGTCAAGGTTCATGGCTATGTCTGGACCACCGCGCTTTTGTGAATGGAATGAAAATGCCCACCAGCTATCTCCACACTATGATCCGTATCACCGACCCGGATGCCACGGTCGCTTTTTTCAAGTTGATTGGGCTGGAGGAAGTCCGGCGCTTTGACAGTGAGGCGGGACGCTTTACGCTGATCTTCCTTGCGGCGCCCGGCCAAACGAACGTTGCCGAGGTGGAATTGACCCATAACTGGCCGCCTGCCGACGGTAGCGCGCCTGAGATATATGACGGCGGACGGAATTTCGGCCATTTGGCCTATCGCGTGGATGACATTTACGCGACGTGCCAGCGGTTGATGGATGCAGGCGTTACCATCAACCGACCCCCACGCGACGGTCATATGGCGTTTGTCCGTGCGCCCGACGGCATTTCGATCGAGCTGCTGCAAGACGGCAATCTCGCGCCTGCCGAACCTTGGGCCAGTATGCCGAATATAGGCGCATGGTAGACATGCTTGAGATCGTGCGCATCCCTGTCCTGTCGGACAATTATGTCTGGTTGGTCCATGAAGCGCAAAGCGGGGAAACCTTGGTGGTCGATCCGGCCGTTGCTGCGCCCGTTCTGGCTGCGGCCGAAGCACGCGGGTGGACGATAACGCAGATTTGGAACACGCATTGGCACCCTGATCATGTTGGCGGCAATGCGGAGATTAAGGCCGCGACGGGCTGCATCATCACGGGGCCTGCGGCAGAAGCCGAACGAATTTCTACGCTGGATGTGCAAGTGCGTAGCGGGGATTTAGTGCAACTGGGCGACGTGCGGGCAACCGTCATCGACGTTCCTGCCCATACGGCAGGACATATTGCGTATCATTTCGCAACCGAGCAGGCTGCCTTTGTCGGCGACACATTATTTGCGATGGGCTGTGGCCGCTTGTTTGAAGGCACTGCCGCGCAGATGTATGACAATATGCGCAAGCTGGAGGCTTTGGGCGATGATACCGCGATCTATTGCGCACATGAATATACGCTCAGCAATGCCCGCTTTGCGGTGACGGTAGAGCCGGACAATGCCGATCTGACGCGTCGCTTTGCTGACGTGGTCGCTGCGCGCGAACGCGGAGAAGCGACGGTTCCGACCACAATTGCTTTAGAGCGGGCTACCAACCCGTTCATGCGGGCCACCTCGGTCGAGGAATTGGCGGCATGCCGGGCGGCAAAGGATGCTGCCTGACGCTCCGCAGTCAATGAAAATCGCGTGACTTGGGCATGATGCGCACATCGCGCGGATGGCCATGGCGGGGATAGACAGGCTGGGCAAACTCGTCTGACCGGCTGAGCGGGACGTTAACGTCATGATCATGCGACAGGCGTTCAAGCTCATGCGAGCGGTTCGTGATATGTGTCGCCATGAGATGCACTACGCCTTCCTTGCTGCGCTGCACCTCACCTTCGATCACCATCAACCGCGATGCCATAACGGCGCGGCGTTGCCGTTCGAACAGCCGCGACCATAACAACGCATTGGTGACGCCGGTTTCATCCTCGATCGTGATGAAAATGGCATTGCCTTTCCCCGGCCGTTGCCGCGTGAGCACAACCCCAGCGGTTTTAACCCGCGCACCATGTTTCGCCGCATCGGTTTGCGCGCAGGTCACTATGCCCTCGGCCGCAAACATGTCGCGCAGAAACTCCATCGGGTGTCCCTTCAACGACATCCGCGTCATTTGGTAATCCGCCGCAACATGTTCGCTGACGGGCATCGCTGGCAGGGCGATTTCAGCCTCCTGTGCCAATTCGCGCGCATCGGCAGCTGCGAACAGGGGCATCTCATCAGACGGTGTGCGCCGTGCCTCCCATCCGCCTGCACGCCGGTCAAGATTAAGCGAGCGCAAGGCATCGGCATCCGCCAGCAAATGCAAGGTGCGCGCCGGCAATCTGGCCTTGCGCGCCAGCTCCTCCAACGAAGTAAAGGGTCGTGCGGCCGCAATCGCCAACGCCCAATCCTTGTGAAACCCGCCGATTTGCCGGAGGCCAAGCCGCAAGGCACCCGCCTGGATTTCATTATCCCAAGCGCTGAAATTCACATCAATCGCGCGGACATCAACCTGATGATTGCGCGCATCCTGCACAAGCTGGGCTGGCGCATAAAAACCCATGGGCTGCGAATTCAACAATGCCGCCGTAAAAATCGCCGGATGATGGCATTTCAGCCATGATGATATGTAGACCAGATGGGCAAAGGCCTGTGCATGGCTTTCGGGAAAGCCATAGCTGCCAAAGCCTTCAATCTGTTTGTAGCAGCGTTCGGCAAAATCCTGCTGATATCCGCGCTGCACCATGCCATTGATCATCTTGTCCTTATATTCGGGCATAGTGCCTGAATTGCGGAAGGTTGCCATCGCACGGCGTAAACCATTGGCCTCGTCGGGGGTAAAAGCGGCTGCGACCATCGCCAGCTTCATCGCCTGTTCCTGAAACAACGGGACGCCACATGTGCGGTACAAGATATCGTGCAGTTCATTGGGATCATGCGGCGGTGCGGGTGAGGGATATTCGACCTTCTCCTCGCCATTGCGTCGGCGCAGATAGGGGTGGACCATGTCGCCCTCAATCGGGCCGGGGCGCACAATCGCGATCTGGATGACAAGGTCGTAAAATGTCTTGGGCCTAAGGCGCGGTAGCATGTTGATTTGCGCGCGGCTTTCGACCTGAAAGGTGCCAATGCTATCGCCCTTTTGCAGCATCGCATAGACCGCCGGGTCTTCGGTCGGAACGCTGTCCAAGCTATAATCTCCGCCGCCTGTCTGCCGCAGCATTTCGAAGCTTTTGCGGATGCAGGTCAGCATACCCAATGCCAATATATCGACCTTCAACAGGTTCAGCGCGTCGATATCGTCCTTGTCCCATTCGATAAAGGTCCGGTCCGCCATTGCGCCATTGTGGATCGGCACGGTTTCATCAAGTCGGTTTTCGGTGAGGACATAGCCACCGACATGTTGCGACAAATGACGTGGAAAACCGAGCAACTGGCCGACAAAGGCATGCAGCCTGGCGATGTGGGGGTTGTCCGGGTCAAACCCCGCCTCAATCAACCGCGCCTCGGGCAAGTCACGGCCAAAGCTGCCCCAGACGGTCCCCGCCAGACGCGCGGTGACATCTTCGGTTAGGCCAATAGCTTTACCAACTTCGCGCACGGTGCTGCGCGGGCGATAGTGGATGACCGTGGCGGCAATGCCCGCGCGGTGCCGCTTAAACCGGCGATAGACATATTGCATCACCTCCTCGCGCCGTTCATGTTCGAAATCGACGTCGATATCGGGTGGCTCATCGCGCTCTTCGGACAGGAAGCGCGAGAACAATAAATTGTTGGCCACAGGGTCAACCGATGTGATGCCCAATAAGTAGCAAATCACCGAATTGGCGGCGGAACCACGCCCCTGACATAAGATCGGCGGATCTTGCGATCGCGCAAAATGGACGATGTCATGCACCGTCAGGAAATAGCAGGCGTAGTTTTTCTGGCGCACTAGGGTGAATTCTTCGTTCAGCGCGCGGACCCATTTGGGGGGAAGGCCATCGGGGTGCCGCCGTGCGGCTTCTGTGCACACCAGATGTTCCAGCCAATCCTGCGGGGCCCACCCGTCCGGCACAGGCTCATTGGGATATTCATATTTCAACTGGCTTAGGTCGAATGTGATTTGGTGGAGCAGCTTCTGGCTCTCCGCAATCGCTTCGGGCGCACATGCGAACAGCCGCGTCATGTCAGCGGGCGATTTCAAATAGCGTTCAGCATTGACCTCCAGCCGCGTTCCAGCCTGATCCACCGACACGCTTAAGCGGATCGCGGTCAGCACATCATGCAGCGGCCGTGCGGCGGTATCGGCATAGACCGCGTCGTTGACGGCAAGGATCGGCACCCCGCATTGCTTTGCCAAGGTGCGCTGTTCCTCAAGCCTGCGTTGGTCCTTGCCCCGTCCATGCATAAAAATGCCAAGCCAGACCCTGTCCGGCGCAAGCTTTGTCAGGCGGCGCATCACCGCGTCCAAATCGGCGGGCGTGGTTTCAACCAGACGCAGCTTTTCGTCGCCATCGGCGTGGCTATATGCGACGGGTTTTTTATGCGGGTTGGTTTCTTCGGCGGTCGACTGCGGCAATATGATCAGCAGTAAATCCTCCAGATATCCGGCCAGATCATCGAACCGCAATATGCACCCACCCTTGTTGGAACGCATATTCCCGACCGTCAGCAACCGGGTAAGCCGTCCCCATCCCTTGCGGTTTTTAGGATAGGCGACAATATCGGGCGTACCATCGGCAAAGACCAAGCGGCTACCCGTGACCAGCCGAAAGTCCTCTGGAAGCGTATCTTCAGCCTTGGCTTTTTTCACTGCGACCCAAGCACGCACCACGCCGGCAACGCTGTTCCGGTCGGCAATACCAATGGCGTTCAGGCCAAGCGCGGCGGCATGCAACACCATATCGGCGGGATGTGATGCCCCGCGTAAGAAAGAGTAATTGGTCGCCGCAACCAGCTCCGCATAAGCAGGGATATACGTCACGCGAACAACCCATGCAGATACCAGATCGGCGCATCGGTTTCGGCATAAAGGCCATGGCGGAACAGCCAGAAACGCCGTCCCTCGCTGTCCTCCACGCGGTAATAATCGCGCGTTGGCCCGCCCTTGCTCTGCTCATGCCCCGCCTTGCGCCGCCACCATTCGGCGGCAATGCGTTCGGGGCCTTCATAAGCGACAATATGATGCAGGCTTTTGCGCCAGCGGAATTGGCGTGGCGGGCCATCGGGGGTTGAGGCCAGCGCCTCAATACGTTGCGGTGTTTCAAACAGGCGGAAGGGCCGCATGGGCGGATCTGCTTCGGTCGGTTGTGGCCACTGCTTTTGCGGCTGGCCGGATTGCGCAGCGCATTCAACCACGGCGCGTTCGGGAATGTGGCTGTTGCGTTCTTCAAAATAGCGCACGCGGTCACGGCCCAGCCGCACGCTCAAGCGGTCAATCAATGCTTCGGTTTGCGCGGACCTGTCGACTTTCGTGTCCAACCCCGCCTGTGAAGGCAGTAAAATATCCGCCGTCGGCACCGTCAATTGGATAAGGTCATAGCCAAAGCCGGGGTCAAGCGGGTCGGACAGGGCATCAATGCGTTCGCGGATTAACCGCATCAACAAGGCGGAGTCTCGCGTTGGCGCGCCTGTGTCGACGGCCAGTCGGGCGATATGGCCATCGCTTCGAAACAGGCTGACCTCAAACCGGCGGCCACCTTGGCTGCGGTCATTCAGTTGCGCGGCGGCTTTGCCCGTCAGCGTTGCGATGGTATCGAGGACATCATTGGTGCGCGATATGGGTTCGGCGAAGTTTTGCGTGACGCTAACGACGGGCACATGGCGGCGCGGCGTGATGCGCGCATCCTCTTCCTCCAATAGTCGCGCGAGTGTAACGACCGTCGCCTTGCCAAAGCGTGCGGCAAAAGCCTTGCGTGGGCGGCAGGCAAGGTCCTGCAATGTTTTGAGGCCAGCGCGGCGCAATGCCTGATGCACCTTGTCTCCGGCGTCCAATGCTTCGACGGGCAAGGCGTGTATGGCCTGTTTGGCATAACGTGCCTTGGCCCGCGCGCTGTCGGGTGTGGCGCCCAAGGCAATCTGTCCCGTGAGGCCATGGCGGCGCAACCGTTGCTTTAGGTCCTTGGCCAGGCGGACCTCATCATCGCCAAAACGGTATATGCAGCCGGTGATATCAATCAACAGCCCTTGCGGCGGGTCAACCATGCAGGCCGGGCTATAACGCTCGCACCCGTCTGCTAGCCAGTCCAGCAAATCAAGGTCCGCCGCTGGATCATGATCAAATACCGCCAGTTCAGGCACGCGGGCACGCGCATCGGCCAGTGCCATGCCTCCGCTTAAACCAAGCGCAAGCGCCGCCGGATCGCATGCTGCAAGCCGCATGGCGCCGCGCTGTTTTTCGACCATTGCGAAAGGCGTATCAGGCGCGGAACCTTTGCTGCGGATCAACCTCTGCGTCGGTAGCAGGGGCAGAAAGGCCGCCAGATAGCGGCGTGTCAAAAAAGCTTCGTGTTGCATGATCCCAGGTCACTCGTGCCGCAAAAGATGCTGTGCCACCGCGGTGGCGCAGAAGGTTGATGTCAAAGGTTGGAAGGCCAGGCGCGTTGCCCGGTAACGGCACCGACGGTGCAGAACATATCCGCCAGCGCGTGCTGGCCGCACTTGGCATCGGCGCAGCGTCGCCGCGTACCAGCAAGGCCAACACCCCGCTTTCCGCCGCCGCCAGCGCCAGACGCCGGGTTGATGTCAGGTCAACCATGCGGGCATTGCCATGTGTTTCGAGAATGACGGCGCGCGCCGTCTTTGACCGGATGGCATCGGCCGCAGCGCGCAGGGCGTCGCGTAAGTCCGCTGTCTGGACCAGCAATATCCGTGAAGGATTGCCACCCATCGCCGACAACCCCAACGGATATAGCCGTCCGGACGCCTGGCGTTCTTTATCGCCTGTTACCCAAAATATGCCCGCATCGCTTTCGGGTAATCGCCATGCCAGCAACAACGCAAAGGCCGCTGCGGCATGTGAATCTGCCTTAGCTCCGCCAAAAAATTCGTGCAGCCCGGCTTGTATTATGCCGCCGCGCAAGCGTTCGTCGACCTCAGCCGCGCCGATGGGCAATAAGGGTTGCGACATGCGCGATTGATATTGCTTCCATGCATTGGGCGCAGAAGGAAAAGCCGCTTTTGGTAGAATCACCTTTTTGTTCATGTTTTGTTCTATACTACATTTTGCAGCAATGTGGAGTCAGCTTTTTCCCTAGAATGATTGGGTGGCGTATCACTTGGCGACCTGCAGGCGCGGACGCAATGTTTGCGCCATTTTCCAGCCCGGGCTGGAAAATTGCGGTCATGCGCGCTTTCTCAAATCAAAACCTACGTTCCAAGCCAGTGTCTCATCCGGATGGACCGGAGCAAGGTAACTGGCCTGAAGCCGCCGTTTATCGAACGGTTACTGTCACCGCACGGCGGTTCTGGGCCCAGGACTGTTCGTCCGAACCCAATGCAGATGGCCGCTCCTTGCCATAGCTGACGGTCTGGATACGGCTCGCGTCGACACCGATGGAGGTCAGATAGTTTTTGGCGGAGTTGGCACGGCGCTCACCCAGCGCGAGGTTGTAGTCGCGCGTGCCGCGTTCGTCCGCATGACCTTCGACGATCGCGCGTGTATTGGGATATTGGGCCAACCATTGCGCCTGACGCTGCAACACAGCCTGGTCTTCGGCATCAACATTGAAACGGTCGGTTTCAAACAGGATGCGGTCGCCGAATGCGCCAACCTGTTGCAGGAAATCTTCCTGGCTGCCCGGAAGGATCTGGCTAGCAGGGGCTTCCGGGGCTGGTTGGGGCTGGCCATAATCGGTACCCTCGGCCGCAGGTGGCAGTACTTCGACCTTTTTCTTGCCGCAGCCTGCGACAAGCGCGGTCGATACCAGCAATATGGCTGCCATTTTGATCGTTTTTGTCTTCATGATATTCTCCTTCGGCGTCGCCCAAATCCACTTCTGGATCAAAATAAGAGTTAAACGTCCTTAAGGCAATAGGGGTCCCCATGCTGGGTCTGAACCATCGACTGGCGTGGGCAATTGACGTTCCTTGGAACCGGTAAGGTCCACTTGCCAGATGCTTGTTTTACCACTTCCCTTTGCCGTGCGGAAGAACTGAATGACGCGGCCATTTGGCGCCCATGTCGGCGCCTCGTCCTGCCAGCTATCGGTCAGCAGCCGTTCGCCCGAACCATCGGGACGCATTGTGCCAACGCGGAAGTCGCCCGCAATGCGGGTATAAGCGATGAGGTCCGCACGCGGGCTCCATTCGGGGGTCGCGTAACGCCCCGAACCAAAGCTGATCCGCCGTTGGTTGGATCCATCTGCGTTCATGACATAGATTTGCTGGCTGCCCGACCGGTCGCTTTCAAACACGATCTGGCGGCCATCGGGAGAAAAGCTACCGCCGACATCAATGCCGGGCGAGCTGGTCAGCTTTACAGGCGTACCATTGTCGGTGACTGCAATTTTATAGACGTCGGTATTTCCCGACACGGCCATTGAATATAATATTGTCTTGCCATCGGGCGACCAACGCGGTGCGAAAGTCGGGCTTGTGGACTGGGTAATCAGGCGCTGACGTCCGGCATCAATGTCATAGACGTAAATACGCGGATTTCCGTCGACATAGGATAGATATAAGATCGATTTGTAATTGGGCGAGAAGCGCGGCGTGAGCGCCGTCGACTGGCCATTGGTGATGAAGCGGTGGTTTGCGCCATCCGAATCCATGATCGCAAGCCGCTTTGTCCGTTTATTCTTTGGTCCACTTTCGGCGATATAGGCGATGCGGCTATCGAAAAAGGGAAGCTCGCCCGTCAACCGCGAATAGATCGCATCGGCGCATTTATGTGCAGCTCTGCGCCATTCGCGCGGTGGCACGTTAAAGCCAAGGCGGGTGGTTTCATTGCCAAAGCCGACATCATATAAATAACAGCCAACGGTCAGGTTGCCATCGCCGCCAACAAGGACAAAGCCTTGTACCAATTGTTCAACGGGGCGCGATTTCCAATAGTCAAATTGTGGCGTTGCGACCTCAGGCAAGGTGATGGCCCGCAATCCGTTTGGCCCCTGCGTTTCAAAGACGCCCGATGCACGCAAGTCAGACGAGATTACCTCAGCGATCTGGCGGCCAAGCGCCACGCTGTTGCCCGCCGCCGTGTCGGCAGGCGCTGGCGCGACCAAAGCGGGCACCGCGATGGAGCGGGTTTTGGAGGTATCGAATTCGACCAATTCGGGTTCACCCGATACAGGCGCAGCAGGCGGCGGCGTTTGCGCGATGGCGGTTTGCGTGCCCAAGATGAAAAGTAGGAAAGAAGCCAGTTTCCGGTTGCGTGCGAAGAGTGACATATATCTCATTCCTTTATCCCGTAGCGCGCAAACGCAGCGCGTGGGTTTTCCAAACGTCATAATATTCTGGGTCAAGCCCGCTATAAGGCGATGCTGCGCGCACCGCTTGCAAGATGCAATCTTTCAAAGGTCCTGCTTGCGGCTGGTTGCTGTCGTTGAGACCCACCTGCTTGTCAAAGCGGACCGAGGTCAGTTTGCCGGTCGGTTCGAGGTTCAATGTCACAAAGGTCTCGATTTTATTGATGTCGATGCCCGATGGCGCACAAGCGCGCACGCGGCTGCGGATTTGGCCAGCGATGCTGATACCGACCGAGCGGCGCACTTCGGCCGCGGTTTTGGCTGCAGGTGTGCCGTCGGCTTTGCCCGCACCGGGGGCCTTGCCAATGTTGTCGATGCTGTCGAGAAAGCTTCGGCTTAGCCCGCCGGGCTTGGCTGGCGTTGTGCCCTTGCCACTGACTGCTGCTGCCTTGGCGGGGGGCTGCTTCACAGGCTCCTTCTTCACCGCGACCTTTGTAATGGGCGGCGCAGTTGCGGGCTTCACAGGCTTCGAAACAGGCTTGGCCTGCGGCTTCTCCGCCGGCTTTGCGATTTGCATTATGGGTGTCGGGGCAGGCGGGGGCTCTGCCGGCGCAGTGTCACCTGGGGCAGGCGGCGCAGAATCCTCTTGAATCGCATCGGGCGCGGTGGAGACATCGGCAATTTCACCCACCAACGATACGGAAATAGACCCTTGCTTAGGCGCGGTCTTTGCAGATGCCAGCAGGCCAAGCGCAAATGCGCTCAGCAAGAGGGCATGGCCGCCAACCGCCACGCCAAGTCCCAGTTTCTCCGCGCGATCCATTGCCATCTTGTTAGCTGTCGTTTGCTGAACCGGTGGTGACTAGGCTCACGCTGTTCAATCCAGCGCGGTTCAATTCGCCCATGACGCGCATCATCTGGCCATAGCTGATTGCCGTATCGCCGCGCAGCATGATCTGGCGCGGGGCTTCAGGTGTCTGCGCAGCGGCGATTTCTTCCAACCGTGCCGCAAGCTCTACGGGCGCAACTTCTGTGCCGTCGATAAAGGTCACGCCATCGCGGTCGATTGCGATTTCAATTGGTTCATCCTTTTGATCCAGCGCGTTGGCGCGGCTCTCCGGAAGCTCGACAGGAACACCTGTCACCAGCAAGGGTGCGGTGACCATGAAGATGATGAGCAAGACCAGCATGACGTCGACAAAGGGCGTGACGTTGATGTCCGCCATTGGCGCGCGCCTGCTCCTCCGCCTCCGCCCGCGTCCGCCACCACCGTTTGATGATGTGTTCATCACCATCTTTAAACCTCAAGCTCCAATTCACGGCTCAACGTGCCGTGGAAGCCATCGGCAAAGCGTCCCATGCGGGCCTCATATTGGTTCAGCCGGTGTGAGAAGCGGTTATAAGCGATGACCGCGGGGATCGCGGCGAACAGTCCGATTGCGGTGGCAAACAACGCCTCGGCAATGCCTGGTGCCACAACCGCAAGGCTGGAATTCTGCTCCGCCGCAATTGCCGCAAAGCTGCGCATAATGCCCCAGACGGTTCCGAACAGGCCGACAAATGGCGCAACCGATCCCGTGGTCGCAAGGAAGTTCAAACGACTGGCAAGACGGTCGGTTTCTGCGGCAATGGTCGCATCCATTGCGGTGGCAAGCCGCTCGCGCGTTCCGGAACGGTCAATGCTTTTGCCATTGGTCGATAGCCGCCATTCGGCCATCCCTGCGGCAAACACCTTGGCCACGGGCAGGTCGTTCTGGCTATGCGTTTTTGCGAACGCTGCGATGTCGGAACTGCCCCAAAATTCGCGCTCAAATGTGTCGCTCTTCTTGTTAATACCGGACATTTTTACAGTGAAGCTGAGGATGATTGTCCATCCCCAGACGCTGGCCAGCGCGAGGCCAATGATGACCGACTTGACCACCAAATCGGCATCCAGAAACAGTTTTATTGGTGAAAAAACCACATCTTGGGTCGCGGTAAGCAGGTCCATGAATATCCTATTCTGCGTGTCTGTTTATAATAGGCTGGAACGCCGCAACCCAATGCGCAGGTTGCCGGCGCGGTTTGCCGTCTGGTGAAACAAAGGCCGCAGTTACCTGCGCCTCGGTGAGTATGTCGTCGCCGCGCATGACGGTTTGATGAATGTCGCAACTGGCCGCGCGCACCGCTTCGACCGTGCTGATGACAACCAGGGCATCGTCAAAATGCGCAGGGCGGCGATATTTGATATGCATTTCGGTAACCGCATAGGCGCCTTGGCCCGCCGCATACACCGTGCGCTGGTCAATGCCAACGCCGGCGAGCATGTCCGAACGCGCGCGCTCCATGAAGTGCAGATAGCGCGCATGGTAGACGACACCCGAAAAGTCGGTGTCCTCAAAATAAACCCGCACAGCAAACAGATGCCGCGCGCCGTCAAAATGGCCTTGATAGGGAGTAGGGACGGTCATCAATGAAATGCTTAACCGTTGTCGAGTCCGACGGGAAGAGTTTTTAGTTTGCGTGCGCTCAATTAGTCGCCTGAAGGACTCCGCACAACGTTATGCGTCAAATAATCCGTCCTGTGATCCGGCTGGCGGATTGAGGCCAAGATGCTTCCAGCCCGGCGCATTGAGGCAACGGCCCCGCGCTGTGCGCGCGATCAGGCCCAATTGCAGCAGATAAGGCTCAACCACATCCTCGATTGTGTCGCGCGGTTCCGATAGGCCAGCGGCAAGCGCCTCAACGCCAACAGGGCCACCGCGATAGATATCTGCGATCATGTGCAAATAACGCCGGTCCATCGCATCAAGGCCAAGCGCGTCCACTTCAAGCCGGTTGAGCGCGCCGTCCGCAATTTTGGCGGTCACAATGGGCTCCCCTGCAACATTGGCAAAGTCGCGCACGCGGCGGAGCAAGCGTCCAGCAATACGCGGGGTGCCGCGCGCTCGCTTGGCAATCTCGTTCGCGCCATCGGGGGCAATGCCCAGATCCAGCAACCGCGCTGCGCGGGTGACAACCAGTTCAAGCTCTGCATGCGTATAGAAATTGAGCCGTACCGGAATGCCGAAGCGGTCACGCAATGGCGTGGTCAGCAACCCTTGCCGCGTGGTTGCGCCAACAAGGGTGAAAGCCGGCAAATCGATGCGCACCGACCGCGCCGAGGGGCCTTCGCCGATCATGATATCCAGCGCGCGGTCTTCCATTGCGGGATACAGAATTTCTTCGACCACGGGGCTTAAGCGGTGGATCTCGTCAATGAACAGGACGTCGCCATCTTCCAAATTGGTCAACAACGCCGCCAAGTCGCCGGATTTTGCAATGACTGGGCCGGACGTCGCGCGGAAACCTACGCCCATTTCCTTGGCCACAATCTGCGCCAATGTCGTCTTGCCAAGCCCCGGCGGGCCAAAGAACAACACATGGTCCAATGGCTGTCCACGACCCTTCGCCGCTTCAATAAACACCCGCAAATTGTCCCGCGCGGCGGCTTGCCCGATGAACTCGGCAAGCGTCTTGGGCCGCAAGGCAGCGTCGATATCTTCTGGCCGTTTGTCCGGCGTGGTGATGCGGTCTTCGCTCACCGCGACGCCCGCTTCAACGCCAGGCGCACCAACGCATCAAGCGTCGCACCTGGGCCAAGCTCTTCTACCGCCAGTGCCACGGCGCTTCCTGCCTCGCCGGGCTTGAAGCCCAGATTGCCGAGCGCGGACATCGCATCTTGTGCGTGGTTGCCGCTCGCGGCGCCTGTGGCCATTAGCTTCGCGCCGCCGCCGATGCCCGCGAGTGCGCCAACCTTATCCTTCAATTCATTGACGATGCGGCTGGCAAGTTTTGGGCCTACACCATTGGCGCGCGCGACCATCGCGGCATCGCCGCTGCCGATCGCGAGGGCCAAGTCCTGAGGTTCTATTGCGGAGAGGATAGCCAGCCCAACCTTGCCGCCTACGCCCTGCACGCCTGTCAGCAAGCGGAACCAGTCGCGCTCTTTGCGCGTGGCAAAACCGATAAGGCGCATGTCATTTTCCGACACCTGCATTTCGGTAAAGACGGTGGCAAAATCATCCGTCTTGCCCAATGCCGATAATGTCCGCGCGCTGGCCTGCACCAGATAGCCAACGCCATTGACGTCGATTACCAGATGGTCAACGCCCGTTTCGTCAATGCGGCCATATAGCTTTGCAATCATTCTCGCGGGTTAGCTGTTCGTTACCAAATCGGCAAGCAAAAGAGAACATCGTGGGAACAGGGGCGGCAAATCTGCGTGAACCCATCAACCGCGAATATGATGCGCATGCGTGATGGCAACTGCCAACGCGTCAGCAGCGTCCGGTCCCGCAAGCTTCAACCCCGGCAGCAGTATGCGGAGCATCGCCTGCACCTGTTCTTTCTCAGCCTTGCCTATGCCAACAACGGATTTTTTCACCAACCGCGCGGCATATTCGGTCACGGGTGTGTGGTTGCGCGCTGCACCCAAAAGGACCACGCCACGCGCCTGCCCAAGCTTCAGCGTCGATTGCGGGTTTTTGTTGACGAACACCTCTTCGACCGCGGCATAATCGGGGCGAAAATGGTCAAGCACAGCCCGCAGTTTCTCATCGAGCAGCACCAGCCGGCTCGCCAATGGCATTTTGGCGTCGGTTTCAATTTCACCATTGTCGATATGCGACAGGCGGTTGCCTTCCTTGCGGATGACACCCCAGCCAGTGGTCCCAAGGCCGGGGTCGAGACCCAAAATAATCATGACGACATGATCATCCCAGTTTCGCCATCACCTCGTCGGATACATCGAAATTGCCCCAGACGGTCTGAACATCGTCGTCGTCTTCCAGAGCGTCGATCATTTTTAGCAGGGTCGCAGCATTGGCTTCGTCCACCTCGACCAGAACTTGCGGTTTCCATGCGAGCTTGGCGCTTTCGGCCTCGCCAAGCGTCGCCTCAAGCGCCTTGGCGACCTCATGCAGGCTATCCATCGCGGTCCAGATGCTGTGTTCGTCTTCGCTGGATTCAACATCTTCCGCGCCGGCTTCCAACGCGGCTTCAAACACGCTGTCGGCATCGCCTGCATTGATCGGATAGGTGATTAGGCCCATCCGGTCGAACCCATGGTTCACCGCGCCCGATGCGCCAAGATTGCCGCCATTTTTGCTAAATGCGGTGCGCACATTGGTCGCGGTGCGGTTGCGGTTGTCGGTCAATGCCTCAACGATGATTGCAACGCCGCCGGGGCCATAGCCTTCATAGCGCATCTCATCGTAGCTTTCCGCGTCGCCGCCCGCTGCCTTGTCGATCGCACGCTGGATATTATCCTTGGGCATAGATTGCGCCTTGGCTGCGTTGACGGCAAGGCGCAGGCGCGGGTTCATGTCGGGATCGGGCATGCCCATTTTCGCCGCAACGGTTATTTCGCGCGAAAGCTTGGAAAACTGCGCCGAACGTTTCTTGTCCTGCGCACCTTTACGATGCTGGATATTCTTGAATTTGCTATGGCCTGCCATGGCTCTGCTCTTCTCTGGCTAAAGGATAGGATGTCGCGCCCTTACATCAGGCGCACACCATTGGGCAAGCCATGTGCTTTATCGCAACTTCACTGCAGTCGCCATCGTCACGTCCTGATCACGACGGCGATGGCGTGCTGCTACGGCGTTACGCGAGGCCAAGAGCCGATTTATAGGTGTCGAGGATCGCTTCCATTTCCTGACGATCGTCTTGGGTCATTTTGCGTAAACGCACGATCTGGCGCATGATTTTCGCGTCATAGCCTTGGCTCTTGGCTTCGGAATAGACATCGCGGATGTCGTCGGCGATGCCCTTTTTCTCTTCTTCCAAACGCTC
>ERZ888423.1773-NODE-1773-length-17605-cov-19.698120_pt1 | contig 17605 bp, 13 predicted proteins | sample MGYA00520523_ERZ888423 | MGnify/ENA primary metagenome ERZ888423 (study PRJEB32303, sample SAMEA104408611) | aquatic metagenome | biome: Brackish water; feature: Pelagic; material: water | place: Baltic Sea | collected 2014-06-08T10:24:00 | depth 30,27 m ...
TGAAAGCTCAACTTTATGGCGCCGGAAATTTATATTATCATGGTCAGCCAAGTCAAATTTTAAAAACCGAGTACGGCACTGGTCGGGTACTAGCTCACTAAACACCTAGTGCTGAAATTTTAGTATTTTTGAGGCTAAACTCTCATCATGAAAATCCTTTCATTTAATGTAAATGGTATTAGGGCTGTAGTCGGCAAAACCTTCATTGAAGACATGCAAGCCCAAGTTCCAGATGTCATTTGTTTGCAAGAAACCAAAGCCACGCCAGACCAAGTTGCCGAGGCAGTGGTTCCGTTGTCTGGCTACCAAGTATTTGCCAATTCAGCTGAAAGGAAAGGGTATTCTGGAACCGCAATTTTAACTAAAGTGGCGCCAATTTTGGTTTCTTATGGTATTGGCCTGCCCGACCACGACACCGAAGGCCGCGTGATTTGCGCAGAATTTGAAAGTTTTTTTCTGGTAACCGTATACGTACCCAACTCTGGTAGTGAGCTTTTGCGCTTAGCTTATCGCCAAACTTGGGATGCTGCGTTTTTAGCCTACTTGAAGAATTTAGAAGCTAGCAAACCGGTAGTGGTTTGTGGCGACTTCAATGTGGCGCATCAATCCATCGATCTGGCACGTCCTAAAGAGAATTACAACAAAGCGGCTGGCTACATGCAAGAAGAAATCAACGGGATGAATGCTTTTGTTGGTGCAGGCATATTGGATAGTTTTCGGGTTTTACATCCAGAATCAATTAAGTACTCCTGGTGGAGCTACCGCGCCGGGGCTCGCCAGAAGAATGTGGGCTGGCGCATTGATTACTTCTTAGTGAGTGAAGCCTTTACGCCAAAGCTCAAAGAAGCGTTTATCTTGAACGAAGTATTAGGATCCGATCATTGCCCTGTCGGCGTGGTTTTGGCTATTTAATGATAATGGAGCACCTCAAAGATACTTTCAAGCACAAAGGACGTCGGCGTCAGCTCATCCAAGAATTAGCCGAAATGGGCATTCAAGATGAACGCATTTTAAATGCCTTTGATGCCATTCCACGCCATTATTTTCTAGACCTCGCTTTTGACGAACAAGCCTATACCAATATGGCTTTTCAAATCGGTTCTGGGCAAACCATATCACACCCTTATACCGTTGCTTTTCAGACAGAGCTCTTGCAGCTCGAGAAGGGCTTGCGCGTCCTTGAAATCGGCACAGGTTCTGGTTTTCAGACCTGCATTCTTTGTGCCTTAGGCGCTAAAGTTTTTTCCATTGAACGGCACCAGCCGCTGCATACTAAGGCAAAGCGCATGATCGAGTTTTTTGGCTTTAATGCCAGTCTTTTTTTTGGCGATGGCTACAAAGGAAACCGCGTCTATGCACCCTACGACCGCATCTTGGTTACCTGTGGTGCACCAGATATTCCTACAGTACTCCTTGAGCAATTAAAGGTCGGTGGCCTTATGGTTATTCCAGTAGGTGAAGGAGCGGAACAAAAAATGCTACGCATACACAAAAGCTCAGATACCGATTACAGTACCGAAGAATTTGGTACTTTTAAGTTTGTACCTATGTTAGAACGTACCGTAAAATAAAATGATGCAAGTACTCCTCATCGACGACGAACGCGCGATACGCCGAGCGCTGCGCGAAATACTAGAATTTGAAGGCTGTGTAGTAGAAGAGGCCGAAAATGGTGCGCAAGCCCTAGAAAAGCTCAAGGCGCATACCTATGAGCTCATCTTTTCCGATATCAAAATGCCGCAAATGGACGGTTTGGAATTACTCAATCAAATTCTGGCATTAGGTATCGAAACACCTGTGATCATGATATCTGGTCATGGTACGGTTGAAACAGCGGTTGGCGCCATTAAAAAAGGTGCTTTTGACTTTATTGAAAAGCCACTAGACCTCAACCGTATTTTAGTATTATTGCGCCAGGTCAAAGACCGCAACCTGCTTCTGCAAGAAACCAAACAACTCAAGCAAGTCGTTAAGAAAATAAAAGGCTCAGCAATTATAGGCGAAAGTCCTGAAATTGAAGCCATCAAAACCATGATCGAAAAAGTAGCGCCTTCAGATGCGCGCGTGCTCATCACTGGCGGCAACGGGACAGGTAAAGAACTGGTAGCTCGTTCCTTGCATGAGCTTTCACCGCGGGTTAAAATGCCATTTATAGAAGTCAATTGCGCAGCCATTCCAGCCGAACTCATCGAAAGCGAGTTGTTTGGACATGAAAAAGGTGCCTTTACCTCCGCCATCAAAGACCGCAAAGGAAAGTTTGAGTTGGCTTCTGGCGGAACTCTTTTTTTAGATGAAATTGGCGATATGTCTCTTACTGCTCAGGCCAAAGTTTTGCGTGCGTTGCAAGAAAACGTTATTCAACGGGTAGGAGGGGAGAAAGACCTCAAAGTAGATTGCAGGGTGTTGGCCGCTACCAACAAAGATCTCCGCGAAGAAATCAAGGCGGGTCGTTTTAGAGAAGATTTATTTCATCGTTTGGCGGTTATTCTCATCCATGTACCTGCCCTCAATGAGCGCCGTTCTGACATTCCTTTACTCGTGAATCACTTTTTGAAATTGGTTTGCCAAGACCACGGTATTGCTCAAAAAACCATAGATATTGCTGCGGTTCAAGCCCTACAAGCGCTCAACTGGACCGGTAATATCCGCGAACTGCGCAATATCATAGAGCGCTTGGTCATTTTGTCAGATCAGTGTATTACTGCAAATGACGTGCAGCGCTATGCGAATCCAAACCATTAATTCGTAAATTCAACCCAAATTTTCAGCATGAAACTGTCTTTTAAATCATTTCTACCACACCTTGTAGCGTTGGTACTTTTTGTGGTTTTGCCTTCCATTTATTTTTCTCCACTTTTTGACGGCTATGCCCTCAAGCAAAATGACATCCGTCAGTTTCAAGGGATGTCTAAAGAAATGTTCGACTACAAACTCACACACGACCAACAGCAACCCAACTGGACCAACGCCATGTTTTCTGGTATGCCAACCTATCAAATATCCGCCGATCAGCATTCCAATTGGCTAACGTATGTCGATCAACTTCTTAAATTAGGCTTGCCACGTCCAGTGGGCATTTTATTTGTATCCATGCTTGGTTTTTATATTTTAGGGCTTTGCCTACGCCTCAATCCTTGGCTTGCCATGATAGGTGCTCTTGGCTATGGTTTCTCCACCATCAATATCTTGTATTTGGGAGCAGGCCATATGTCTAAAGTAAATGCCATTGCCTACATGGCGCCTGCACTCGGGGGTCTTGTACTGGCATTTAGAGGCCGCTGGCTGCTGGGTTCAGCCATTTTTGCTTTGTTCATGGGGCTTAATATAACAGCGAATCACTTGCAAATGACTTATTATTTGGCTTTTATTTTAGGAGCAGTTGCTATTGCAGAGGTGATCCGTTTGGCGCTTGCTAAAAACTGGAAGCCCCTTGGTTTAGCAATGGGTGGTCTTGCGCTAGCGAGCATTTTGGCACTACTTTCCAATGCCAGCTTACTCCTTACAACTCTTGAGTACAGCAAGTACACCACAAGAGGAACCTCTGAATTAACCATTAAGGCCAAAAACGGTTCTCAGCAAGCCAAAGAAGGCTTAACCACAGACTACATCCTCGAGTACAACTATGGTGCGCGTGAACTACTCTCGCTTTATGCACCTAATGCCAAAGGAGGTAAAGGCGACCTGATTGCCAATGACCCCGATGCGCTTACCGATACCGATCCTACTTACATAGATCAAGTTGGTCAAATGAATCATTATTGGGGTGGGCAGCGCATGAGTGGTGGCGCCTTTTATTTTGGTGTGGTGCTATTCGTCTTTTTTATTCTAGGCCTCCTTTTTGTAAAGGATACGCTGCGTTGGCCATTCTTGATATTAAGTGTATTAGTGCTCTTTTTGGCCTCCAATCAAATGAACTTCTTCAATGATTTCTTTATCCATCAATTTCCGATGTATAATAAGTTCAGAGACTCCAAAATGCTTTTGGTGTTATTGCAGATCATGGTGCCAACCATGGGCCTTCTGTTTTTGGATAAACTTATAAAAAATGAAGGGCTATGGGGGCAAAAGAAATATTGGTACGGCGCTATGGGAATTGTGCTGCTTTTTGCCATTGTACTCGTGCTGAGCCCGAGTCTATCAGGGACCTTTATGACCAAAGAAGAAGTGCAACAATTCACCGAAGCAACCAAGCAGGCCAAAGATCAGAGCCAAACCGCCTTTTATCAGGGCTTGCGCCAGTCCTTAATCGATGCCCGAATCGCTATTTATAAAGCCGACATGCAGCGCTCTTTGTTTCTAGTCATTTTAGCGTTAGGTGTAGTGGTCCTTTTGTTGCGAACGCAATTCAATAGGCTGTTGGTTATGGCCATTGTTGGTGTGCTGGTCTTGGCCGATCAAATGAGCGTGGCCAAGCGCTATCTCAATAACGATGACAGCACTGGTGTACTAGAAGCCTACCAGTCTTTAGACGAAGCAAGTATCCCTTATCCGGTATCACCTGCCGATATCAGCATTATACAGCAAGAAAAACCTAATCCAGCACTCGCGCAGCAATTAGAGGCGGCTTACGCCGACTTTATTTATTACAAAGATCTTTCCGACCAAAGCGTGCTCAGTACCTACGCCGCTTTTGGTGCCTTGAATTTGTCGAGCAACTACCGCGTACTGAACCTCAACGGCACCATGGCCGAGACAAACACTAGTTTTTTTCATAAAAGTATAGGTGGGTATCACGGTGCTAAGTTAAAGAGATACCAAGAGTTTGTGGATTTTCATTTTTCGCCGGCAGTTCAGGCGCTCAGCACAGCGGTGAATGAGGCCAAAAATAACAAATTGCGCACGCTTGCTCTTCCTGCAGGCGTTACTCAGGAACAACTCCAGCAAATTTACGACACCCTCAGCATTGAAAGTTTGGCTTTAGTTGGCCAGGCAGAATACTTGAACATGCTCAATACCAAATACATCATCCTCAAGCCCAATCAGCCTGCCGTGCGCAACACCAATGCCAACGGCCCTGCTTGGTTTGTTTCAGAAGTAAAAGTGGTACCCAATGCCAACCAAGAAATGTTGGCTAGTGGATCAAAAGTACTGACCAACAGCAAAACACAAGCCGTAGTTCATCGAGAATTCAAGTCGCAGTTAGTAGGCCTCGGCCAAGATTCTACCTCCCAAATTCAGCTCTTGAACTATGATCCATCTGAATTGCGCTACCGATCCAATGCGAAAGCAAAGCAATTGGCTGTCTTCAGTGAAATCTATTATCCTGCAGGCTGGAATTGCTACATTGATGGCAAAGCAGTTGCCAATCTTCGTGTCAACTATTTGCTAAGAGGTGTTGTGGTACCCCCTGGTAAGCATCAAATTACTTGGAAATTCGAACCGCTTACTGTGCAAACAGGTTCAACACTTGCAAGTATCGGGTCAGTTTTATTGCTTTTGGGCTTCTTGTTAGCGCTGTGGTTTACCTATAAGCACGCAACTCGTCTAGGGCAAGCACCCCAAAAGTAGTATTGTGCCAAGCGCGTTTCAAGCGCTTATTGTCAAAAAGTAAATAACTCGGAAACACACCTTCTGCAGCTAGCATCCAAAGTGCGGCATCTTTGGTGTAGCGAATCTCGATGCGTCGGTCTAGTTTCTTTCGAAAGGTTTGCAGTGCGTCGGGGTCTTCGGATACGAGGCAATAGACAATCTTTAGCTTTTTATTTTGTTTGGCCAACCGATTCATGATATCGGTAGTTTGCATGCAATAAGGGCAACCTGGCAAAACAACAACGGCCAGTGTTGTTCCTTTTGGCGGATGGTTTATAACGGTCTTTGGTAGGTAGGTTTGGTTCTGAAGATCGGGTTGGTATATAGGATAAAAGAAGAAGTAACTTGCAAAAGGCAGGCAAAAAACAAGTGCTAACAAAGGAAACAAGATCCATTTATTCATCCGGAACTTTTTTACGGTCCTAAAAAGTAGCCATCCGGTCAAGAGGGCGAGTAAAAAAGGAACATACTTGGCTAGCGTCCAAGAAAAACCAAGATCTAGTAAGAACGTTTCGATGGCGTTGTTCATGAGATTATACCAATGATTGATGAATGAAAGAAACCTCTTCTGAGGAGAGACTGCATCCAAAAGGAACATAACCTTTTAGCTTCAAGTAAGCTGCACTTTTTTGAGATAAATGTGGATGTGTGTCTTTAAACATGCGGTCGTGGAACTCCACCAAGAGCTGATCTATTTGTACTTCAGAATCTTCGAATAGGGTCTCGAGCACCTCATATTCTGCGCCCTCTATATCCATTTTGAAAATGGAAATATGTTTGGATGGAAGTGTTTGTAGAAGTTCTTTAAATGTGCGCATCTGGACTTTGATGGCTTCATTTTCATTCATGACTGCAGAAATTTTGCTGCTGGCAGAAACGGCACGTTCATCTTTGGGTAAGTAAAAAGTGACTTCGCCATCAATAGTAGCATGGAGACCAAAATCAAAATACTGAAATGTAGCTGGTAATTGTTGTGTTTGGAGCCAATTTAATGATTTGGGCGTGGGGTCGTAGGCATACACTTGGAGCTTATATTTTTCAATGAGGGCAAGGTCAAAACTGATATCCTTTCCGATGCCTACCGATACCACGAGTTGATCTGGTTGTAGTAGCGGTGGATGTACATAAAACCCACCATAGATACTTCCAAGCCACTTTTTTTGGATGCCGATGCTCGGCTTTAGAAAGGGTAGGAGCTGCCAATTGTGCGCTATAAACATCCTAAATTTATGGCGAATAGCTCGGTAACTTGATAAAAGGGAGAGTAAGAAAATCTTCATGTGTTAACCAAAAAAATGAATGTAGCGCCTGACAAGGCGATGTCCAAAATAAGAGGTAAGAAAGAAAAACCAATTTTTAGGGAATAGACCTGATTTTAATAGCAAACGACGCGATTTGGGTAATTGGTTGATCAAATAATAATAACGCGCTAGGGTTCCGTGAAATTTCTGAATACCAATCCTACTTTCTTTTGGGTAGCGCAGTTGATATTGTTCAAGTAACGAAATACCAGCCTGATGATCTGAAACCCTATATTTTTCATTAAAGGATAAGTTCTTGCCTTCTACATATCTCGTAAAAAGTAGATTTGGCAATTCGATACTTGTTTGGTTTTCAAAAAGCCGAACCAGCCAATCGTAGTCTAGAAAACCATACTGCTCTTCGAATTCAATGTGTTTGAGTTCGGCGGAAAAAAGCAAGCCAGAAAGGTAAATCACTTGCCCCCTGTAATGGCGCTGCAACAATTGAAGAAAGGTCTCGTTTTTTTTAAATAAAAGCGGGCTGCTGATCTTATTGCCTCTGCGTAGGTTGCGTTTATTTTGGGTGTCGATAATTTGATACGCGCCGCTGATAATTGGTGCTTGTTTACAAACCGCTAACTGATTTTTTAACTTGCTTGGCTCCCAGTGGTCATCGTGATCACAAAGACATATATATGTTCCGGTTGCCATGCGCAAGCCTACATTGCGTCCTTTGTTAGGTCCTCCCGAATTGTACTCATTTTGTAAAAAAAGAACTGGAAATTGTGCGCAAAGCGCTTTGGTTTGATCGGTAGATTGATCGTCAATGACGAGCACCTCTAGTTCAAATTCTCGACCTAAACCTTCTTGCTCGAAAACGCAAGCCAAGGTTTTCTCTATCACCTTTTCCGAATTATAGGTGCATATGATGACGCTAACCTTTGTCATTGGATAGAAGTTCTTTGAGGAGTTGATCTATTTTTTCAGCAAGCGCTTTTCGAGAATACGGCAATAAGGTTTCTTTGCGTTGCGGTTTAACGGCACACATTTCGATAATAATTGGCCAATCTATTGGATCTTCAAAACCTACAACATGCGTGCCCGTTTGGCCGCGAAGGATGTTGGCGGAGTCGCCTTCCAAAGGCCCGATGGCTAAAATGGGTTGTTCGCTTGCGAGGTATTCAAAAATCTTACCCGGGATAATACCCATTTGGTTTTTGACATTATTGATTGGCAATAAAAGTAGGCTGCAAGCAGAAAGTTCTTCAATGACGCGCGCATGCGGTACAAATTGCTCTAAATGGGTATATGGCATGAGGCCAGCTTCTTCTATGTCAGTGCGTACACTTGTGTCGAGCGCGCCAATGAGTCGGATTCGAAGTTTGGCTGCAAATTCAGGGTTGTTTTGGGCAAAATGACCCAAGCTTTTCCATAGGGCACTTGGGTTGCGGTCTTTGTTGATAGAACCCGTATGTAAAATGGTGAAGTGGGGGTCTGGTTGCTGCTGAAAAGCTGCAAAATCTTCTGGTGCAAAACCGTTTGTAACTAGCGCTACATCTCGCCCGCAAAGGGCTTGCGTTTGTTGTTGCCAGTTGCTGCTGACAATAGTGAGTAGGTCTGCTTCCAAGAGCACGCTTTTTTCGAGGGCTTGGTGCTTGGCTAGGCCAAACCGATTGAGTGGAAGCTGCTCAAACCAATCGATTTGAGTCCAGGGATCGCGGAAATCGGCTAGCCAAGGTAGTTTGGTAGCGCGCTTGACATTGCGTGCAATAAGATGCATGGTGTGCGGTGGACCGGTTGAGATAAGAGCTGCTACTTCATTGGTTTGGAGGTAGTCGATGAGGTAACGGCTTGCAGGTTTGATCCAAGCCATTTTGGCATCTGGAATAAAAAGATTAGCCCGTATATAAAGTGCAACGCGTTGTAAAAGGCCTGGCTTCTTTTTGCCTTCTTGCATAAAACCTGTTTGCAGTTGCTTCCCTTTATGGCCACTGAGACGCATGTAGAGTTGCGTGGGCTCCCAGATCGGAAGTTTGAGTACCTCAATGCCCTCCGGGATTTGAGCGAGTAGTTTGGAATCTTGTACAGGCGCCTCGGGGTTGCTTGGTGTAAAAATAATGGGGTCCCAGCCTAATTCTTTCAAATAACGGGTAAAATGCAGCCAGCGTTGAACGCCAGTGCCGCCGCTAGGTGGCCAGTAGTAGGTCAGGATCAGTATTTTTTTATTGGCCACTCAGTTTATTTTGTAGTGCTTGGAGCGCTGCTGCGAGGCCCGCTGGGTTTTTGCCGCCAGCCGTTGCAAAGGCTGCTTGGCCGCCTCCACCACCCTGAATAAGTGCAGCAACCTCACGGATCCATTGTGCGGCGTTCCATTGTTTTTCTGCGGCAAGTGCTTCATCAATAATGACCGTTAGCCCACATTTATCTGCCTCGCGGTGTGCAAGCACACCCACAAAAGGGCTGAATTCTTGACGCAATTGGAACAAGATGTCTTTGGCGCTTGCGGCGTCGGTTTGGATTTCTTTGAACAAGAAGTGCAGGCCATCTTGCGTTTGCACTTCATTTTTGAGTGTATTCTTGAGGGCTTGCGCTTGAAGTTTGGCAAATTTTTCGATTTCTTTACCAAGGGCAGTGTTTTTGTGCTGCAACTCCTCAATGGCCTTCACGATGTCGGCTGGTTTTTTGAGCAAGGCCTCTATTTGCTCGAGTTGAACGGCTTTGTCTTTGTAATACTGCATGGCGGCATCGCCGGTGATGGCTTCTATGCGGCGAATACCTGCAGCAACTGCGCTTTCTACAACAAGTTTAAACACCCCGATTTGGTTCGTGTTGGAAACGTGAATACCACCACACAATTCGATGGACTCACCAAATTCAATAACGCGAACGGTGTCACCGTATTTTTCTCCAAAGAGTGCCATGGCACCTTTTTGTTTGGCACTTTCGATATCGAGTGCGCGGTTTTCTTGTAACGGTTGTGCGGCCTGTATGGCTGTGTTCACCGCTGCTTCAATTTCAGAAAGCTGTTGGTCAGTGACCTTCGCAAAATGCGAGAAGTCAAAGCGCAGGCCTTTTTCTGAGACCAAAGAGCCTTTTTGCTCTACGTGCGTACCCAAAATACTGCGCAAGGCGTGATGGAGTAGGTGGGTGGCGCTGTGGTTTTTGGCGGTGTGTTGTTGTTTGGCTAAATCGATGCGGGCCTCAAAAGGAGCATCGAGTTGGCTGGGTAATTCGGTACTGAGGTGCACAATGAGGTTGTTCTCTTTTTTGGTATCAAAAATTTTAATGTTTTCTGTACCGTTAAGCAATACACCGCTGTCGCCAATTTGACCACCACCTTCTGGGTAGAAAGGCGTTTGATCCAAAACGAGTTGATAAAACGTCTTGCCTTTTTGACTCACTTTTCGGTACTTGATGATTTGAACGGATGCCGTTTTGTCGTCGTAACCAATAAATTGTGTGGTGGTGTCTGGCTGTACCTGTTGCCAGTCGTCGGTTTCTATAGTAGTGGCTGCTCTAGAGCGGTCTTTTTGTATTTGGAGTTCTTGTTGGAATCCTACTTCATCTACCTCGAGTTCGTTTTCTCTGGCAATCAAAGAGGTGAGGTCTAGCGGGAAGCCGTAGGTGTCGTAAAGTTCAAAAACAGCTTTGCCATCGAGTTGTTTGGCGCCTTGTGCTTTAACGTTTACGATAAGATCGTCTATGCGCTTGATGCCGAGTTCGAGTGTTCTAAAGAAACTCAATTCTTCTTCTTTGATGACCTTGTAAATCAGCTCTTTTTGGTTGATGAGTTCTTCATAGGGATGGCCCATGAGGTCGGTGAGGACTACGGAGAGGTCGCAGAGAAAGGGTTCTTTGAGACCTAGTGTTTGATAGCCATAGCGAACGGCTCTGCGCAAAATGCGGCGGATGACATAACCAGCACCGTTGTTGGCAGGAAGTTGGCCGTCGGCAATTGAAAAGGCAATGGCTCGGATGTGATCAGAGATGACGCGCAGCGCGATATCGGTTTCTTCAGCTCTTCCGTAAGGAATATTGGCTTGCTTTGAGATAAACTGAATAAGTGTTTGAAAGAGGTCGGTGTCGTAGTTGGATTGCTTGCCTTGCAGGGCCATTGCCAAGCGCTCAAGGCCCATTCCGGTGTCGACATGCTTGGAAGGAAGCGGTTCAAGGCTGCCATCGGCTTTGCGGTTGAACTCCATGAATACGTTATTCCAAATTTCAATCACTTGGGGGTGGTCTGCATTGACTAACGATTTGCCATCGCCTTTGGCGCGTTCATCTTGGCTGCGAAGATCGACGTGAATTTCAGTACAAGGACCGCAGGGACCGGTGTCGCCCATCTCCCAAAAGTTGTCTTTTTTTGAGGCGAGAATGATGCGCTCTTCTGCGATGTATTTTTTCCAGATTTGGATGCTTTCACTGTCTTGAGGCACGCCGTCTTTGGCATCGCCCTCAAAAACGGTAATGTAGAGTTGATCAACAGGAATTTTATAGACGGTGGTGAGTAGCTCCCATGCCCAGCTAATAGCTTCTTCTTTGAAGTAATCGCCAAAAGACCAATTGCCCAACATTTCGAACATGGTGTGGTGGTAGGTGTCTACGCCCACTTCTTCGAGATCGTTGTGTTTGCCCGAAACGCGCAAGCATTTTTGCGAGTTGGCGACACGTCGGTTGGCAGGAACTTGGTAACCCAAGAAAAAATCCTTGAATTGGTTCATGCCGGCATTGGTGAACATCAGGGTAGGGTCGTTCTTGACCACCATTGGGGCTGAGGATACAATTTGGTGTCCTTTACTTTCAAAAAAGTCGAAAAATTGTTGGCGAATTGCGGAAACGGTCATGTGTAATTGCTGAATTTACAAATTTAGGAAAATGCGCCGAGCTTCGTGTATCTTTGTGTAAATACAAACACAAATGGATTTCATTTCTTCTGAATTACAAGCTTATGTGAGCGCACACAGTTCTGAGGCTTCGGCATTGCTCACAAAAATAGACCGTGAAACACACCTAGAAGTATTGCAGCCCCGCATGCTCAGTGGTCATTTTCAAGGTCGTGTTTTGAGCATGATTGCCAAGTTGCTGCGCCCTCAAACCATTCTAGAAATTGGGACTTACACGGGCTATTCTGCCTTGTGTTTAGCTGAGGGTTTGGCTTCCGACGGAAAATTGCTAACCATAGATGTCAATGAAGAGTTGGAACAACGCGTGCGGTCGTATTTTGCTGCTTCAGCATTTTCCAAACAAATTGAATACAAAATTGGCAACGCAGCTCAAATCATTCCTTTACTCGATAGGATGTTTGATTTGATTTTTATCGATGCCGACAAACAACAGTATCCACTTTATTACGAACAAGCCCTTGAAAAACTGAATCCGGGTGGTTTTATTTTGATCGACAACGTATTGTGGTCGGGGAAGGTGCTTGATGCCACCCATCAAGACAAAGACACTGTGTTGCTTCGAGCGCTCAATCAAAAAATAAGCCAAGACGAAAGAGTAGAGAAGGTCTTGTTGCCCATTAGAGACGGTTTGTATTTGATTCGCAAAATTTAACAAATATTTTACATTAGAAAGTTTGTAGATCCAAAATGCTGCCGTAAATTTGCACCAGAATTACAGTTCATAGTTGTAGTTTTAGTTTTATAGTTTTAGCATGGTTTAGCAAAAAGAGGAACAAATAGCGTTTGTTCCTCTTTTTGTTTTTTAGGCGTTTTATGTTCAATGTTAAAGTTCCTTCAGTAGCATCTTAAGCTCATTCAAAATGAGAGCCGTTGCCCCCCAAACAATTTTATCTTGTAGTTCAAAACAAGGATGGTCTTTCAAAATCGCGCCTCCCGGAATATGAATATCTTTTTGAATACAATTTTCTTGCTTTAATAGCTCTGAAATTGCGATACTAAAAATTTGCTGCACCTCTCGGGGGTTGGGTTGGAGTAGTGGTGCTACTTCATGTAGAAATATAAAAGGGCTCACTTCAAACCCCGAAACGGGGATCCATACGTTCGAAAGGGTTTTGATATGCTGCCCGTGGTGGAGCGGAATTCCGATTTCTTCGAAGGATTCTCTGCGTGCTGTAAATTCTAAATGAGGGTCATTGGGCTCCGGCTTCCCACCAGGAAAGGCCATTTGACCGCTGTGTTGGCCATTGTAGGTACTACGTTCGATTAAAATGAATTGCCAATTAGCGTCTTTTTGATAGAAATGAATGGCTACTGCTGCGGGGCGTCTTTGTTGTTCGGCATAAATTTGTTCAAATTCTTGTCGGTAACGCATGTAAGGGGCATGGGCTGCTACACCTGGAAGTTCTTTTTCAAAGCAACGGAGCAACCGATCTCTATTCATATTACAAAGTTGGGAAATCTTTAAGAATCAAATTAAATTTCATTATTTTTTAATTTAATGTTAAAAAAGAGGGGGTAATGTTGAAAAAAGGTGTAAATATTCAGTCTGACCCCCTAAAAAATACATATCTTTGTCAAAAATTATTAAAAATGGCAACAAAAAGACTAAGAGCGTATCAAGATGTATTGCACCGTGAACCAAAGCACATTGATTACAATGGCAAGCTTTCGGATCTTTTCGGTCAAAATGTATTTCACCAAGATGTCATGCGGGAGTACCTTCCTTCAGACACCTACAAGTTCATGACAGAAGCCATTCAGAATGGTACCCGCTTAGATCGTAAATACGCAGACCAAGTGGCTAGCGCCATGAAAGACTGGGCCATTTCAAAAGGCGCAACGCACTACACCCACTGGTTTCAACCACTTACAGGAACAACCGCAGAAAAGCACGACGCTTTTTTAAAGCCAATTGGCCCAGGAAAAGCCATAGAGCGTTTTGACGGCGACATGCTCGTTCAACAAGAACCAGATGCCTCTTCTTTCCCGAATGGTGGTATCCGCAACACTTTTGAAGCACGTGGTTACACGGCTTGGGACCCCTCTTCACCTGCTTTTGTTATCGGCAAAACACTTTGTATCCCGACCATTTTTATTTCTTATACAGGTGAGTCTTTAGATTATAAAATGCCTTTACTCAAGGCCTTGAATGCCGTAGACCACGCAGCGGTTGAAGTATGTCAGTACTTTGATAAAAACGTCAACAAAGTAAATGCCACGCTTGGTTGGGAACAAGAATATTTCTTAATTGACTCTGCGTTGTTCAATGCGCGCCCTGACCTTATGCTCACAGGTCGTGCACTTTTTGGCCACGCTCCGGCCAAAGGTCAGCAGCTAGAAGACCACTATTTTGGATCTATTCCTGAGCGCGTCAATGCGTTTATGCGTGAGTTTGAGGTGGAATCTTTATTATTAGGTATTCCGGTAACCACCCGCCACAATGAAGTAGCGCCTAATCAGTTTGAGTGCGCGCCAATCTTTGAAGAATGCAACTTGGCCAATGACCACAACTTGTTGTTAATGGACCTCATGGAGAAAATTGCACGCAAGCACAACTTCCGCGTGTTGTTGCATGAGAAGCCATTTGCTGGCGTGAACGGTTCAGGTAAACACAACAACTGGTCTTTGAGCACCAACACGGGTGTCAATCTTTTAGCTCCGGGCAAAAACCCAAAATCTAATTTACAGTTTTTGACATTTTTTGTCAACACCATTATGGCCATTCATGACAATGCCGATTTACTCCGCGCTGCCATCGCCTCTGCAGGTAATGACCACCGCTTAGGTGCCAACGAAGCGCCCCCAGCGATTATTTCAGCGTTTATCGGGACGCAGCTTTCTGGCCTCCTCGACGACCTCGAAAAGAACATCAAGGCCGGCAAAATGACGCCACAAGACAAAACCGAGCTCAAACTCAACATTGGCAAAATACCGCAAATCTTACTCGACAACACTGACCGTAACCGCACCTCTCCATTTGCATTTACAGGTAATAAATTTGAGTTCCGCGCGGTTGGATCTTCTGCCAATTGTGCTTCGGCAATGATTGTGTTGAACACCATTATGGCCAAGCAACTGCGCGCTTTCAAAATTTCAGTAGACGCACGCATCGAAAAAGGAGAGTCTAAAGACGAAGCCATCCTCAAAGAATTGCAAGTGCTCATCAAAGCCTCCAAGAAAATCCGTTTCGAGGGCAATGGCTACGGCGACGAATGGGTAAAAGATGCCGAAAAACGCGGTTTGTCTAACTTAAAGGATACACCTCGTGCACTGCAAGTGTGGCACGATCAAAAAGTCGTTCAATTATTCAATGACCTAGAAATACTCACCCCGCGTGAGCTCGAAGCACGCGCAGAAATTGAATTTGAAAATTACATCTTAAAAATTCAAATTGAATCCCGCTTGATGGGCGACCTCGTTCAGAATTATTTTATTCCAGCCGCTGTCACTTACCAAAACAAATTGATTGAAAACGTGCAGGGCTTGATGAGTGTGTTCGGTGAAAAAGCAGGAAAAGCTACTGCCAAAGCACAACTCGAATTGCTCGAGAAAGTGTCTTTACACATCAACAAAATGAAAGAGGCCTCAGACACCATGTTAGCCGCCCGCAAAGTGGCCAATAAAATCGAAGGTTCAGAGCAAAAAGCCTTGGCATACTGCGATCAAGTCAAAACACATTTTGATGAAATTCGCTACCACGCTGATAAACTCGAGCTCTTGGTAGAAGACGAACTATGGCCATTGCCTAAATTCAGAGAATTACTCTTTATTCGATAATAGCAATTGTCTGCATTTTTCTGAACCAGACTATACAATAAAAAAAATGTCACTCATTGAGTGACATTTTTTTTTGGTTTGAACTTCGGTTATTGTTTGATAAATTGTTTGGTCGTTGTTCCTATTTCAGTTGCTATTTGAATAAAATAGAGTCCGTTTTCAAGGTTGCTCACATCAACGGATGTTCCGTTGTTTTGTTGCACTAATGTCCCTTTTGAGTCCTGTATTGAAACCATCAATGAATTTTCAAACTGCTCCATTCCTTTTATTTCAATGGAAAAAGAACTTGGGTTTGGGTAAATTGTCCATGCTGTGGAGGTGAGTTCGTTCAGAGCTAACTCAGACACGACCGTACAAATTGAGGTGTCGCTGCAGTTGGCTGTCGATACAAGCACTTGGTAACTTCCATTTTGTGTTGCAGTATAACTTTGACTCGTTTGGCCTTGAATGGGAAGGTTTGTTGCGCAGTCTAGCCATTGGTAGGTGGCTCCAGCTTCGGCTACTTGCAAAACTCCAGGAGTTGTTTGTGTCACGGTTAAGTCTAGGGTTGCAATAGTTAGTGCCAAATAATTTAAAGAATCACAGCCAGTTATGGTTTGGCTGGTATCTCCGTATAGCCCTGAAGCAGTATAGGTGAGTCCGTTTGTCCAGGTGTAGCTTTCGCAGCTCGTTATTGTATCGTAATGAATATACGGCGCATTGATGACTAAATTTAAGGTGATGACAGAGTCACAGCCAGCAGCATTGGTTAAAGTGTAAGTGGCAGTGCTGTTGCTCGTGGCGTATGTTGTGCCGTCTAGCCATGTGAGCGGTGCACAACTGGATATGAAATCCGTTGAAGCCGTTGCAGAAAGAATAGTTAGATTTAAAAAGGTGATAGAATCGCATCCGGCCAATGTGGTAAGGGTATCTGAATACAAGCCCGAAGCTGCATACGTTTGACCATTTTGCATCCAGGTGTAATTTGAGCAAGCAGTCACTGTGTCAAAATTGAAGGAAGCTGTACTGATAAAATTTATGGTAACGATGGAGTCACACCCAAAAATAGTTTGAAGTGTATCGTTTAGTGTAGCTGAGTTATAGATAGTAGATCCCAACGAATTGGTATAACTACATGCTGAAATCGTTTGAGTAGTTGGATTGAGGATCGTTGCTGCACCTGCTATGCCGGCCACAAAATTGGAATTGGTTCCGGTTAAAGCAAAGTTGTATAACAAATTTGTATTTAAAGGATTGACTACATCTTTTACCGATGTCACAAAAGCGTTGGAAGCATTCCAATAAGCACCGTCGTTTAATTTAAAGTAGGCCACAAGACCCGGTTGTGGACCGCAAAATTCAGTCGTATAATTGGAAGCAATGTCAGTTGCGGTTCTTGCTACATTCCAAATTCGAACATCGTCTAAGGAGCCATTTAGAAAAGTTGGGGTTGTGGTACTTATATCTGCCCGTGTACCTATACAAAGTGGCACAGCTGCTGTAGCTGCTGTATTCAACACTGGTGCTAAATCACCGGCTGCATCCAAAACGCCATCTACATAAATTTTATATTTATTCAGTGTAGCAGAGGGGTCATAGGTTACCGCTAAATGATGCCAAGCATTATTGACAATATTGGTAACGCCGTTCAAGCCAGCACCGGCAATCTCGATGCGTGCAACTGTAGCGTTGGGTTGGATTTTGAAAGAAAATCTTGCGCCATTTCCTCCGCTTGTAACACCCATGTCAACGAAGAAGCGTTGAACCGAACTAAACGATCCTTTAAACCAACATTCAATTGTTCTGGCATTTCCACCGGCGATTCCAGGAAATCCTGTTTGAATGTAGTCATTTGAGCCGTCAAAGCGCAAACCATTGCCTGCGTATTGTGCATGTGAAAAAAAAGAAGAGCTCAGCAATAGGATGCCTAATGCTATTTTTTGGAGTAAGTGTTTTTTCATTTTATCTTGTGCTTGATGATTCCTTTGAACGGTGGTTTACTTCAAAGATAGGGGAATCATTCATAAACGCTTGAGAAAATAATTTAGCCATTCATAAAATGGTGAAATTTATGGCGCTACTTTGATCCACTTTTTAACGGGATATTGAAAGGTCGCACTTTCAACAACGATATTGTAGATTCCTGCTGCTAGAAGGTCGGTTTGAACGATGGTA
>ERZ888423.1774-NODE-1774-length-17605-cov-15.196866_pt1 | contig 17605 bp, 17 predicted proteins | sample MGYA00520523_ERZ888423 | MGnify/ENA primary metagenome ERZ888423 (study PRJEB32303, sample SAMEA104408611) | aquatic metagenome | biome: Brackish water; feature: Pelagic; material: water | place: Baltic Sea | collected 2014-06-08T10:24:00 | depth 30,27 m ...
CAGCCGGGGTTGCCTTCTGGTTGCTGCTCAGCATCCCCGCCGCGCTGCTCGCCACTTTGTCATCGGTGTCGCTGCTCGGCGAGAACTTGACCCGCGATCTCCAAGCATCGGTCAACGAGTTCATCGACCGCACGTTCACCACCGAGTCGTCGACCATCCGCGACGCAGTCGACAGCCTTTTCGATCAAAGTCGGCCGGGAGTCTTGAGTGTGTCGGTCGTCGTGGCGGTCTTCACCCTGTCACGCGGCTTTGCCGGGCTGATCAGAGCACTCGACGTCGCCTACGACATCGACGAGGGTCGACGCTTTTTCCGGCTCCGCGTCACAGCCATTGCAATGGCGCTCGGCACGATGATGACCATCGCGATCTCGACCGCCCTGTGGGTGTGGCTCCGATCTGTCGGGGCCCCCGGCCCGCTCCGCGTTCTGCTCGCCCTGACCATCCTCATCGTCTGGGCTGCCACGCTCTTCCACGTCGGTCCGCACCACCGGACACCTTGGCGTTTCGATTTACCCGGCGCGGTGTTCACCGCCATCGGCTGGCTTGTCGTCTCGGTCGGATTCGGGTATTACGTCCGCATCGCCGCCTCGGGCAACGAGATCGTCGGCGCCACCGGTACCGCATTGCTCGCCCTCACCTGGCTCTGGCTGGCGTGCCTTGTCTTGCTGATCGGCGCCGAGTTGAACGAGATCCTGGCAACCCGCGCTGGTGTCATCTCGGCGCCGCGCGAGATGGGCGTCGACGTCCGTGGTCGAATCGCAGCCCGCCGTCGTCGCTGAATCAGCAATCCGTGCGGGCCCCGCCCCGATGAGCCATATCCTGTGACCGCCATGACTCTGTTGTCCATCGTTCTGCTCGTCGGCGGCGTGATAGCGCTGGTGCTCGGTGCCGAAGCCCTCGTCCGCGGCGCGACACGAATCGCTGCTCGCACCGGCTTGTCGACAGTTGTTATCGGCCTGACGGTTGTTGCATTCGGCACCTCCGCCCCCGAACTCGCTGTAAGCGTCGGTGACGTGGTCCGCGGCGACGAGGCAGGCGGCATCGCCCTCGGCAACGTAGTTGGCTCCAACATCGCCAACATTCTCCTTGCGCTCGGCATTTCGGCAGCCATCGGCGGCTCGCTGGTCGTGGCCCGACGGATCATCCGAATCGATGTTCCGATCATGATCGGTGCGTCTGTGCTGGTCTTGCTCATGTCGCTCAACGGAGAGATCAACCGACTCGAGGGGTTCGTTCTCGTCGCGTTGCTGGTGGTCTATGTCACCTGGACCGTGGTGTCAGCCCGACAGGGCAACAACGACGTTCCGCTCGACCTCAACAACGATCTGTCCGACGAAGCGCTCGCTGAAGCCCCTGTGTGGAAAGACCTGGGCTTCGTTGCCGCAGGCCTCGCACTGCTCATCGGCGGGTCGCAGGCGTTGGTGTCGGCCGCGACCGACATCGCCACAGAACTCGGCGTCAGCGACCTGGTGATCGGCTTGACCGTTGTCGCCATCGGCACCTCGCTTCCCGAGGTCGCCACGTCTGTCCTCGCTGCGCTTCGCGGCGAGCGCGATCTGGCGGTCGGCAACGCAATCGGCTCCAACTTGTTCAACCTGCTCGCGGTGCTCGGCGTCACGGCTTCGGTCTCGCCAAGCGTTATCCCGGTTGCGCAGAGTGCCATCCAAGTCGACATACCTGTCATGATCGCCGTCGCCGTTGCCTGCCTGCCGATCTTCGCGAACGGTCACCTGCTTGCCCGTTGGGAGGGCGCACTCTTCTTCCTGTTCTACATCGGCTACATCGCCTGGCTGATCCTCGATGCAGCGGACCACAGCGTGCGTAGCGACTACGGCAACGTGATGCTCTACTTCGTCATCCCGATCACCGCACTCACCCTGACGGTGATTGGCGTGCGCTCACGGCGCAAGGAGCTCAGCGTTCGCTGATGACGATTGCGGCGCCGACAATGCCGCTGTTGTTCGCCATTTGTGCCGGGACGATTTCGGTCGCGATGTCGATCTCAGGAAGCCACTTGTGCGGCTTTTTGCTGGCGCCGCCACCGACAATGAAGAGGTCAGGCGAGAACAACGCCTCGACATGCAACAGATAGCGCTCGACCCGCTTGGCCCATTCAGACCAGCTGAGATCCTCGCGATCGCGGGCCTTCGCAGCGGCACGACTTTCGGCGTCGACACCATCAAGCTCCAGATGACCGAGCTCGGTGTTTGGAACCAAGACTCCGTCGATGAACAGGCCGGATCCAATTCCGGTACCAAAGGTCAGCATCATCACGACACCCTGACGACCAGCGCCCGCACCGAAACGCATCTCGGCGATGCCCGCAGCATCAGCGTCGTTGAGCATGTGCACGTCGAGGCCGCTCGATGCGGAGAACAACGCATCGGCGTCGACATCGATCCAGCTTTTGTCGATGTTCGCCGCAGAGCCCACGACACCGTGGCGCACAACGGCGGGGAAGGCGACACCAATTGGTCCAGCCCACTGATGGTGTGCAACAAGTTCGTTGAGCACCTCTGCCATCGCCTCAGGGGTTGCCGGGTGCGGGGTGTCGATACGGAATCGATCCGACACCAGCTCTCCGGTCGAGATGTCGACGGTCGCCGCCTTCATTCCGCTTCCACCGATGTCGATGCCAAACCCGAGTTGCTGCTCCGTCACGCCAGAGCACGGTATCGCTGATTACCTAGCGGCTGGTCACCCGGCGGCTGGGCGACGGGCTTGCGACCAGGTCAGGCCCTGCTCAGTGTTGATCTCACGCGGCAACCCAAGGACGTGCTCGGCGACAATGTTTCGTTGAACTGCGAACGTGCCGCCACCCAGGGTGAGTGCTGGGTGGAACAGGTAGCCGAAGTGCCAGATCGGGTCAACATTGTCGAAGCCATTGAGCCCACCCAGGTTGTTCTCGGTCGGCCCCGATTGCATCGATGACGGGACCTCACCTGCCGGACCTGAGCCGGCAAGCATGCCGTTCGTTCCGCTGAGCGCCTTGGCCAGCGCCATGACCTTCTGGCCGTGTTCGTCAGCCATAATCTTCAAGATCGACGCTTCAGGGCCCGGAGTTTTACCGTTCAATGTTGCCGAGAGGCTACGCAGCCGGTTGAGGCGGAGAAGTTCGGCGTCGATGTGCAGCTTTGCCGCCTCGTCGCGTAGCGCCGGGTCGCTCAGGCCACCCGAATCGCGCACCTGGTCGAGCAGTTGTTCAGCAGACGGGCCGACCCCCCAGAGCGAACCGGACGACGACAGCGACACGCGCTCGTTGGACAACGTCACCTTGGCCAACCGCCATCCGTCACCTTCTTCGCCAACACGCAGCGAGACCGGAAGCCGCATGTCGTCGAAGAACACCTGGTTGAACGAGTGCGCCGTGGTCATGTCGACGATGGGACTCATAGTGAGGCCAGGCGTGTCCATTGGACAGATGAAGTATGAGATGCCCTTGTGTTTCGGCTGGTCGGGGTCGGTGCGTGCAATGAGAATGCCGAACTTGCTGTGGTGTGCGCCAGACGACCAGATCTTGGACCCGTTGACGATGTACTCGTCGCCATCGCGTACGGCGGTCGTGGCGAGGTTCGCCAGGTCGCTCCCGGCCTCGGTCTCAGAAAACAGCTGGCTCCAGAACTCTTCACCGCTGAAGATTTTCGGCAAGTAGCGGTCCTGCTGTTCCTGGCTACCGGCGAGCAAGATGGTCGGCGCCGCCCAGCCGATGCCGATTGCGTTGCCCGGTCGCCGGATACCGGCCGCGTCGAGTTCTTGATCGATAACGATCTGGTCGATCGGACTCGCCTCGAGGCCATACGGCTTGGGCCAGTGGGGCACGACGTACCCGGCCTCGGCGATCTCTTTGCCGGTCGGGTTCGGATTGTCCGCGATCCACGCTCGAACGGCGACGCGCGCAGGGTGGTCGTCAGCGGGAAGATCGAAATCCATTGCTTCAGTCTGGCCGGTACGGCTTGCCGATCCGAAGGCGAAGGCGAAGGCGAAGGCGACGCCCGGTGACCACCTGTAACGCCCAGAATGCGTCACGCGGACCGACGACTCCGGCAACCCACTGACGACAGACGATGCTTGGTCTACATTTTCTGGATGGATGAATTCGACCGCATCGAACCAAGCCACACCTCGATCGACCCCGAACCGCCAGTCTTCGAGGCCGCGCGTCTCCAAGCCGACACTCCAATGGGGCAGGTCGAGATGTACGGCAGCTTCGCCCGCAGCATTGGAGCGAAGCGAATGAGGGTCGTCCTCGGCATCACCGCCATGATCGTGCTTGCGATCGCAGTCCTCGCAGTGCTGTAGAGAGATCCCGCAGGGAAAGCGGCCAGCACGAACGTCGCACTTTGGCGTCACATCGAGGTCCGTCACATCGAGGTCAGACCTCGGTGTGACACGGCATCGCGGTTAACGGATGACCTTGACCGATTTACGCCAGGAACTGAAGCTGCTGATCGAGCCATTGCTCGGCCTGGCGAGCCAGGGCCAAGGGTGCGTCTCAGCAGGCACCACGGCTTCGGCCCGCCGCCGGAAGCCCGGAACCGGGGCAAAAGTCACCGCAACTGCTCGGTCGGCCAGCACTTCGATCGGGTCACCGAGGTGCAGTTCAAGCTGATGTGTCTCGCCCAGTTCGGCAAGCGTCTCAGTGAGATAGACCAGCCGCTTCGAGCTGAGCTGCAATCTGGCGAGTAAGGCTTCGTCGAAGACGAACACGACGGGCAATTCGGCGTGTGCCCGCAACGCCGGATCTGCGAGACCGAGTGATTCAGCAGTCAGCCACACCGTGTCGGCTGGGCGCGTTTCGACGACATGTTTTGGCCCACTGGTCCGGATGCCGTGCGGGTCACGGTTCAACTCGACAGGCTGCGCAACCGGGCTCAGCGGGGGGTTCGCCGGCCAATCCTTGATTGGACACCATTGCTCGACCTCGCACATGTTGCAGAGCACCTTCGCCCGCTTCTCGACTTGGTAGCGGCTGAACCCGTAGTGCTGCGACGACCCGGCGCCAGTTGTCCACTGCCACCCGAGACGATTGGCTGCGCGGGAGCCATCCAGCAAATGTTTAAAGAAGTAGTCCTCGCCGTCTTGCCACGCCATCCCATTGCGCACGGACCAGTGGCTCGACAACCACATCCGCGTCTGATTGACGAGCCAACCGTCGGTAACCAGCTCACCAATGGTGTTATTCATACACGCCATTCGCCGATCCCACCCGGTGGCGACATCAGACGCCGTCGTCGGGGGCAACGCGTTACGTACACCGCGCCGCGTCTTGGCGCCGAGGCGTGAATACCAGTGTCGCGCGAACTCCTGCCAGAGCAGTTCGTCACGGAACTTCTGCACGTCACGTTCGGGTCCACCGGCAACGTGCTGCCATACCTGCGCGAGCGTGAGTAGCCCGTGCCTGATATACGGCGACAGGGCCGAAGCGCCGCGTCGAGAGACCGGCAACACCTCGCTGCGGTTCCGGGCGTAGCCACTCACATCGAATGCTGCGAGCGCAGCGTCGGCGGCGCGTTGGCCACCGCGGAACTCAATCGATCCGGCGACGCCGTCACAAACAAGATGCCGGAGGTGCCTTGCCACAAAGGCCTCCGAAGCTGCACGACCGATGCCCGGCGTGGGGAGCAAACTCATCTCGTCACCCGCGGCCGTTTTCGTGATTTGTTTGCGCACCCGCTGCGCAGATTCATCACGAGATACGCCGGATTCGGATTGGACCCTTGGCGGTCGACGGATCAACGACACGGCCCTGCTGGGTCATCTCGACGTCGCCGGAAGCAACCAACCTCCGTGCTGCCATCCGCGCCGGTTCCATGAGATTGCGCCACGCCGCTTCTGACTTGGTGCCACCGACCACCTGGGCTGCTTCGGAAGGGCAGATCGTCTTGCCGTTCCCGCGCTGCTCAAGGAGCCCCTGGATCGCCGCCTCGAGCTCCCGATCGATCGGCCTGATTTTGCGCTTTCGACACAGGTCGGAGCAATACCGAACCTCGTCCCAGTTCCGCTCCCACTTCTTGCGCCACTCGATGGTCCTGCCACAGGAAACACAAGTCTTCAACTCCAGATCCACGAATCCAACAGTAGAAGCCCGGCCCGAAGCCTGGCCACCCGACCTCGAAGTTCGCACACGGATTGATGGGCAGGGAAACGACCCAGCCATCGCTCAGTCAGACGTATTTCCAACCAAAGCGACCCTTAATGCAGAGCATGCCGTGGGTGACTTCGTGGTCCGCGGGACTGGTGACCTTGACGATCTGATTGTCTTGAACGTGGAGTTCGAGGTTGCAGCCAACGCCGCAGTACGAGCAGACGGTTTGGGTGACGGTCTGCTCTTCTTCGCGCCAGTTGTTCTCTTGGCGGAGGTCGAACTCGGTCTTGAACTGCAGGGCGTTGGTCGGACACACCGCAATGCAGTTGCCGCAGTACACGCACGCCGACTCCGGCAGGGCGACGTCGAACTCCGTGGAGATCCGATTGTCGAAGCCGCGGCCGGACATGGCAATGGCAAACGTGAATTGGGCTTCTTCTCCGCACGCGTCGACGCACTTGTAGCAGAGGACGCATTTGTCGTAGTCCCGGATGTACAGGTTGTCTTGGATCTTGACGGGCTGGTCAAACCGCTCGGCACCGACGGCGTAGCGCGTGATGTCGACGCCGTACTCGGTCGACCACTCGTTGATCTGCGGCGCTTCGCTCAGGTCATTCGCCGTGCCGAGGAACTCCAGCACCATCTTGCGGCTGTGCTTCACCCGATCGGAGTCGGTCGAAATGACCATCCCCGCTTCGGCTGGACGTGAGCACGACGGGACCAGCGTCCGGTTGCCTTCGACTTCAACGACACAGACGCGACACGCGTTGACCGGAGTGAGATTCTCGGCGTAACAGATGGTTGGCGTGTCGATGCCAGCCTGGGTACATGCGGTGAGGATCGTGTCGCCCTCGTCAACAGTGACGTCGCCGCCATTGATCTTGACGGTGACCTGTGTGCCGATGTCCTGCTCCGCCGTTGTCTGTTGGGGGCTCATGATGCGCTGCCGATCAGTCCGAGGCGAATAGCGGACTGTACGGCGCCCGCTGCCGTGTGGCCGAGGCCGCAAATCGATGCATCCGCCATGGCCAATGCCATGTCGTCGATCAGTGTGTTGCGTTCAGCGGTCAGCGAGCCAACCTTGCCCATTTCGACGATCACTTCGTGCTGGCGGGTGGTGCCAACGCGGCACGGGACGCACTGGCCACACGATTCACCCTTGAAGAACTCGGTGATCCGGGTCAGCAGCGACGTGAAATCGACGGTGTCGTCGAAGAGCGTGATCACGCCGGAGCCCAGCGTCGTGCCGCGCTCCCGGGTGTCTTCGCCGGTCAGCGGCATGTCGAGCTGATCGGCCCCAATGAAGCTGCCGGCGGCGCCGCCCATCAGAATTGCCTTCGTCGTTCCTGTTGCTCCGCCCGCGATCTCGATCGTCTCGCCGAGCGTCGTTCCCTGCGGCACTTCATACACACCAGGGTTCGCCACGTGACCCGACAGACAGAACAGCCTCGTGCCGGGTGATTTCTCTGTACCGACGAACCGATATGCCGCAGAACTGTTGAGCACGATATAGATCGCGTTGAGCAGGGTTTCGGGGTTGTTGACCGCTGTTGGCTCGCCGAACAATCCGTGCGTCGACGGGAACGGTGGCTTGTTGCGTGGTTCGCCGCGGAAGCCTTCGATCGACTCCATCAGCGCTGTCTCTTCGCCACAGATGTAGGCCCCTGCACCCCGGCGCAGCTCAATGTCGAAACGCTGACCCGATCCCATGACATTGTCGCCCAGCAATCCGGCGGTGCGGGCCTGCTCGATGGCATTCGTGAGGCGAGTGGTCGACAGCGGGTACTCGCCGCGGATGTAGATCCAACCGTTCTCGGCACCGACCGACACACCAGCGATGGTGAGCCCTTCGATGAGCGCAAACGGATCGTTCTCCATCAGCGTGCGGTCTTTAAACGTGCCGGGCTCGGACTCGTCGGCGTTGGCAATGACGTGCTTCGGGCGGCCCTGTTCGTCGGCGACACCTTGCCACTTGATGGCCGTCGGGAAGCCCGCGCCGCCGCGCCCGGTCAACCCCGCCGAGCGGACTTCATCGATAACAGCTTGGCCGCCCATCGACAGTGCTTTCTCGAGCGCTGCGTATCCGCCGTGCTCGCGGTACGAGGCCAGCGAGGTCGGGTCGACCACGCCAATGTTGGCAAGCAGCCGCAGCCCACCGGTGTCGCCGGCCGCACGCTGAATCGACTGGAACGCGCCGGGTGATGCAATATTGTCGGCGTCGGCCGGCACCGAATCGGCGACGCCACGACCCTGGACGAACTGAGCGGGAGCTCGCTCGCACTGGCCGAGGCATGGCCCACGGTGGACCTGCTTACCGTCGGCTTCGAGCGCCTGGGCGAATGCTTCAGCACCGGCGATGTGGCACGACGTGTCCATGCAGACATGCACGGTCGAATCGTTGTGGCCCGGGTCTTCGGTGCGAAACAGTTCGTAGAACGTGGCAACGCCGTACGCCTCGGCCGGCGGAACCTGCAAGACATCACTGATGTAGTTGAGCCCACCAGCACTGATCCAGCCAATGTCGGCCTGCAGCGCGTGGAGCGCCGGAAGCAGCAGATGGCGCCGATCGCTCTTGCGCGTCATGCCACCGCGCACCAGCCGCTCGGATTCGTGAATGACAACTCGCGCGTCGGGAGACAGGACATCGTCGACCGCAGCGCGTTCGGCGTCGGTCGAGTTGTCGATAGTCAGGTGAAGATCAGCCATGCGGTACTACTTGTCTTTGTCGTCGTTGGCTCGGTTGTCGATGCCGTCAGGCTCTGATTTTGTCGACTCGGATGGCTGCGGCTTTGAACTCGGACGTGCCGGACCGCTTGTCCCAGGCGTCGTTGGTCAACTTGTTGATGTCGACAAGCGCCGGGAAGTGGTAGGTGGTGAACGTCAGCCCAACGGGGATGTCGGGCTGGAACCGCACATTCATCTCGACGGTGCCGCGCGGCGACGAGACGCTGACCCGTTCGCCATCGACGATGTCGAGTGCAACACCGTCGGCTGGGTTGATGTCGAGTTCTTCGCCATAGCGGATCGGTGACTGGAAGCCGTTCGACTGGACACCGGTGTTGTACGAGTCGAGTGAGCGACCGGTGGTGAGCCGCAGCGGGAACTCGTCGCTGAGCTTTTCGTTCGGGCCTTCGTGCTCGACGACCGAGAACGGTGCCGGGCCACGACCGCCCAGGTCGTCTTCCCAGAGCCAGCCGTGCAGGAACGGGCTACCCGGATGGTCGAGGTCAGGGCACGGCCACTGCAGGCCGCCTTCGGCTTCGAGCCGTTCGTACGACATGCCACCGTGCATCGGCGACAGCGACCGCAACTCATCCCACAGCGCTTCAGGCTCGGTGGTACCGAGCTCAACGCCCATCCGCTTGCCGAGTTCGTGCATGATGTCGATGTCGTGGCGAGCCTGGCCGGGCGGGGTGACTGCTGGCCGGGTGCGTTGCACACGACGTTCGCTCGAGGTGACGGTGCCGTCTGATTCGGCCCAAGCAACCGATGCTGGGAAGACCACGTCGGCTAACTCGGCAGTGCGGGTCATGAAGATGTCTTGCACCACCAGGCAGTCGAGCCCGGAAAGCAACTTGCGGGCCTGATCGATGTCGGCTTCAGAGTCGGCCGGGTTCTCGCCGAGCACGAACGCTGCGGTCAGTTCACCGCGGCCCATTGCTTCGAACATCAGCGTGAGGTGGATGCCGTCTTCGGGGTTGAGTTTGGCTCCATAGACCGCTTCAAACTTTGCCCGATGCTCAGCGTTGGTGATGTCTTGGAAGCCGGGGAACTTGTTCGGCAGCGCACCCATGTCGCCGCCGCCCTGGACGTTGTTTTGCCCGCGCAGCGGAACGAGGCCACTCCCCCATTTTCCGACGTGTCCGGTGAGTAACGCCAAGTTGCACAAGGAGAGCACGTTGTCGACTGCGTTGTGATGTTCGGTGATGCCGAGCGTCCAGAGGATCTGTGCCTTCTCGGCGGTGGCGTAGGCGTGCGCCATCTCTTTGATTGCACTGGCAGGGACACCGGTGATCTCTTGCGCGTACTCGAGTGTGTACGACTCAACCGATGCCTTGTACGTCTCGTAGCCGTCGGTCGAATGCGCGATGAACGCCTCGTTGACCAAGCCGGCGTGAATGATCTCGCGGGCCACGGCGTTGGCCATCGCAATGTCGGTACCGACGTCGAGGCCGAGCCATGCATCAGCGAACTTCGATGATGATGTCCGTCGGGGGTCGACGGCGAACATTTTCGCGCCGTTCTTCAAACCCTTCATCAGGTGGTGGAAGTAGATCGGGTGCGCCTCACGCGCGTTTGATCCCCACAGCAAGACCACATCGACTTCTTCGATCTCCTTGTACGAGGCCGTACCGCCACCTGCACCAAACACTGTCGCCAGACCGACGACCGAGGGAGCGTGTCAAGTTCGGTTGCAGGAGTCGATGTTGTTGGACCCCATCACCACCCGGGCAAACTTCTGTCCGAAGTAATTGACCTCGTTGGTGGCCTTGGAGCACGAGAACATGCCGAACGCGTTGGCGTTGCCACCCCTGATGGCATCGCGAGCAGCGCCAAAGCCACTGGCGGCTCGGTCGAGCGCTTCGTCCCAGGACGCCTCGCGCAGCTCTCCGTTTTCCCGGACATACGGCGTCGTCAGACGGGGCAACCCGAGATCGGCTGTCATCTGCTGCTGTCCCCGGCGAAGCTTCATTAACTCAAGGTTAGACTCTCTAACGTGACGAGCAGCACACCCTGCTAACAGTTCTCGGCCCCGGCCACATCGGCTGCGCAACATCTCGTGAACTGATTCTCTCGGCGAATCTCATTGAGTGGTGGGGGGGGGCTTGCGTGGAAAGTCCTGAGTACGAAATGGAAATCCAGGGCGAGCAGTCTGCTTGGATGACCAAGCATGTGGCCCTTCGCCACGCTCGGCACCAGAGTCGTCGTCACCTCATCAATTGCCCTGAACAGGCGCTGCCCCCAACCCCTCAGCTTTCGGAAATCAGCCTTCGGGGAAGAGGATGTCGACCCGCGGGCCCCATACCGACCTGGCACCCTCGTGGCCGGTACGGATCAACCAGATGGTCGCCAAAATACCCAAAACCACCGCCACCGCTGCAACAGCTTGCCGGGCCATCATGTTCGACGCCACGGTTTCCAGGACCCCGACCCGAACGCGCTGCACTCGTTCCAGCACCGTCAGCAATCCAAAGACTGCGAACCACGCCAAGGTCATGAGGAACGTCGTCTCCGCAAGGTCTTGGTGTTTCGAGATGTCGACCGCTCCTGCACCGTTTACCCGGTCATAGGCCTCGATCAGGGCTTCGCCAGACTCTTTCGCGCCAAACAGCAGAGCAACAGTGACGAACAGCGCCCCGACCATCCACCAGCTCGCGCGGGCACGCCAGGCTGGCTTTACCGCCAGGACAAGCGTTGCAATCGCAGCAATCGGTAACAGCACGATCGGAGCGTGAATCAATAGCGGATGAGCCGGCAGATCAAACAGCTTGTCAAACATGATCCGCAGGGTAGATCAAACGTTTCGGGCGGGGAGTCTCCAGACCGCTCCGAGATCACGCCCTGGCCACATCGTGACGATGTGTCGGTCGACGCCCGCCTCGACCAGGTCCGACGGACTGACTCCGAGATCGTCGCCTGGCGCGAAGAAGTCGAGCACGCTGACTTCAAAACCATCTGGCAGGTCAGCAACTGCGAGCCGTTCGAGCTGATCGGGTAAGCGTGCAGTCCGACGAATGTTCACCCCGTCGGCCAATTCGATGGCGACTTCGATGGTGGCCCACGACGATGCCCCGACGATCACCGACGGCATCGGCGCCCCATCGGTGACCGCGCTATATCCATCGGCTCGCCAGATCCGTCGGAGCTGACCAATCGTGTCGTTCAGCATCGCCAGGCGTGTTGCAGGATCGCCGAGCGTCTTGCCGACCATGTCATGTTCCAGAGAGAAACGCGAATCGGGAGCCGCTCCTGAGCCGACGCCAAGCCGGACCCGCCCCGGAGCCAACGATTGGAGCGAGTTCACACCGGACGCGAGTTGCACCGCGTGCCGGTTCGTCACGTTCGCAACAAGCAGGCCGAGATCGACATGCTCGGTCACTGCGGCAATCGCACCGAGGCAGACGAACGGATCGCGCGACCACGGTGCGTCGACAACGTTGCCACTGAAGTGGTCGGTGACCCAGACCGCCCCGATGTCGGCAGCGTCGGCAGCCCTGGCCACGGCGAGCATGTCTGCCAGGTGCGCTCCGAACGGGTTGATCACCAAGTCGGTCAGCACCGCCTCACTCTACGCTGTCGGTGTGCGTGACGATCCGACCACCGGCCCCGACCTTGCCCCTGCAATAGATCTGGACCGCTACCTCGAATGGATTGGCTTCGGGGGCACCGTACGCCATGATCTGGCCACCTTGGCCGAGCTGCAACAACTCCACATGACGGCTGTTCCGTTCGAGAATCTCGACATCGTCGACGGCCACGGCGTCACGGTTGATGCGCTGGCCAACGTCGCCAAGGTTGTCGAGCAGGGCCGGGGCGGCTGGTGTTTCGAACTGAACAGCGCGTTCGCGCTCCTGCTTGAAGCGCTCGGATTTCGTGTACTCCGGCTCGGCGCTGCCGTGCTCCTCGACGGGCCAACGCGCGTGATCGACCACCTCGCACTTGAGGTACAGGTCGACCGGCCATACCTCGTCGACGTCGGCTTCGGCGACAGCTTCACCAACCCGATCGATCTCAATGCGGCCGGGCCTCAAGATGGCGGCAACGGGATGTACGAGTTGATCGGTAGTCCGCAAGGGACCACGTTGACCAGGCACGACGCGACTGGTGTTCCCGAGGCGCACTACCGCTTCAAGCGCGTTGCACACACAATGGAACAGTTCGAACATGCATCGGAGTTACTCCAGGCGGACCCCGACAAGCATTGGCGAACCAAGCCGTTCGCCACACGGCTGCTCGACCGAGGCCCAGACCGAGTGACGCTGACCGGCGATCGCCTCAAAGTCGTCCGCGATGGCGTCACCACCGAGACACCGATTGCCTCCAACGAGTGGGACACCACCCTGGATGCGTGGTTCGGCATGCGTAGAAGGGCCTGAGAACCGACGCTTGAATCACGCGTCGGTTGCGATGACTTGAGCCTCGTCAATCCAGTGCGTCAAGCCAGCTCAGTGAGCCCGCCGTTGCGTTGAATCTTGCGGATCGCCATCTCGATGGTGTTGAAATCGCCGTCGCTCTCACCACGCCGACAGCGGCCACGCTCGACATCCACCGCCGCGGTGATTGGCTCGGCGACTCGCCCGAGTTCAAACTGGAGCCAACCGCCGTGTCGTTGCGCCCAGTACTGACCCAAGTGGTCAATGAGGGGCCAAATACGCGTGGCGGTCGCCGCCGGAGAGTTCCCGACGAGCGACGAAAACATCGACGTGACCCCTGCAGCACACGCCGCAGCGTTGTCATCGTGCAATTCCATCACCGACTGGTTCCAGCTCGCGAGTACTGAGTGACTGCCATTTCCCTCGCCGTCAGGGACCAAATATTCATCCTCACCGAGCGCGAACTTCAGCACTTCCTTGCGGGCAATCGCCTGCTCGAACAGATTTGTCATGCATTCAGTGTTACCCGTGCAACATTGCGTTTATGCGGCTGGCATCGCGACCGGCGCCTCGGGAGTCGACCACCGAAGTGATCGCCGCTATCCGAGTAGCAGAGCGGTCGGCGGCCTACCGTAGGCGAATGGCGGTCAGTCGGACACGGCGTGCTCGTGCGCAACGCAAACGCAAACGCCGGATGGATCGCGTCGAGCACGACCTGACCGCCGACCAGTGGACAGCGCTCAAAGACGAATGGGGCGGTTGCGCCTACTGCGGCGAGGTCGACCAGCCGTTGCAGAAGGACTGCGTCCAAGCACTGTCGCGCGGCGGCCGTTACACGCTCGCCAACATCGCGCCCGCATGCCGGTCATGCAACGCCAGTAAATCGAACGACGAAGTGACGGGCTGGATGCGCCGTAAGAAGCTCGACGAACGCACCTTTCTTGTCCGCCACTACGAGATCGGCAAGCTGCTGACCGAAAGGTTCCCGGAGGAGCCAAACGTCGACACCCCGGCCGAACCCGACACGATCGCCGATTGATGGCGACCGCCCACGTCACCCGACAACCAGCACTACGCTCGGCGGCGCATGGAACTTGGGGCCAACAGCACGGCACGCGAACTGGTGCAGGACAGGAACGTCAGGCGCTACCTGCTCTCGATCGCCAGCGCAGCCATCGGCCAGAACCTGCTCCTGACGGTTCTGTTCAAACAGGTCTTCGACATTTCCGGCAACGTGCTCGACATCGGGTTCATCGGCCTCGCCCAGTTCTTGCCAGCGCTCCTGCTTGTCCTCGTCAGCGGATACATCGCTGACCGGTTTGACCGCCGCCGAATCTCAGCAATCGGCTTGTTCTGCCGTGGTGCTGCGACGCTCGCTCTCGTCGTCTTCAGCATCAGTGGATCAGCCGCAGTGTGGAAACTGTTCGCGATCGCCGCAGTGCTCGGTACCGCCGACGCAATCCTTGTGCCGGCGCGTCGCTCGATCGCCCCATTCATCACGCCTGTCGCAGCATTTCCCAAGGTGATGCCCCTCTGGATGGGCACATTCACCGCCGCAACGATCGTCGGCCCGATCATGGGCGGCTTTCTCTACAGCCTCAGCGCCTCGTGGGCATATGGCATTGCCGCCTCGCTGCAATTCGCTGCGATCCTTCCGCTGATCAAGCTGCACTACAACCGCGAGCCGGAGCGCAACCTTGATCGGCCGACTTGGTCAAGCGCCGTCGAAGGTCTCACCTTCGTCCGCCGCACACCGATCGTCCTCAGCGTCATCTCGCTCGATCTGTTCGCGGTGTTGTTCGGCGGGGCCGTCGCGCTGATCCCGGCAGTGGCGAGCGAACGGCTCGGCGTCGGCGACATTGCCTACGGCTGGTTGCGCGCTGCACCAGGCATCGGCGCAGCCGGTATGGCGATCGTGCTGACGTTTCGGCCGGTGGTCCGCCGGGTCGGGCCGACGTTGCTCTGGGTCGTCGGCATCTTCGGTGCTGGCACCGTCGTCTTCGGCCTGACCCGCAACTACGCGGTCGCCTTCATTGCGCTCATCGTGATCACCGCCGCCGACATGGTCTCGATGAACATCCGCGGCGCAATTGTCCCGCTGGTGACTCCCGACCACCAGCTCGGCCGCGTCAACGCAGTCGAGGGTGTGTTCATCGGCGCTTCAAACGAACTTGGAGCCTTCGAAAGCGGCGTGGCGGCGCGAGCACTCGGACTTCCCTGGGCAATTGCCGGCGGCGGGCTGATCACCGTGGCGATTGCAGCGTCCTTCGCATTGATCTTCCCGTCGCTCCGCAAGATCGACACATACCAAGAGCTCACGCCGGCCGAGCCGTCGCCAGCCACGATCTGACTCAGACCGGGCGAGTGACGACCGACGAGAAGCACATTTCATCATCAGTGCCATCGGCCCACAGGACATAGGCAGGTTCGAGTAGCGGGTCACGGAGCGCCCGGTCCCAGGTGCACTCGATCCGGATGGTGTCGCCCCTGTCGATGACGATGCTGTCGGTCGGCTCATAGATCAGCTGCCAGTCGAAGTCCCACACCGGGATATCGAGCAGCACCCGCTCTTCGGGCGTATCCGGGTTCAGCGTCATCTTGAAGCTTGCGCCGATCTCGTGCTCGTGCCCAAAAACCGAAATGATCTCTCCGGGATTCACCACCGGCCACGTGCAGCTTGACTTCGCTACACCGTCGACGAAACCGTCGGGCGCGTCGAGTGGGTTGCCGCAGCCACGGATCAGTGCATCGGCGAGCACACCTTCCCGGCCATAGGCATCGATGGCCTTCTGGCGGGCCGCATCACGGTCACAGAGCGGGCCTTCTTCGCCTTCGCCGCACGGGATCTCAGCCGGCGCCAAGTACGTGAAGAGGTCGATCGGATCAACATCGGCGCCCGTAGCGAAATTGACCGCAAAGGTCGATCGGTCGGCGTCGGCCTCAACGCCGAAGTGGTAGTGCGTCTGCAGAACGAAGAAATCGCCCGCTTCCATCTCGAGGCCGGTGCCATCGGGGAAGACGGTTGGATCGGTGCCGGGCGCCCAGGTAAAGATCAGATCTGCGCCATTGCCGGGGCTGAACCCGAAGCAGGTCCAGCCACCCTGGCCGTCGGCGCCATTACGTTCCTCGACGGAAGCTCGCTCTGACGCTGGAACGACGAAGCCAACGGCATGGTGGACAACCTGCGTCTGCTGCGGGCTGAACTCCATGTCCGACACAAACGTCGATTCGGTCAGCTCGGGGTCATAGACAAAGCAGCGGTACTCGTCGGGTTGCCCGAACTCGCCGTCGTAGCTGCCGTCAGCCTGCATGACGAGGTCGGGGTCATTGAGCCCGACAACACCGTTGACCGGGATCATCTCGGTGCTTGGATCGACATCAAGTGGGGCACCGTCATCGTCCCAACGAAGGATCGTCGCTATTTCTTCGTCGGTCAGGCTCCAGTCATGGTCAAACGGGACGCTCTCATCGCTCGCTGGCCATGGCGGCATGAAGCGAGTCTCGGTCACGATGGCGATCGCGAACGCAGCGCGCGACACGTCGTCGGCCGTGTCGAAGCGGACGTGCTGCGTGCCCGGCCCATCGCCCGTGTGGCAGCTCGCGCAAGTCTCGGTGATGATCGGTTGGATGCTCGATGCAAACGACACCGCGCCGGGCGACATTGCCGCAGGCGCTGTTGTCGTGGCCACCACCTCCGAGGTCGTGGTGGCAACCTCGGCCGTCGCTGTTGAATCTCCATCGCCTGTCGGCACGGCGCGATCGCTCCCTGCCCCCAGTCCACAGGCACCAACAACCACCGCCAGAAACAGACATGTTCCGGCACCCAACGCCCACGATCGACGGCCGCTTGCCTGACTCTGATCGACGGAAATATTTGACCCGGTCACACTCATCAGGCGAGACAGTAGTTGCGTCTCGCCCCAGGTGCCACGCGAGACAAAGCAACTTGCTCGCCGACGCCAATCGGGCCTGACCGGTCACACTGTGCCTGACCCCGTGTGACCGGTCAGGTGACGTCGAGGGTGAGTGCGCCCAGGTAGCCAAAGTCCACACGGAAGTGATCGCCGGCACGGCAGTCGATCGGACGGGTGAAGGAGCCGGCAAGAATCGTTTCGCCCGCCGCCAGCGCGATGCCGATGCCTTGGAGCCGGTTAGCGAGCCAGACAATGCCCATTGCGGGGTCGTCGAGGACTCCGGCACCGAGCCCGGTCTCTTCGACCACGCCGTTGCGATAGGCAATTGCACCGGCCCATCGAAGATCACCGTTGCGCGCCTCGTCAACCGAGATGTGTTCGTCGCCGACGATGATCCCCGAGTTCGCTGCGTTGTCAGAGATGGTGTCGCGCACCGTGCGCGTCCGGCCGTCGTCGGGATGCACCCGGTACGACCGAGCATCGATCAACTCGAGCGCTGGCACCACATGGCT
>ERZ888423.1776-NODE-1776-length-17592-cov-5.940127_pt1 | contig 17592 bp, 11 predicted proteins | sample MGYA00520523_ERZ888423 | MGnify/ENA primary metagenome ERZ888423 (study PRJEB32303, sample SAMEA104408611) | aquatic metagenome | biome: Brackish water; feature: Pelagic; material: water | place: Baltic Sea | collected 2014-06-08T10:24:00 | depth 30,27 m ...
GGATGTACATCAAGCACATAGCATGGAGTCTAATGCCTATGAAAGTGTTTGCAAACAATTGATGGATCGCTTTCCTAGAGCCAAGAAAGTAATTATTACACTGAGAGGGTCTATTAGTGCCTCTCACAATAGCTGGTCTGGTATTTTGTATAATGGTAAAGAGTTCGTTACGGCTCCTACTTATCAGATTACGGATATAGTGGATAGAGTTGGAGGTGGAGATTCATTTATGGGTGGATTAATCTATGGACTAATGAACTATGGTTCTGATAAGGAGGCCTTAGATTTTGCTGTTGCAGCCAGTTGTCTAAAGCATACCATTTACGGAGATGCCAATCTTGCCACTATTGAAGAGGTTGAGAATTTAATGAAAGGCGATGCCTCTGGAAGGGTAGCTCGATAATTTTTTTAACATGGATAAAAACAAGGTACTTGAGCTCTTGCTCTCAACTAAAATTGTTCCTCTTTTTTATGAGGCCAATGCAGAAACTGCCATGCAATTGGTGGCAGCTTGTTATAAGGGTGGAGCTCGTGTAATTGAGTTTACAAATCGTGGAGATCAGGCTAAAGTGGTTTTTGAAGAATTGGCCACTTTTTGTAAAATCCATTATCCTGAGATGGCATTGGGCATTGGCTCAATTGCCAATGTAGACCAAGCTAAGTCTTTCTTGAAAGTAGGAGCTGATTTCTTGGTTTCACCATTCATTAAAGAAAGTCTGGCCTTGTTCGCAAAAGAACAGGGTATCCTTTGGACTGGCGGATGTGGTACACTCACTGAAATGCAAACAGCCTATGAGTGGGGTGTACCTCTTTTGAAACTTTTTCCTGGCGATATTTATGGCCCGGCAATGATTAAGTCTTCTAAAGCGCCTTGCCCCTGGCTCAAGATTATGCCTACCGGCGGAGTAAAGCCTGAGCAAGAGAATCTAAAGGCCTGGTTTTCTTCGGGTGCTTCTTGTGTTGGAATGGGCTCGCAGCTCTTTGTTAAAAAACCAAATGGCGAATTCGATTTTGAGGCTATTCAGGAGAAAGTAGAGCTAAGTATAAAAATATCAAGTGTATACTCCTAGGGAAAAACGGGTATTCGCATATGAAATGGAGGGCTCTGACCCTCCATTCTTTTTAAAACGGACTAACCAAAAAGTAGATTCCGCCTCCTTTTGAAGAATTGGCTGAGGTGTTTGGATGAAAAGGTAGGCTGGGGGCACCAATGAGTAATTCTGTAGAATGGATGTCCAAACTCTTGCCTATTCTTGCACCCAAAGTGGTTCCTGATGGAATAATTTTTTGAGTCTGAGTATAACTGTTGTTCAAGTGTATAAAATGGTATACACTACCTGAACCGCCATTGCTTCCATCTGAGCCTATCAGTAGATTTCCATTGAAAGAGTCTAAAGCAGTTCCAAAATAATTGCCTTCATTTTTATCATTTGCTTCAAGAAATCCTTCCAACCAGAGCGAGCCTACTTTCTGAAATTCATACACTCTTTCTACATCTGGATCGCCTATAAAACAATGACCGTCTCCAAGTAAAACAGCGTGGCCGAAGCTTGAACTAGCCGAAACAACGGAGGGAGTGAATTTATTTTGGAAATTCCAGTTCCCATTTTGATTTGCGAAGAGATAGGCTGCTCTATTGCCTTCAGCTCCTATAAGTAGACTGTCGTTTGAAAAGGACAGAGCACTTCCAAATCCATCTCCAATAAAACCATCGGCGGCTTCTAAAAGGCCAGCTGGATACCATTGGCCATTGGCCTTTCTTCTAAATAGCTGAACCTTCCCTTTGCCATAGGCTGTTGAAACCGCTGCAAGAGTGTCGGATAATTCTACCTTGCTTCCTAATTGGGCAGATGGATTTGTACTTCCACCCAAATGGGTTCTAACTACAAGGTTCCAATGATCGAATGCATTTTTTTCATAGATATATACAAACCCTGTTGAGTCTACTCCTTCCCCTGGCGCTCCGACAATAAAGAAAGAGTCATTGCCTGAAACCGATTCGCCAAAGCGTGAGCCTTCACTGGCGGTTATTGGCTGTATGCGTTGCCACTCAATCCACTGTCCGTCTACCTTTCTATAAATGAACACGGCACCCATTCGAGTTTGTAGTCCTCCTTCATCGCCATCTGCAGATTCAGGTAAATAGCCGGCATAGGTTGGCGATCCTATAAAAGCATACTCGCTTCCTAATGAAACAGTCTTGCCAAATTGATCTCCACTGGGAGAGTAGGCATAGGGCAGAGAAGGCAAGCTAGAACTGGCGCAAGGCTTAATACTGTGACTGCCTAATGAATCCGAAGTATTCGAAGGCAAGGCATACCATTGCAATCGCGATTTAGCCCATGTTTTTCCTCCGTAGCGAACACTGTCTGCCCTTACCAAAGTGTAGTTCTGAGTATTTCCTGAACCACTGGGAATAGACCAGATCGTGTTAATCTGATTCGGATCTCCAATCCTGTCCAATGTATCACCGGTTGAGATTTTCACTAAGCTTACAAGGTCATTTCCGTTGAAGTTTACAATGCTCTGACTCAGGTTTATATTGGCATTTTGGGTGAAATCGCTGGTGGCAGATGAATTGCAAATAACATAGGTTGAACCTGCAGCTAGGTTGCCTGATAGAGTATAGCTACTAGTACTCGGACCAGAATTAAAGAGCGTATAAATGGTTAATTGACTCAAATTAATGGTGCTGTCGCTTGCATTGAATAGCTCAAGGCATTTGTTGTTTGAACTTCCCTCTATATATTCTGAGAAGAAAATTCCTCCCTCACAAGTGCTGGGTGCAGGCGGAACTACAATGATTGGATCAGTGCTAAATCCACTTTGAATACCCGTACTGAAATCGTCGTTTCCAGAAACCAGCTTATAACACAAGGCATAGATATAATAGTTTGTGTTGGGTGTTAATCCGTTGATTGTGATCGAAACATTGCCCGCAGCGGCACTCTTAGCAACACAATAGCCGGTTTGACCCAAATCTGAAACAACACTACTTCCACTTCCAAATTGACTAGAGGCAGTATACGAAGATGCCTCCAAAGGATTGTTGAGGTTGAAATCTACAAAAGGGTGAGTGCTTGCGAATACGAGCATTCCATTCCATAGAGTTCCATAGCCCGAGGTGGGCGCATCTATCTGAATGCTCAGTTGTTGCGTTCCACTCGATAGAGCACTTAGCTGAGAAGGCGAAGGAATGGAGCCTACAGGTGGACCACTTGAACTCCCTCTAGACGCAACATACACGTTTAGATTCGAATGGCTGCTGGATTGGATGGTAACCAAAGTAGGTGAAAAAGACGAGTTGGTGCTTGCCTGAATCCGAATGCAAGTGGTTCGTCCGCTGCCAATGGTGTTGTTGGAAACGTTTAAGCTTATGGGCGCGCTGCTGTTGGTGCCACTAATCTGAGCGGTTGTATTGCCCGTGTTCTGAACACTCAAACAAGCTTCTATTCCACTTTCAACCCACAAGGTGTCTGTAAAAGCTCGCCAAGTATTGAGGGTAGGAAGGGCGCCGCTGCCTGAGAAAGAACCCAATCGCTGAGAAAACTGCGGATAGTCTACCAGTGGATTCCGATTATTTTGTACTACATAGACTCGATCATTTCTGGATTTATTGTCGCTTGTAGGTGGATATTGATTGTGCCAAGAAAGTAAATTCGATTCCATTGCTGAAATAAATCCGTTGTAATCTTGATAGCGCAATAGGAAGTACAAGAGCGCGCGCGCAGCAGAGCCTTTATGAAAATCGCGAGGTTCAAAAACAGAACTTCCGTATTTTGATCCGCCTACACTCCATGTAGGACTAGGCACATATCCGAATGGATGGTTGTTGCGCACACTATTGGCGCTCGCATCGCAAGGAAAGAGATGATGGATATCGCTTTGCATGGGTGAAGCACTGCCAAAAGTAGATTGGGGCATGGTGTGCTCTGCGTTGATATTATTCGCATTGGCACCTGCTCGTGTATTAAAAGTGGCGCTTCTGCCTGTGTAAACACAACTTACTTGCCCTCCAATATTGTCTACATAGCTATACATTTCATCTCGGGCCGTATTGTAGCTCAGCTGATTGTAACCCGATGAGATAATGTTATGAAGGGTGCTTTTTAGTAATGATCCGCTTTGGTTTTGGGTGGATGCATAATACGTATTTGAAAAAGTGCCTTGTCCTTGAAGTGAAATGGGTATGCTGCCAAAAGCTGAATCTGTATGAAGAACAAGATCGCTTTGATACAAAATATTATGAAGTGGTTGGAAGTAGACCGTTAGAGAATAACTGCCACCGGCAGGAATGGAAAAAATAGAATCATTCAATCTAAAGGCACGCTTTCCAAAGGGTGATATGGAACTGTAGCCTACAATATGCGCTGTTTTAGTTGAATTGTTTGTCAGCTGAACACTCAGATTTCGACTCTGAGATTCGTTTGCCGATTGGAAGTTGTATTGTGTCTGATTGGCAATGATGTCTTGCGCAAGAGTCTCATTATGAAGGCTAAATAAACTAAGTAGGAGTAAAAAACGAAAGGGGAGCCTATACATGAATACCTTCTTTAAGAGAAATTCAAATCTAAGGTTTACAATGCGTCTTTCTCCATTTCAAAATGAACAATTCATTATGTTCTCCCTACGTCAACTCGATGATTAGAATTTGAAGTTAAATCCAACCGTTGGCATAATAGGCAATTGATTCACACGCTTAAAATCAGTTCTATCGAAATAGAAAATATTTTCTCTATTGGCCATATTGGTAGCCCCTGCATTCAGCTCTAAAATGCTGTTTTTGCCGAAAACAAAGGTTCGCTTTGCACTGATATCAAACCTGTGATAATTGGGCAGTCTTTTGGAGTTCAACTCACCATACAGCACTTTCACATCGCCGTTTTCTACGGTGTAATCGTAGTTTACATTCGGCGTTCCACTAGGATTAGTGAAAGGTTGATTGGGCACAAAGCCACGTGTTGGGGTGAAAGGGAAGCCAGAACCGAAATTATACCGAACGCTAAACTCCCATTCTTTCTTTTTGCCAGCAACATAGGTTCCAACTAGGTTTAGATTGTGCCTGCGATCGAAGTGCGGATTGTATTCACGTACACCGTCATCACGCGTAACAATGCTGTAAGAGTAACCAGTCCAGAGATAATAGTTTTTATATTCAAACTTCACCAATACATCTACTCCTCTTGCCAAACCAGTTTCAACAATGAAGTCTTTTCTCAGAATTTCAGGCTTGGTAAAATCGTTGCTTTCGTAGAGTTTATTTCGATTGATATTGGTGATCTGATTGAAGTCTTTCACATATCCCTCTACATTTAGATCAACATAATTTCCGAGGTCGTATTCAAATCCAAAAATAGCATGGCGAGCCAATTGGAGTTTATTGTCAGCAAAGGCCTCTGGAAGATCGTCAGGCCCTGAGAGGAAGCCATAGAATAAATTAACAACATCTCTGTCTGAGTTGGCAGCTACTAAATTCTGAGAGTAGAATCCTCCCGATGCTTTAAGTCTGAGTTTCTCGTTGATATTGTATTTCAATCCGATACGAGGCTCAAGTGAGAACTGACTCAAGGACGCATAATAATGTGCATGAACACCCGGTTCAATGAGCAATCCGTTTACGTCTATTTTATAACGGAAGTATCCCGCTAATTCTGTAGTGTTTTCAGTCTGATCAATGGTTCTTCCCAATGAATTGGTATAGGAGAATTGAGTGCGATAACCAATGGCCATGAAGCCGTATTTCAGTTCGTCGTTTTTCCTTAGATAATAGGTAAAATCCAATCCACCATTAAATCCAGATATATCTGAAGTACGCGGCAGTCCATCGCTTTGATTGCTGGCAATGGAGTAATTAGAGTAAGCAAGATTTCCTTTCAAGACCATAGCAGAGCTACTCGGAATGGCTCTAAAATCAATTCCTCCACCATAACTATCCCAAGAGACATCGTTGTTTGCATCTATATTCACCGCATCCGTGAAATTAAATCCGAAGACATTTACCTGCGAACCGTTTCTAGAAGTGTTGCTTATTTTACCATATAAATCGGCGAAGCGAAAAGGGAGACCACCAAATTCAGTTTCAACATAGCTGTAGAAAATGGGAGCGGTTTGATCTAGGTAAGAAGTCTTTCCAGAAATAAGAAAAGAGGTGGAGGCGCGCTCGCTTCCCTTCTTCTTGAATAGGGGACCTTCCAAAAGGAGTTTTGCGCTGTACGTACTCATACTCACTTTTCCTCCAAAGCGCTTTTGATCTCCAGCGCGGGTTTTCACATCCATTACAGAAGAGGTTCTTCCGCCGTACTCCGCGTTGAATCCGCCTGTATACACATCTGCACTCTGAAGAATGTCGGTATCGAAAACACTGTAAAATCCGATCGAATGGAAGGGATTGTAAATGATCATATTGTCGAGTAAGACCAGATTTTGTATGGGTGAACCTCCACGGATATAAAGCTGACCGCCTTGGTCTCCTGTAGTCACAACACCGGGAATTACCTGGATAGCACGAACTAGATCGGCGTCGCCTCCAACTGAAAATTGTTCAATTCGCTTAGGAGAGAGAGTAACAACGGAGGTAAGTACTTGCTCCTTTTGCTGGCTTCTTTGGGCATTTACAACTACATCATCTAAAACTGTATTGCTCTCTTCTAGATAGGCCTTTACATTGCTGATACGATTGGCTTTAACAAGCACTTTGACCCTCTGCGTGGCCATGCCCAATACGGCGAACTCTAACTCTACCTCCCCTGGAGGGACATCATTTAGAACAAAAAATCCATCGTTATTCGTAGAGGTTCCAGTCTTGGTTCCGACGATAGTAACTGCGGCAAAAGGAAGGGGAAGGTCGCTGGATTTTTCGTACACAAAGCCTCTGATTTTGCCTGTGCTCTGAGCGTTCAAAGAGATACTGGTGAGTAAGAGACTAACGATAGAAAGGCAGAGGCTGTATAAAAAAGTGTTTCTCATTTTCCGTTTGGGCGGTAGATTATTTGTTCAGTGATGAGTGGGCGCAAAAGTCGAGTTTCCAAATCAATTCTCGCAACAATTCAAAATCAGGAACAGAATCAGACCCAAGGCCTTTTCCTTTTCCATCGTATTCTTTAATTATATGAATGGCTTCAACACAGGCGCGAAGGTCGAACCTCGAAGCGGCATATTGGTAATCTTTAACAAAATAAGGATTCACTTTTAACAAAGTAGATATCTTACTGGGGTCTTTGGAAGGCGAACTATGAAACAAAACGAGTTTTTCAAAGAAGGAATATAAATTGCCTACCACCACAACGTACGGAATCTCCTTGGGGTTGGCCTGTGCATAAGAAAGAATACGTTGCAGCAGCAGTTTGTCGCCCTTTCCTAAGGCATTGGAAACTTCAAATAAGTTGTAGTCTTTGTGAATGCCTACGTTGTTGGCTATGAGTTCTTTCGTAACTACTTCGCCTTCTTTCAAAATAATTTTGAGCTTTCTCATTTCTGAGTCTAGCCTCCCTAGATCACTGCCTAAAGAATCGGCCAAAAGCTGAATGGCGAGATTGTCTATCCTAAACCCTAAGGTGTGAGAATGACTTCCAATCCATTTTGGAATTTCAAAGTCTCTTAGAGCAGTACTTGTTAAATGCACAGCATTCTTTGCCAGCAATTTTGCCAGTTTAGATCTTTTATCGAGCTTCTTTCCTTTGAAGCCAATGGCCAATACCGTCTGTGGATTGGGATTCTCAACATAGCCCTCCAGTAATTCTAGGTTTCTCAAATATTGCGCTTCCTTTACCAAAACCAAGACACGCTCAGCCATCATTGGAAATCGCTTTGCTTCCGAAATAATGCTTAAAACATCACTTTCCTTTCCGTAGAGAATACTCTGGTTGAAATCGCGCTCATGGTCTTGCAGAACCTTCGCTTCCAAAGCCTTGAGAACGCTATCAATATAAAAGGCTTCGTCTCCATCTAGAAAGTAGATTGGTCGAAAATGCCCTTGGTTTATCTCCTTTAAAATTTGCTCGTAGCTCACGCGGCTAAGTTAGTTCGGAGCAAGCTAGCATTTAGCATCTTTGCTAGATGTTGTTGCCCCATTTGAATTTTCCAGAATACGACTTCAAACTACAAGAGTCTGAGGGAACTACCTATATATTTGACCGGTTTAGAAGGAAAAAAGTTGTGCTCACTCCTGAAGAATGGGTACGTCAGAACCTATTAGTTCATCTATGCGAGGGCTTAGATTATCCGCACCAATTGATTGGAGTAGAGAACGGACTGCGACTAAATAAAATGAGTAGGCGAACCGATGCCATGGTTTACAAAGAGGGAAAAGCCATTATGCTCATTGAATGTAAAGCAGATTATATTCCCTTAAATCAAGAGGTTTTTGATCAAATCTGTAGATACAATCAAATTGTAAAAGCCCAATATCTTTTGCTCACCAACGGGAATCAACATATTGTTGGATGTTTGCAGTCCGATAGACTATCTTTTCTTCCGAACATTCCTAAATACCACGAACTTTGAAAATACCTACTATCCATCTTTTGCCAGCCAAAGAAAAGGCCATTAAACGAGGACATCCTTGGGTTTTTTCAGGGGCCTTGGACAAGCACTCAGTGAAACCCGGAGAATGGGCAGAATTATGCGATCACAACGGTAGATTTTTGGCTTTGGGCTTTGTAGAGCCCGGAAGCATAGCATTTAAAATTGCGGCGCGTGAAATCTTTACCCCTGAAGAACTGATACGCTTTCGCATTGAAAAGGCCATCGAGTTTCGACGGAAAGCAGGGCTTTTGAACAAAAAGGAAAATGAAATTATTCGTTTGTTTTTTGCAGAAGGCGATGGACTACCCGGGTTGGTAGTAGATGCGTATGGAAAGCATTGTGTAGTTCAATTTCATAGTAGAGCAGTGTTTTTCTACAGACATTTAATTGCCGAAATATTGGCAGACCAAGGTTTTCCAAATGTATTCTCTAAAAGTAAAGAGAGCTTGCATGACAAAGGAATAGAAGACTCATATCTCTTGGGAGGAAAGCAAGAAGATGTATTTCTAGAAAACGGATTGAAGTTTAAAGTAGATTGGGAGTTGGGTCAAAAAACCGGATTTTTCATAGACCAAAGAGAGAATCGTCGCTTGCTAGGAACAATGTCTGAAGGGAAGAAGGTTTTAAATGCTTTTTCTTATACAGGAGGCTTTTCTATTTATGCGCTTGCAGGAGGTGCCAGCGAAGTGGTTAGCCTAGATAGTTCGGCTAAAGCCATTGCCCTAGCAAATGAAAATGCCTCCATAAACGGCTTTGAGTCAAAACACAGCGGAATTATTCAAGATGCTTTTGAGTATCTAAAAGATATGCCTACTGATTTTGATGTGGTGGTTTTAGATCCGCCTGCTTTTGCGAAGAGTCAGCGGGTTACGCACAATGCAGTACAAGCATATAAGCGCATAAATAGTATGGCTATGGAGAAGATGACCGCTGGAAGTCAATTGCTCAGTTTCAGTTGTAGTCAGCATATCTCGAGAGAGTTGTTTACTTCAACCTTGCGCGCGGCTGCCATAGATTGCGGAAGGTCTGTACGATTGGTGCAACACCTACAACAGCCGGTAGACCATCCCTCTAACTTAGTACATCCTGAGGGAGAGTATCTAAAAGGTCTTTGGCTTCAAGTAGATTAAAGAAGGGCTACCCCATCCACCTAAAAAATAGAAAATGTATTCAATTGCCATACACGGCGGGGCTGGCACTCTAACCCGTAATCAAATGAGCCCCGAGAAAGAACAAGCCTATCTGAGCACACTAAAAGAGTCTGTAGATAAGGCCACCTTGGTATTAAAGGAGGGAAAAAGTGCTTTGGATGCAGTAGAAGCAGCTGTGCGAATTTTAGAAGATTCGCCACTTTTTAATGCAGGCAAAGGTTCGGTTTTCACCCATACAGGTAAGCACGAAATGGATGCCTCTATTATGGAAGGCCAGTACAAGATGGCGGGTGCAGTGGCAGGAGTGCATGGCATTAAAAATCCGATTTCTATGGCACGAAGAGTAATGGAAGGTACCGAGCATGTTTTGTTAAGTGGAGAAGGAGCCATGCAATTTGCTATAGATCAAAATATTGCAATGGAATCGGAAGAGTACTTTTACGATGAGCTCAGGTATAAGCAATGGCAAGCAGCCTTAAAAACAGGAAGCATGCAACTGGATCACACACCTCTTGATGAAAAGAAATTTGGAACCGTAGGTGCTGTTGCTCTAGATCTTCACGGAAATCTTGCGGCAGCTACTTCTACGGGTGGAATGACCAACAAGCAATTTGGTAGAGTGGGGGACACTCCAATAATAGGATCAGGAACCTATGCCAACAACGCCACTTGTGCAATCTCATGCACTGGCAGCGGGGAGTTTTTTCTGAGAGGCGTGGTGGCCTACGATGTGAGTTGCCTTATGGAATACAAGGGATTAAGCCTTCAGTCAGCCTGCGAAAAGGTAATCCACGAGAGATTGCTCTCTATTGGTGGAGATGGTGGCCTGATCGGAGTTGATCTACAAGGAAACATCAGTATGACATTCAATACAGAAGGTATGTACCGGGCAGCAAGAAATAGCCAAGGTTTTGAGAGCTTGGCTATTTATAAGTAGTAGTTACAGATGAACGGTTAAGGGCCAAACTTTTATGGTTCTATTGTCAACCGTAAATTCATCGTTTGAAGCCAAAATATGAACGGAAAGGTGGCACATGCTCATGGGTGTGCCATCAATTAAGATTGGATGGTTGTTGTGTGTAAGTCCACTTGGATCAAAAACAATGACCATTCCCGAGCCAATTACTTTAAACTCATTTCTATTCTTGATTATCAGACCGGTGTCTTCTGCCAATCCTACACCAATTAGCTTAGGATATTTTGCCACGGCCTCGGCCAATCTACCAAATCGGCCCCGGCGAATAAAGTGAGTATCAATGATTAGGCTAGGCATTAAACCGAGTCCCTTGCTCATACTTATGGCGCCCTTCAACATAGATTCTTGAGCACTGCCACCAATAATCATTTCTTCGCTCATAGCCATGGCACCTGCGCTTGTACCTGCAATGACAAAAGGTTCGGTCTTATATCTTTCCGCTAGTAAGGAATGCAATTTAGTGCCTCCAATCTTCTTTGCAATTTTACTTTGGTCGCCTCCAGAGAACATAACACAATCGGCCTGCTCTATCAACGCAAGGATGTCTTTATCGTCGCTTTGTTTTCTTTTTCTAATGTCTGCTATGGATACATTGGTAGAGCCCAATCGATCAAAAGCTTGGAGATAATGGTCTCCAACTTCTACCGGAATACTAGATGCAGTTGGGATAACTACCACCTTTGCATTCTCTCCGCCCGCTTCTCTTACCACGTGGCTGAGTATTCCATCTTCTTCAAATTCAAGGGGATGTAGTTTGCTGTTTTCTATTCCCTTATCTTCATTTCCACCAATGGGAATTAAAGTGCCGAGAACTTTTTCATTTGACATAAAGTCGTTTTTATAATGGCGCTAAAGTATCTTATCTGAAGTCTAAAAATTAATTACATTGGAATGGATTTTAAACCACCTATTATATCCCATTACATATGCTTATTCGCGAGATAAATGCCATGAGAGGACCAAATTATTGGTCTATTCGCAGACATAAATTAATTGTCATGGTATTGGACTTGGAAGATCTAGAAGAAAGGCCTACCAATAGCATTGAAGGCTTCTTGGATCGTTTAACTACCCGCTTTCCGACCATGTATAGCCATAGGTGTTCTGAAGGTACAGAAGGAGGCTTTTTCTCAAGAGTGAAAGAAGGAACATGGATGGGACATGTAATTGAACACATTGCCTTAGAGATTCAGACCTTGGCCGGAATGGATGTGGGTTTTGGAAGAACCAGAGATTACGGCGAAAAAGGAGTGTATCATGTGGTCTTTGCTTATGCTGAAGAAAAGGTGGGAAGATTTGCAGCTCAGTCTGCTGTGAGAATAGCCGAATCGCTTATCGACGGCTCTGAATATGATCTAGACTCTGATATTCAGCGTATGCGTGAGTTGAGAGAAGAGAGCAGACTTGGCCCCAGCACTGGAAGCATTATCGAAGGAGCGGAAGCAAGAGGTATTCCATGGATGAGACTCAATAAGTATTCGCTTTGTCAGTTGGGCTATGGCGATAAACAAAAGCGCATTCAAGCCACAGTTTCGAGTCAAACAAGCAGCATTGCCGTTGAGTTAGCTTGTGATAAAGAAGACACCAAATTCATACTTGAACAAGCTGAGATTCCGGTTCCAAAGGGCGAGATCATTCGCACGGAGGCTGGATTAAAAGACGCAGTGGCCTTCGTGAAGTACCCTTTAGTAGTGAAACCCGTTAGTGGCAATCACGGCAGAGGAATAACTACTAATATTACGAATTGGGAGGATGCCTTAAAAGCTTTCGAGGCTGCTAAAGCGGTGTCCCGTTCGGTTATTGTAGAGCGCTATATTACAGGCGAAGATTATAGATTATTGGTGATTGATTACAAATTGGTTGCAGCCGCAAAGAGAACTCCTGCTGGGGTTACTGGAAATGGTAAGAGCACGCTGAAGCAACTGATAGATGAGGTGAATTCAGATCCACGTAGAGGCTACGGGCATGAGAAGGTGCTTACTCAGATAGATGTAGATTCAATGACCGAAGGGCTTATGAAGCAACAAGGTTTAACCCTCAATTCTATTATTGCAGAGGGTGAATGGATTAAATTAAAAGATACCGCCAATCTCAGCACAGGCGGAACAGCTGAGGATGTTACAGATGTAATCCATCCGTATAATGTATTCATGGCCGAGCGCATTGCGCGTTTAATTGGATTGGATATTTGTGGAATAGATATCATGACTTCGGATATGCGCATTCCTCTTCCTGAAACGGGAGGGGCTGTCTTGGAAGTAAATGCTGCTCCTGGTTTTAGAATGCATCTTGCACCTACTTCAGGCCTTCCTAGAAATGTGGCTGCCAATGTGGTAGATATGCTATTTCCTTCTGGCACTGAATCTAGAATTCCAATTGTGGCCGTTACGGGAACCAATGGGAAAACCACTACCACCCGATTGATTTCGCACATTATGCGTATGAAAGGGTATAAAGTGGGATATACTACTACCGATGGCGTATACATTCAAAACCGCTTGTTGATGCAAGGAGATTGCACGGGACCAGCAAGTGCTGAATTTGTTCTGCGTGATCCGACAGTAAATTTTGCGGTTTTGGAATCGGCTAGAGGCGGATTGCTCAGAGCTGGTTTGGCTTTTTCTAGCTGCGATATAGGTATCGTTACCAATGTTGCGCCAGATCATCTTGGATTGAAGGGTATTCATACCATAGATCAATTGGCCAAAGTGAAAGGCGTAATTCCAGAAACCGTTCGGCCAGGTGGATATGCTATTTTAAATGCGGATGACGATCATGTTTACGCTATGCGTAAAAGTGTTGCAGCCAATGTCGCCCTCTTTTCTATGGATGAACACAATCCAAGAATAAAGGCTATAGCCAAGGTAGGTGGATTGTCTGCTCTTTATGAGGATGGATACATTACCATTTGCAAGGGCGAATGGAAAATGCGCATTACTAAGGCGAGCAGTGTGCCACTAACGTTTGGCGGAAAGGCCGCATTCATGATTCAAAACGTCCTGCCTGCTGCTCTTACTGCCTATATTCAAGGATTGGGAATAGAAGATATTAAGGTCGCTTTAGAGTCCTTTATTCCATCACCTGCTCAGACACCTGGAAGACTCAATTTATTTGAGTTTAAAGATTTCACAGTTCTTCTAGACTATGCACACAATGCAGCAGGCTTAAAGGCTTTGAAAAATATGTTGGAAAAGATGGATGGCCATCCTAAGATTGGAATTATTGCTGGAATTGGAGATAGGCGAGAAGAAGACAATAATGAAATTGGAAGAATTGCAGCCGAAATGTTCGATGAAATTATCATACGGCAGGATAAAAATCTGCGGGGTAGATCTGAAAAGGAAATTATAGATATGCTGCTTGCTGGTGTGCATTCGGTAGATGTGAATAAGAAGGTTCGAGTAATTCAATCTGAAAAAGAAGCCATTTCCGAAGCAATTACCAATGCAACCAAAGGAAGTTTAATAACCATTTGCAGCGATGTTATTCCAGATGCCTTAGCTCAGGTAACCAGTTATAAAGAAGAAGAATCTAAGCGCCTTTATGAGTTTGGAAGGAAGGATATTCCGAACCTTTAGTGGAGTAGTTAACTTCCATTATGACACAATAAATGGGAATCACCCGATGGATGCTCTGCTTGTTTGAATGTTTAACTCTTCATCTTGCTTTACAAGAGTCAAATTGTTTACTGTTTAGAGCGCATTAAAAGCCCAGCACCAAAAGTCTCTCCGCTTAAGCGGAGAGACTTTTGGTGCTTTTGTTTCCTTATTTTGGGCTTAGATTGGCATGTCAGCGTCGAACGAAAGATGTAAATAGTTTTGTTCGAAAAGTGTCAAAAGACGATTTCAATTGATATGAGCTCGTATGGGACTATTTCTTTGCTTTGCCAAGAACCGAAAGAAATATTGATTTTTATTCACAATAACACTGTACTGGAATTTGAGTGATGAGCTGTGTTTTTAAACCATAGCTGCTGTATTTCTCGCTGTTTTGCATTCTCCGTTAGACTTAGCCGGAATGATAATCAAGGCGCATTCTAATCCTATTTAAAATACTCAAATTGGCAAGTGCGCACTTGTTGTCTATCTACTCGAGCTCCTAAATTCCAGTCTATTGGTACCCCGTTTTCACTTTTTCGCTGTAAGAGATTCGGATTTTAGGAATGTTAATTAAAGAGAGTACACATAAAAAAACTCCCTACCGTTAGGGTAGGGAGTTCTTAATTTATTCGGTCATTCAGTAAAAAAGTACTGAGGACGATTCATCAAAAAATTAATCTTGAGTACAACGCACTGAACCAGCGATAGCTCTAGCGATAGAGTTCACACTCGATCCACCAGCGTTGAAGTAAAGTCCGTTTGCATTAGTACCGCTGATAGTGCTACTCCAGTAGCTACCAACAATACCTACGTTGTTGATGGTTCCACTTCCAAATCCGCGACGACCAGCAGCTGGGAGTTTTAATGGAGATCCAAAAGCGCCAGCAGCAGCATTCATACTCCAACTCAAACGCTCATTGTCTAACTCGGTATCGGTAGGCAATCTAAATCCGGTTGGACAAGGATTGTTGGTACCGTTTACACCTTGCCATAGATTTACGTTTTCAGGACTGCGCCAGTTGTTAGGAGCTCCGCCTGTAAGGATGAAAAAAGCATGGCCTGGTTGATCAGAAGCGCTCAAAACGTTCAATGTATCTGAATTTCTGCACTGATGTCCGTCAGCTGCTCTTCCCCACTGGAATAAGTCGCCATACGAATCCATATCCGTACTGCTAGAAGCAACTTGAGAAGCACCTAGGTTACGATCCATCCAAGTTCTTCCAGTTGTTGGATTGGTAACTGCAACCACATCAGCCGCGCCAGAAGCACAGAACACTGAGCTAGAAGGATATGGATCAGATACAGTAAGATCTAGGTCGCAAGACTGTCCGCCAATGTTCAAAGCGAAGCTAGCAGTACCTACACTTGAAGGTGTTCCTGAAATCATATAAGTTAAAGAACCGCTACCATTCGCAAAAGAGCCTGCACTTAAAGTAGCTGTTAAACCAGTAACACCTGTTGAATTAACTGTTTGACCATTGTGTGATCCTCCAATTCCACCTGTATAAGGAACATCGCTGCTTACTCCATTCGCAACATAACCAGAAGTTAATGTGCCATTATTCACAGAGCTACCACAATCAATCGACTCAATCTCGTGCTTTAAACAACGAACCGAACCAGCAATGGCTCTAGCGATAGAGTTTACGCTTGATCCACCTGCATTAAAATAAAGTCCGTTGGCATTGGTACCGTTTATTGTGCTACTCCAATAGCTTCCAACTATACCCACGTTGTTTATAGTTCAACTTCCAAAGCCACGACGATCTGCAGCAGTTAATTTTAACGGAGAACCGAAAGCACCTGCAGCTGCATTTGAGCTCCAGCTCATGCGCTCATTGTCTAATTCCGCATCGGTAGGTAGTCTGTATCCACTTGGACATGGGTTGTTCGTTCCAGAAACGCCTTGCCATAAGCTTGCATTCTCAGGACTGCGCCAGTTGTTTGGAGCTCCGCCAGTAAGTATGAAAAAGGCATGACCAGGTTGGTCGGAAGCACTTAATACATTCAAAGTATCTGAATCACGACACTGATGACCGTCTGCAGCTCTACCCCATTGGAATAAATCGCCATAGGAAGTCATATCAGTGCTGCTAGTAGCTACTTGCGTTGCACCCATATTTCTATCCATCCAAGTCTTTCCAGTAGCTGGATTGGTTACATCCATAACAGCTGTTGGGCCCGATGCGCAGAAAACCGTTCCGCTAGGATAGGGGTCTGGAACTACAGTAACTTCCAAAGTACACATTTGTCCACCTATACTAAGAGCGAAACTAGCCGTACCACTTCCACTTGGCATACCCGAAATGGCGTACATCATATAACCACGTCCGTTTGCAAAAAGACCTGCACTTGCTGTAGCCGTTAAACCCGTTACACCTGTAGAATTTACAGTTTGTCCGCTATGTGTGGCTCCATTGCCTCCAGAGTAGGGAACGTTGCTACTCACTCCAACTGCCGCATAACCAGCAGTAATGGTTCCCATATGGATAGCACTATCACAAATAAGTGCAGTAATGGTACCAACAGGAAGATTAGCAACACTGATTCCAGGTATGATAACCCAACTATTCGTTCCAAGATAGAGTGTATCGCCAGTTGTAGATACGCTTGCTCCTGTGAGAGATTTAGCCTCATTAGCGTGAAGGGCATAAGGCACACTTAATACTTGGTTGGTACCAGTAATAGTGTAGGCAGTGCCACCCGCTGGATCGGTTTCAGATTTGATGAAGTAAGGACCATTTCCCCAATCAATAGTTGAGAAAGTTCCACTAACGACCATTCCTGTACCTATTTGAATTGAAATCAATCCATTGGCATTTGTCATGGGTGTCTGTGTTTCAACATATACTGCAGTACCCGATGAAGAGCCTTGTAAAATGCTTATTTGCATGCCAACCGTGCTCATCATTACAGGGTTGTTGCTTGCATCGCGTATAATGGCTTGGTAGCTCAATTCCTCGGGTGCTTGTGCCATAGCCTGCTGCGGTATGAACACAATCATGGCCATCCAAAAGGCGGCAAAAATTGTAAATTTCTTTTTCATGCTTCTTTTCAAGATTTATTATCGATTACAGGTTTGGGTTTTCTTTTTTCACTTTTTAACCTTGGTTCAGTGTATCACTAAAAGCTAAGGTTAATCCATATTTTTTTGCTCTTTGCTACTTCAGTTTCGTCGACTTAATTGCGGATTATCCTTTTGGTTTCCTTTCCGAATTCACTCTCCCACTCAAATAAGTATACTCCCTTGCTCAATGCAGATAAGTCTATTTGTTGCTCTGTGCCGAGAGCATACTCACCGCTGAACAAATGCTTTCCGTCTAGGCCTAATACTCTCCAATGA
>ERZ888423.1777-NODE-1777-length-17588-cov-9.339816_pt1 | contig 17588 bp, 17 predicted proteins | sample MGYA00520523_ERZ888423 | MGnify/ENA primary metagenome ERZ888423 (study PRJEB32303, sample SAMEA104408611) | aquatic metagenome | biome: Brackish water; feature: Pelagic; material: water | place: Baltic Sea | collected 2014-06-08T10:24:00 | depth 30,27 m ...
GGCAGGACTGGTGATCAGATCATGCGCCTTCATCGGGTTGTCGGCTATCTTTCCTTCACCAATAGCGTATTTAAACATTCCCCTGATCGGCGTGAACAACGACTGAAGTGAACTTGCTTTGCCATCATCAGGCTGCGCATCACGAAATTCTCGAAGCCGATCTGAATTCAGGTGCTCCAACGGAATATCACCAACCTGTGCGATCAGACGCTTGATGATGCGTCGGTATTTGTTCCGAACCTCCGGCTTAATCTGATTTTCTTTGAAGTAGGCTTCCGACATCGCAGTGATCGTGTTGGGGTTGCCACCTAGTTCGTTGATCCTACGCTCCAGTTTGCGCTTCACCAGATCGAACTCATCGCGGTCATCAAGGTCAGTAGGGGGAATAACGCTGTCATGAAAGCACAAGGCATAGATGCTTCTATAGGCAACCAACCGTGCTGAGGCGCTTTGTTCTGGATGTTCATCGGCGGACTGCAAAGCGACCTTGGCGGCGGACAGCATTTTGTCACCGTGCCAATTGCCAGGTGTCATTCCGATATCGGTCATGGTATCTGCGAACTGCATAAGGGGTCCTTCCAATAAGCGGACCTCAGTGCCGTAGCGGGCTTTCTCTGCAACTGCGGGATCATCAAGCTGGGCGAGTAACCTATCGTGTTCAGCGGCCCATTCGGTCACCAGAACAACGGCTTGTTGGTAGGGCACCTTTCCACAAGGACGATTCCAGTTTGTGATCCCAAGCGTCTTTTGATGCTTCGTCGGAACACGCCTGCGGTAGTAGTATCGTCCACCATTTACCTTGAGGTGTTCGACCTTTTGTGTCCGCATGTGTCCAGAAATCCCTGTTTTGTGTCCAGAAATGGGTCCCGAAGGTAACGCCACTCTAACAACATAAGGAAAATCAACACAATAGAAGGTTGGTGGGCGACCCTGGAATCGAACCAGGCGTGCGTCTCCGCGAGAGAGTTACAGTCTCCTGCCACACCTTGCGGCCTGTCGCCCAACTGCGGGGTGAATAGCTTTGGCTCATGAGGGCGTCAACCGCAAAATCAGCCCTCTTGCACAGACGCGCCGCGCCGCGCATGTAGGGCGCGCAATACATAGGGGCAAAGTAGATGAAAAAGCCAAAGTGGGTCGTTGAAAAAGAGCGCGACAAACGTGCAGCTGCAGCGGAAACCGTTTGGCTGTTCGGATTGCATGCGGTGCGCGACGCGCTGTTGAACCCTGCGCGCGAAAAACTGCAGTTGGTTGTCACGCTGAATGCGCTGGGCAAGTTGGAAGATGCGGTCGCTGCTTCAGGGATGGAGCCTGAAATGGCCGATCCACGCAAGTTCCCAGCCCCGATTGACCCCCAGTCGGTGCATCAGGGGGCAGCGCTTGAGGTCAAGCCGCTCAATTGGGGCTCGATCGAGGAACGCTGCGTTGGCGGGCTCGAGGGTGTCGCGCCACGTGTCGTGCTGTTGGACCGCGTGACCGATCCGCATAACGTGGGCGCGATTTTGCGGTCCGCCGAGGTGTTTGGCGCGCGCGCTGTGATCGCGATGCAACGTCATGCAGCACCCGAAACAGGTGCGCTGGCGAAAACCGCCAGCGGAGCGTTAGAGCGCCAGCCCTATCTGCGGGTGCGTAATCTGGCCGATGCAATGGAAACGCTGCGGGGCATGGGATATCTTATCTTGGGTCTGGACGGCGAGGCCGAACATGACATGGCAACTGTGATGGAAGGAAAACGCGACCGCGCCGTGGCGCTGGTGCTGGGGGCCGAAGGGCCGGGGTTGCGCGACAAGACCAAAGAAACCTGCGATCTGCTGGTTCGGATTGACGCAGCAGGCGGATTTGGCTCGCTCAATGTCTCGAATGCGGCCGCCGTCGCCCTATATGCCTCACGAGGTATATAGGAGGATCACGTGCCCGCCCGTAAGATTGCAACCTGCTGTTATTGCGGTACCCGTGCGGCACTTGTTCTGGCCGGCAAGGACCGCCACGAGTTGTCATGTTCACGGTGCGGCGCGCCCCTGCATGATTTGAAAATGTTACCGATTGCATCTGAGCGGTCAGCCGCGCCTGCGGCGGCGCCCACCCGCCCAAACGCCAAATTACGCCGCGAAAAACCTAAAGCCATGAAGCGAAAGCCGACCAAGAAACCCCAAAGCTTGGCCCGCAAGGCCGCGTCCGAGCTTTGGGGCTTTGTCGAAGACATCTTTGATTGAAACAATTCCCCACGGGTGGTCGCGCTTGTGTCAGGTGCCTTTTGCTGGCGGCGTTTTGCACCGCAGTATGGCGGCTATTGCGCTTTTGCGATGTCGCGCGGCTATATCGCCAGCACCGATCCCCAAGCCTGGCCCCTGCACGGCGGTAAGGTCTATCTGAATTGCAGCGTTTCTGTGCGGACAGGCTGGGTGCCGGAAATCGCACAGAATATTGCGCTGGCGGATGCCAATTGGCTCAGCGCCCTGGAGGGCTGATATTTTGGTCGCTCTTAACGGTCCGTTCACGAATAGCTTACATGCTCTTTTATGTGGCGGCTTAGTCCCCATGTATTAGTTCAGAGGCGCGCAGATGGAACCTGCTGCCTCACTTCACTGTCCCTCGTTCCATACCTCGCGCCCGGATCCCCTTCCGGGCGCTTTTTTATTGTGATTATGATGGCGCCATGACTTATTCAGACGAATCCATCACCGAAATCCTGACCCGTGTCCGCACGATTGCCCTTGTTGGCATGTCCAACAAAGCGGACCGCCCAAGCCATGGGGTCGCGCGCTTTTTGCAGGATCACGGCTATCGTGTTATTCCTGTCAACCCGGGGCTTGCAGGACAGGAATTACTGGGTGAGCAGGTCTATGCCAGCCTATCAGATATCCCGCATGACGTTGATATGGTGGATATTTTCCGCCAACCTGACGCGGTGCCCGGCATCGTTGATGATGCCTTGGCGCGCTGGGCAGATCTGCAGGTCATCTGGATGCAGCTTGGCGTTGAACATGCGGGCGCGGCCCAAGTGGCGCGCGCGCGCGGTGTCACAGTCATTCAGGACCGCTGTCCTAAGATAGAATATGCACGGTTGCTTGCGGCCTGATCGACGCGCCAAAGACGAATATTTCAGAACAGAATAAATTAGGGGCGCGCTGCCTTTTCGCTGATCCCGCTTTGGGATTGGCGTTGCGACAGTTCGGCCTCGATGTCGGCCAATGTGACATCACGCGCGGCGCACATGACGAGCAGGTGATAAAGGACGTCGGCAGCTTCGGATGTCAGTGCATCGCGATCACCTTTGACGGCTTCGATGATTGCTTCAACGGCTTCTTCACCGAATTTTTCGGCGCATTTTTCGGGCCCTTTGGCAAGCAGGCGGGCGGTCCAGCTGCCGTCAGGGTCGGCGTTTCTGCGCAATGCAATCGTCGCGGCGAGGTCGGCTATGCTCATATCATCCTCATGGGGATTCCGGCTGCGGCCATATGCGCCTTGGCCTGTCCTATCGTGTAAGTTCCAAAGTGAAAGATCGAGGCGGCAAGGACGGCGCTTGCGTGGCCATGCGTGACACCTTCGACGAGGTGATCCAGCGTGCCGACCCCGCCTGACGCAATAACGGGGATGTTGACGGCATCAGCCACGGCGCGGGTCAGGGCGAGGTTGAAACCCGCCTTGGTGCCATCGCGATCCATCGAGGTGAGCAGGATTTCACCTGCGCCGCGTTCTGCGACTTTCTTGGCAAATTCCACCGCGTCAATACCTGTCGCCTTGCGTCCCCCATGGGTAAAGATTTCCCACGTTCCGGGGGCGGTGGTTTTTGCATCAATTGCGCAGACGATACATTGTGAGCCGAATCGCAGGGCAGCTTCGGTGATCACGTTCGGGTCAGCCACAGCGGCAGAGTTAAAGCTGACCTTGTCCGCCCCTGCCAGTAGCAGATCGCGCACGTCATGGTGCGTGCGAACGCCGCCGCCGATTGTCAGCGGCATAAAGCAGTGTTCTGCCGTGCGCGTGGCCAGATCGAACATCGTTCCGCGGTTTTCATGGGTCGCTTTGATGTCGAGAAAACACAACTCGTCCGCACCCGCGGCGTCATAGGCCTTGGCCTGCTCAACCGGATCGCCCGCGTCGATCAGATCAACAAAGTTGACGCCTTTGACGGTGCGCCCTTCGGCGACATCAAGACAGGGGATGATACGGGTCTTTAACATGAAAGCAGTTTAGCGGCCCGAGATCATTTAGGCAATTCGTTGCGACGACATCGCCATGCGATAAAGCCACATGCAAGGACAAGGATCTGCCCCTAAATAATGCCGCCGCCGACACCAATGACAAAAGCCGGGCCGCTGAGATTGGCGAGGTTGACGGGCAGCGTGGTGCAGCCGGTATAGCCATCAAGCGCGTTCCCCCCACAGGTCGTCGCTGCGAGTATCGTGATGGTGAATACGCAGCCAAGCCCGATGAACCACGCGATTGCGCTCCGCCGCAGGACACGTGCAACGCCCTTGTGATGCGCGCCAAACGAGGATGCAAAAATCGCACCACAGATAACGGCGAGCGGCGCGAAGAGGCTAAAGAGTATCGCGGTAAGATCGGACATGATGCCCCTTAGAACCATACATATAACGCACAAACCAGATACGTTTAAGCCAATTCAGGCTAGCGCAACGCTGCGAGGGCCTGTGCAAGGTCGATCGCCCCATCATAAAGCGCGCGCCCCGATATCGCGCCGGCGATCACGCCTGTGTCGCGCAGGGCGGCCAGATCGCCCAACGACGAAACCCCCCCCGATGCGATGACGGGGATGTTGACAGCGCGGGCCAGCGCCTCGGTCGCGGTGATATTGGGGCCTTTCATCGCGCCGTCTCGCAGGATGTCGGTGTAGATGATCGCGGCCACGCCTGCGTCCTCGAATGATTTCGCCAAGTCTGTGACCTGTATATCGGTTTCTGTCGCCCAGCCTTTGGTCGCCACGAAGCCGTTGCGCGCATCAATCCCGACGGCGACCTGGCCGGGAAAGGCAGCGGCAGCCTCGCGGACAAGCTTTGGGTTTTCCACGGCGACAGTCCCAAGGATCACGCGCGCCAGCCCGCGTGTCAGCCAGCGTTCGATTGTTGCCATATCGCGGATACCGCCGCCCAGTTGGGCAGGGACAGGGCAGGCGGCCAAAATGGCCTCGACGGGGGCGGCGTTCACGGGTTCGCCAGCAAATGCCCCGTTCAGATCGACAAGGTGCAGCCATTCGCAGCCTGCATCCACAAAGGCGCGCGCCTGGGCTGCGGGATCATCGTTGAAAACGGTTGTCTGGTCCATGTCCCCATGCACAAGCCGCACGGCTTGGCCGTCTTTGAGATCAATCGCGGGGTAGAGGATCATTAACGTGGCCCTTCGTGCAGTTATTGGCTGTGTTTATGCACGCTGGCGGGCCGGATGCAACGCGACCCTACGTTAGACTTGCGCAGAATCGGCCATGCTGTGCAATGTCACGCTAGTTCTTTTGGGAGGAGACAGAGATGAAGAAGATTATTCTAGGAATGGTTGCCGCGATCGGCATGGCAGGCGCAGCATTTGCTGATCCGCTCGAGGGCACATGGCGAACGGTGCCTGATGATAACGGCAATTCCGGCCTAATTCAGGTGGCACCGTGCGGTTTGGCGCTTTGTGGCACATTGATCCGCTCGTTTGATACCAACGGCGATGAAATGTCCTCGCCCAATATAGGCCGACAGATCATTTCTGAAACAGTTGCCCGTGGTGACGGGGAATATCGGGGCAAAGTCTGGTCACCGGACCGCGACAAGACCTACAGTTCGCGCCTTCAGCTATCGGGAGACATCCTGTCGGTGTCGGGCTGCGTGCTGGGCTTTTGCCGTGATGGCGGCACCTGGACACGCCAGTAAGAAATAGAAATGGCCTTGGGGGCGGGTGTTTTGACCCGCCTCTAGGGTTTCCATGTCAGGAAATTTGCAATCATCCGCAGGCCAGCGGACTGGCTTTTCTCGGGATGGAACTGCGCGCCGATGATGTTGTCGCGCCCTACAATCGCAGTGACATCACCGCCATAATCACAATGTGCGAGGCGCTGGGCGGGGTCGGTCACTTGCATCGCGTAGGAATGCACGAAATAGGTGTGATCGCCCGTTTCAATCCCATTTAGCATAGGGTGGGGTGTATCAATGACCAGATCGTTCCAGCCCATGTGCGGCACGGGCATGGTGGCGTCATTTGGTGTGATCTTGTCAATCGTCCCGTCGATCCAGCCAAAACCGGGGGTGTCCTGATATTCGCGTCCGAGCGTCGCGAGCATTTGCATGCCTACACAAATCCCAAAGAACGGCACTGCGCGGATTTGAACGGCCTCGATGATCGCTTCAGCCAGTCCCGAAATCCCGTGCAACTCCGCGTGACAATGGGGAAATGCCCCATCGCCGGGCAGCACGATCCGGTCAGCCTGCGCGATCACTTCGGGCAGGCCTGATACGATCACATTGCCGCCGTCCACTTCGCGCGCCATGCGTTCGAACGCCTTTTGCGCAGAGTGTAGGTTGCCGGAGTCGTAATCGACGAGGACGGTTTTCATTGTGTTAGTTGCTTTCTTGTCTTGCCCGGCGGCACGCCGGACAGCGCCCGACCGCTCCCATGGACGGGGGCTTCTCCCCCACCCGCGATCGCAGGCTGTCCTGAAATCTAAAGCGTGCCTTTGGTTGACGGAACTGCATCCGCCTTGCGTGGGTCAACCTCGACCGCACTGCGCAACGCCCGCGCAACGGCCTTGAACGCGGCCTCGGCGATGTGGTGGCTGTTAAACCCGTGCAGGCGATCAATGTGCAGCGTTATGCCGCCATGTGTCGCCAGGGCCTGGAAAAATTCGCGGACCAATTCGGTGTCAAACGTACCGATTTTGGCCGTGGGCAGGTCCAAGTTGCAAATCAGGTAAGGACGTGCGGACAGATCAAGCGCACAGCGCACCTGCGCGTCATCCATCGCCAAGTGACACTCGCCATAACGCCGGATGCCCTTTTTGTCGCCCAAGGCCTGCGCTATCGCCTGTCCCAGCGCAATGCCTACGTCCTCGACTGTGTGGTGGTCATCAATGTGTAAATCGCCCGTCGCGCGCGCGGTGATATCAATCAGCGAGTGGCGCGAAAGCTGATCAAGCATGTGATCAAAGAACCCGACTCCCGTTCGGCAGTCATAGCTGCCGGTCCCGTCAAGATTCACGTCGACTGAAATATCCGTCTCTGCCGTTTTTCGGCTGATTTTTGCGGTCCGCATGGAGTCCTCCGTATTAACTTGGGCTGCTTATAGGGGTGGCAAGTCACCACGCCAAGTCACCAGATTTCACGATTGAACCCCTGTGGCGTGCATGCCAGCCTAGGGCAAAGTTCCCGCGATGCAGAAAGACAGCGATATGACCCTGAGTGATGGCTTTACAGATGTGCCCGCAGGTAAGATCGCGATGGTTGTGACGCACCTTGAAATGCTGTCGCCCCCGCCGCCACGCCTTTTGCCTGGCGTGGCGGGATTGGCGCTGCGTCGTGTGACCGATCCAGATCCCGACTGGTATCGCGCGCTGTTTCGCCGTGTCGGGGCGAATGACTGGCTGTGGTTTTCACGCCTTGTGATGCCCGACGAAACCCTGATCACCACAACCCATGACCCCGATGTGCACATCTATGCGTTGACCCATGACGGGGCTGATATGGGCCTGCTAGAGCTGGATTTCCGCACAAACGACGCATGCGAGCTGGCTTATTTTGGCCTTGATCCCGCACTGATCGGGCAGGGCGCTGGGCGCTGGATGATGGCGCAGGTCATTGCGTTGGCATGGGCAAGCGATATCACCCGTCTACATGTGCATACCTGTTCCATCGACCACCATGCCGCCCTTGGGTTCTATATGCGTAGCGGGTTCACCCCGATCCGCCGTCAGGTCGAAGTCGCGGATGATCCGCGCCTGATAGGCGTGCTGCCCGAAACCGCAGGGCCACATGTGCCGATTATCAAAGGCTAACGCATGATCCGTCATACTGTCTTTTTCACCGCGCGTGAACCAAGCGATCGCGAAACCGTTTTTGCGGGCCTTGATATCCTGCGGGGCAATCCGCACGCCCTGAAGCTTGAGGTCGGGCGCAATTTGCAAACCGATGACATCCCCGGCCCAAAGGTTGATTTCGTGGTCTACGGAGAATTCGAAGACGCAGCACAGATGGCTGCGTTCAAGGCGCACCCGCTCTATGCGTAATCGATCCGAATCGTGCGACACCTGCGCGATTTGCGCGTGTCAGCCGACGTCGTTGTCGCGGCGGCGATTGATGACCACTAACCTGGCGGGATTTACGAAATGGAGCGGGCGAAGAGATTCGAACTCTCGACCCTAACCTTGGCAAGGTTATGCTCTACCCCTGAGCTACGCCCGCATCCGTTTCGTGTGGCTGATCTATATTTGTGGGCGGGGCACCGCAAGACCCTATTTGAGAATTTACGCGACTTTTTCTGTGGGGGTCCATGGCTTAGGGGTTGGGGGCCGTCGCTTAGGGGGTTGCGTCGGGCAGCGCCGCGCTGCCGGTGAAAACCTGCGCATTTAGCCCCACGTCTTCGGAATGAGCGATCACCCCGTCAGGGGCCAGCAAAAGAACGCCATAAGCGCCGGGTTCATCGACCGAAATCGTAGAATCGTGGCTGCGCAAGTCCAGTGGGGCTTGATGGCAGGTGCTTTTGAACAGTGTGAAGGGGATGCCAGCCGTGCTTCCCGAAATCGTGCGATGCACATGGCCGCAGAACAGATGCGCGCGCGGATGGGACGCCAACAACGTGATCATCGCCTCGGCACCGTCCAGAATGCGAATGCCGTCCATTCCGGGCAGGCCTATGTCCATTGGTGGATGATGTGCAAAGACCAATGGAATGCGTCCGTCTGCACCATCTAATGCATCGCGTAGAAAGGCCTGACGTGTCGCACAAAACTGGCCTGCGTGGCCGCGCAGCCCCTCAAGGTCGGATCGCGTATCAAGCGTAATCAGGCGGTGCGTCGGCAAATCCGTGATCGCCTGCACAAAGCCGCCTGCGCTGTGGGGGGCGTCGGGGAATGCGGCGCGAAACCCTGCACGCGCATCATGGTTGCCGATCATTGGGATCACGGGGATTGGCAGATCGCACAGGGCCCTGACCAATTGCGCATATTCAGTCGCTTTGCCGGAATGCGTCAGATCCCCCATCACTACGAGTGCGGCCGCGTCCCCGTGATGGGTTAGCGCGTGATCAAGTGCGACTTGCAACCGCGCGAACGGGTCCAGCCCGATAATCGTTTCCCCGGGGCTGCGCAGGTGCAAATCTGTGAGAACTAGGATCTTTTGCACGCCGATCACCACGAGAGGGCGCCCAGATGCCCAAACGTGTGAGGAGATGCCTTGCTGTCAAGACGCCGGGCCATAAGGCAAAGCCGCAAGGGCGGGGCGTTTCGTAAGGCGTAAAGCATCATCAGGCCCTTTCAAGCAGTGAGACCCTCATAACAGCGCGATTCGCAGGGCGGTGGCAATAAGCCAAGCGCCCCAAACGGATTAAAAGCCTGCACAGAATTTTAATCAGAAAGGGCACATTTTCTAGCTCACTCTAACTCGATCAGCAGGTCTTTGGCGTCAATCTGGCTACCTGCCGCCACATGCACGGCTTTGACGACCGCGTCGCGTTCCGCGTGGATGCCGGTTTCCATCTTCATGGCTTCGATGGTCAGCAACAGGTAGCCCTTTTTGACCGCTTTACCGACAACCGCCGCCACACTGGCCACAACGCCGGGCATTGGCGCGCCGATGTGACTGTCGTTGCCAGCCTTGGCTTTCGGGCGCTGGGCTGTCGTCGCCTTGACCAAACGGTTGGGCACACGGATCGTGCGCGGCTGGCCGTTAAGTTCAAAGAACACCTTCACCTCGCCGTCCTCGGTGGTTTCACTCATCGCTTGCAGCCGGATTTCCAGCGTTTTTCCGGGATCGATTTCAGCGGTGATTTCCTCACCCGCTTGCATGCCGTAAAAGAATGTCCGCGTCGGCAGGGTGCGCACAGGGCCATAGGCTTCGTGGCGTGCCACGTAATCGGTGAACACCTTGGGGTACATCATGTATCCGTTCAGATCCTCGTCATCAAAGCTGCTCTCGGGGAATTTTGTTGCCAACTCCTTGCGCGCCGCGTCCAGATTGGCGGGCGGCAAATGCTTGCCGGGCCGTTCCAGATTTGGCTTTTCGCCCTTCAGTACCTTTTTGACGATTCCGGCAGGAAACCCGCCGGGAGGTTGGCCAAGATTGCCACGCATCATGTCGATGACACTGTCTGGAAAGGCCACATCGGTGTTAGGGTCTTCGACCTGTGCGCGGGTCAGCCCTTGGGCGACCATCATCAGCGCCATGTCCCCGACAACTTTGGACGAGGGCGTGACCTTGACGATATCGCCAAACATCTGGTTCACGTCGGCGTAGGTCTGCGCGACCGCGTGCCAACGCTCCTCAAGGCCCAAGGATCGCGCCTGCGCCTTGAGATTGGTAAACTGCCCGCCGGGCATTTCGTGCAAATACACCTCGGAGGCGGGCGCTTGCAGGCCGGATTCGAACGCCGCGTAATGGCCGCGCACCTGCTCGAAATAATTGGAAATCTCGCGGATCGCGCCGATATCCAGCCCCGTGTCACGGTCGGTGGATTTCAGGGATTCGACGATCGACCCAAGCGTCGGCTGCGAGGTATTGCCCGAAAAGCTGTCCATCGCCGCGTCGATACAATCAACACCTGCCGCGCTGGCTGCCAAAACGGTGGCGATCGCCGCCCCGCTTGTGTCATGCGTGTGGAAATGGATCGGCAGGCCGACCTCGCCCTTAAGCGCGGTAATCAGGGCCGTGGCCGTGCCGTGTTTCATCAGCCCCGCCATGTCTTTCAGGCCCAGCACATGCGCGCCCGCGGCTTCTAATTCTTTGGCCATGCCGATGTAGTATTTCAGGTCATACTTGGATCGGTTCGGGTCAAGCATATCGCCAGTATAGCAAATCGTGCCTTCGCAAACCTTGTTCGCATCAATCACCGCGTCCATTGCTACGCGCATGTTTTCGACCCAGTTCAGACTGTCGAAAACGCGGAACACATCGACGCCGGAAACGGCTGCCTGACGGACGAACTCCTGCACAACGTTGTCGGGATAGTTAGTGTAACCCACGCCATTGGATGCGCGCAAAAGCATTTGCGTCATGATGTTTGGCATCTTTTCACGGATGTCGCGCAGGCGCTGCCACGGGCATTCCTGCAAGAAACGGTAAGCCACATCAAACGTAGCCCCACCCCAACATTCCACAGAAAACAAGCCCGACATATTTGCGGCATAAGTCGGTGCAACACGGATCATATCAATCGAGCGCATACGGGTCGCTAGCAGTGACTGATGCCCGTCGCGCATGGTCGTGTCGGTGATCAAAAGCTGCTGCTGGTCGCGCATCCAATTGGCCACGGCCTCGGGGCCACCTTGATCCAGAATTTGTCGCGTCCCGGGGGTGACGTTTTGCACAAATGACACAGGCGGCTTGGGCAATTTGAGATCAGCATGGGGCAGGGGCCGTCCGGCAGTTTCAGGATGCCCGTTCACCGAAATATCCGCCACATAGGTCAGGATTTTCGTCGCACGGTCACGGCGTTTCTTAAAGTCGAACAGCTCCGGCGTCTCGTCGATAAACTTGGTGTGGTATTCGTTGTTCAGGAACGTCGGGTGTTTCAGCAGGTTTTCTACAAAGGCGATGTTGGTGCTGACGCCGCGAATACGGAATTCGCGCAGGGCGCGGTCCATGCGGGCAATCGCGGCCTCGGGGGTGGGCGCCCATGCGGTCACTTTGGTCAGCAGGCTGTCGTAATAGCGGGTGATCACTGCACCCGAATAGGCGGTGCCACCGTCAAGGCGAATGCCCATGCCCGTGGCGCTGCGATACATCTGAATGCGGCCATAATCAGGGATGAAGTTGTTGCTGGGGTCTTCGGTTGTGACGCGACATTGCAGCGCGTGGCCGTCCAGTTTCACGTCATATTGCGATGCGGCGCCCGTGGCCTCGATCAGGGATTTCCCTTCGGCAATCAGGATTTGTGCGCGCACGATGTCGATGCCTGTGACTTCCTCGGTGACGGTGTGTTCGACCTGCACGCGGGGGTTCACTTCGATGAAAAAGAACTTACCGCTGTCCATATCCATCAGGAATTCGACGGTGCCCGCGCATTCGTAATTCACATGTTTGCAAATTCTCTTGCCGAGGTTGCAAATCTGCTCGCGCTGGGTTGCGGACAGGTATGGGGCAGGCGCGCGTTCCACGACTTTTTGGTTGCGGCGCTGCACCGAACAATCGCGTTCATACAGATGGTAGATATCGCCGTGGCTGTCGCCCAAGATTTGCACCTCGACGTGGCGGGCGCGCATGATCATCTTTTCCAGATAACCTTCGCTATTGCCAAAAGCCGCCTCGGCTTCGCGGCGCCCCTCAAGAACTTTTTCCTCAAGATCGGCTTCGCTCATGATCGCGCGCATGCCACGTCCGCCGCCGCCCCATGACGCCTTGAGCATCAAAGGATAGCCCACTTCGGCGGCCTCTTTCTTGATGGCTGCCATGTCGTCGCCCAGCACTTCTGTCGCTGGGATCACTGGCACGCCTGCTTCAATCGCCACGCGGCGGGCAGAAGCCTTGTCGCCCAACTGGCGCATGGTTTTGGCCTTGGGGCCGATGAATGTGATACCGGCCGCTGTGCAAGCATCCACAAAATCGGGGTTTTCCGAAAGCAGCCCATAGCCAGGGTGGATCGCGTCAGCGCCGCTCATCTTGGCGACACGAATGATTTCTTCGATGGAAAGATACGCGGCGACTGGCCCCATGCCTTCGCCAATCCGATAGGCCTCGTCTGCTTTGAAACGGTGCAGGCCCAGCTTGTCCTCTTCGGCGAACACGGCGACGGTCTTTTTGCCCATCTCGTTGGCTGCGCGCATCACGCGAATGGCGATTTCACCACGGTTGGCAATCAGGATTTTCTGGAAGTCGGTCACGGCAGGATCTCCGGCTTATTGTGCAGTTGCAGCATTTATGAGGGTTTTTGCGCGCATGTAAACAGCAAGTTTGGCGGCTATGTTAACGCTAACACACGCTATTTCACTAGGCGCGCGGGCAGGTCGGCCAATCGCGCAGCACCAATCTGATGCATGTTCGCGATCATATCCGCGCGCAGGACATCGACCAAATGCGCAGGGCCAATCGCCCCCAGCGCCCCCAAAGCATAGTGCCACGCCCGCCCCAACATCACAAAATCCGCGCCCAATGCCAGCGCGCGGAGAACATCCAACCCGCAGTCTATCCCGCTGTCCACAATCAGGGGTAAATCTGTCACCGCGCGGATCGCGGGGAGGGCATCAATCGTCGCGGGTGCCCCGTCAAACTGCCGCCCCGTATGGTTGGACACCCAAAGTGCGTCAACGCCAGCGCCCTCCAAAAGTGCGGCATCATCGGCGTTAAGCACGCCTTTAACGATCATCTTGCCGCCCCATGCATCGCGCAGCGCTTGTAGATATTCCCAGTCGGGCGAGGTGCGCAGCAGATACCCCACATGAGCATTGGACGGCAGCGTGCCGGATTTCGCCAGATCGCCCGCGTAGCCGTCAATCAGCGCCATGCGCGGCATGCCTTTTTGGGTAATCCCAACCGCCCAAGCCGGACAGCGTGCAACCTGCGCCAGAAGCCGCGGCGTCAATCGCGGCGGCTGCACCAACCCGCCACGGGTCTGGCGTTCGCGCCGCGACGGGGCAGGGACATCGACCGTCAGAACCAGCGTATCAAACCCGCTATCGTGCGCGCGTTTCAGCATGTCGGCGCGAATGTCGGGATCGCGGGGAGGGTAAATCTGGAACCAGCCATGCCCGGCTGTCAGCGGCCCTACATCTTCGGGGATCGCAGTGGCGACGGTGGACAGCGTATAGGGCAGCCCCGCATCGGTGGCTGCACGCGCTAACAGGCGTTCGCCGTCCGGCCAGATCAGTCCCGACATACCCACAGGGGCAACCCCAAACGGTAGCGGATAGTCGCGCCCAAGAAAGGTTGATGATGTGTCCGGTGTCAGTTCGCCATGCAGGATCGAGGGGCGCAATTGTACCGCGTCCAGTGCTGCGCGGTTGCGCTGTGGCACGGCCTCGCGCCCCGTCGCACTGTCCAGATACTCCCACACGAAATGAGGAATCCGGCGGCGCGCGGCGCGTTTCAGATCGCTTATCGCGGGGAATTTTGCATGCAGATCAGCCATAAAGCGCGCCCTTTTCCTGCGTGTTAGGCTAGCCATTACGCGCCAGATCACAAGCAGTGAACATAGGGCGAACATTGGCTTTTATTGCGCGCAACTTCACGCTAGATTGCGCGCCATGAGCAGTTTTTCAGATGATGACGCCTTCGAGGCCGCCGCAATCCCCCTGTCACAACGGGCCATGGCCCGTCCTGTGGCGAATTATATGGAGGGGCTGAACCCCGCCCAACGCGAGGCCGTCGAGGTTCTCAATGGCCCCGTGTTGATGCTTGCGGGCGCTGGCACGGGCAAGACCAAGGCGCTGACCTGCCGCATCGCGCATCTTTTGATGACCCATGCTGCCAAGCCCAATGAAATCCTTGCCGTGACCTTTACCAACAAGGCCGCGCGCGAGATGAAGAACCGCATCGGCGGGCTTTTGGGCGAGGCCGTCGAAGGGATGCCGTGGCTTGGCACATTTCATTCGATCTGTGCCAAACTGCTGCGTCGCCACGCCGAACTGATCGGGCTTAAGGGTAACTTTACCATTCTGGATAGCGACGATCAGTTGCGGCTTTTGAAACAACTGGTGGTCGCATCCGATGTGGACGAAAAACGCTGGCCGCCACGGATGCTTGCGGGGATCATTGATAACTGGAAAAACAAGGCTTGGACGCCGGCCAATCTCCCCGTGGCCGAAAGCAGCGCATTTGATGGCAAAGGGGTAGAGCTTTACGCCGCCTATCAGGCTCGCCTGAAAACGCTTAACGCCTGTGATTTCGGCGATCTTCTGCTGCATGTGGTGACGATTCTCCAGACCCAGGAAGACGTGCTGAAACAATACCAGCGCTGGTTCAAATACATCCTTGTTGACGAATACCAAGATACCAATGTCGCGCAATATCTATGGCTGCGCCTGCTTGCGGCGGATCACAAAAACATCTGCTGTGTGGGCGATGATGACCAATCCATCTATGGCTGGCGCGGCGCCGAAGTGGGCAATATCCTGCGGTTTGAAAAGGATTTTCCCGGCGCGCATGTGGTCCGGTTGGAACAGAATTATCGCTCCACGGGACATATCTTGGGCGCTGCTGGCGGCGTGATTGACGCCAACAAAAACCGCCTTGGCAAAACGTTGTTCACGGACGGCGAAGATGGCGAACAGGTCCGTCTGATCGGTCATTGGGACGGCGAAGAAGAGGCCCGCTGGATCGGCGACGAGATCGAGGCACTGCAGCGTGGCACCCGCGGCCGTGATGCGATGGGCCTTGATAGTATGGCGATCCTCGTGCGCGCCAGCCACCAGATGCGCGCCTTCGAAGACCGGTTTCTTACAATTGGTCTGCCCTACCGCGTGATAGGCGGCCCGCGGTTCTATGAACGCATAGAAATCCGCGATGCCATGGCCTATTTCCGCCTTGCTGTCAGCCAAGACGATGATCTGGCCTTTGAACGGGTTGTGAACACACCTAAACGCGGGCTTGGTGACAAAGCCGTGCAAACCATCCAGATGACTGCGCGCAGCAACGGCGTGAACCTTGTGGACGGCGCGCGGATTTGTGTCGAATTGGGCGCGATCAAAGGCAAAAGTGGCGCAGCACTGGGCATATTGGTGCAGGGGCTTGACCGTTGGCACCGCCAAGTTCGCGAGGAATCCGACACGCACGTCGAACTAGCCGAAATGATCTTGGACGAGAGCGGCTATACCGGCCACTGGCAAAACGACAAAACACCCGAAGCGCCGGGCCGCCTTGAAAACCTCAAGGAACTGGTCAAGGCCTTGGAAAACTTCGAGAACCTGCAAGGGTTCCTCGAACACGTCAGCCTGATCATGGACAACGAGACCGAAGAACAGGGCGAGAAGGTCAGCATCATGACGCTGCACGCTGCCAAGGGGCTGGAATTCCCTGCCGTGTTCTTGCCCGGTTGGGAAGACGGGCTGTTTCCGTCCCAGCGCAGCATGGACGAAAGCGGGCTTAAGGGCCTCGAAGAGGAACGCCGCCTTGCCTATGTCGGCATCACGCGGGCCGAGGAAATTTGCACCATTTCATTCGCCGCCAACCGGCGTGTCTATGGCCAGTGGCAATCCGCGCTCCCCAGCCGTTTCATTGACGAACTGCCCGAACAACACGTCGAAGTCCTCACGCCGCCGGGCCTTTACGGGGGTGGCTATGGCGCTGCAGCCCCGCAGCCCGTGCAATCGCACCTGCACGACCGCGCCGCGAGCGCGAATGTCTACAATTCCCCCGGCTGGAAACGCCTGCAAGACCGCAGCCAGCAGCGCGGCATGTCCCAGCCGCGCGAATCCCGCAACGTGACGATTGATCTGGACGCGATATCGTCCTTCACCGTCGGCGACCGCGTGTTTCACCAGAAATTCGGCTATGGCGAGGTGATGGGCATAGAAGGCGATAAGCTTGAAATCGAATTTGACCGTGCCGGCAGCAAAAAAGTCATCGCGCGGTTTATCGTGGCGGCTGACAAAGCGAACGATGTGCCGTTCTAAGCCAGTCTGCCAAGTTTAATTTCGTGCCATTCAGGTCCAGATCGGGATCAGCGTGGCAACCAATGCCAGTGCCATTGTCCAGTTAAAGGCGCGCAATCGTGACGGCGTGGCCAGCCAGCGGCGCACCTGCGTGCCGCCCCAAGCCCAAAGCGACACAGAGGGCAAGTTGACCATTGCGAAAATTGCAGCGACCAGTGCCGCCCCCCACCAGCCCGATCCCTCAGGCGCGTAATAAGTCTGTGCGGTGATCGCCATATAGACCGCCTTAGGATTAACCCACTGGAACGCTGCTGCCTGTAAGAAGGTCAGCGGTTTGCCACCTGTTTTGGCATCTTTTGGCGCGGCGGCATTGGCGATTTTCCACGCCAGATACAGCAGATAGACCGAACAGATCACCAGCATCGCCTGTTTGATCACCGGATAGGCGTTAAACACCGCGATCAGCCCGATCCCCAGCAAAAACCCCATCAGCGCATGCCCCAGCGAAATCCCCAACATATGCGGGATCGTGCGGCGCACGCCAAAATTGGCACCCGACGCCATCAGCATCAGGTTGTTTGGGCCGGGGGTGAGCGAACTCACTCCGGCGAAAATGATCAGGGCAGAAAAAAGGTCAAATGTCATTTGCGTGGCATACGCCGGAAACATGACAAGAGGACAGCCCAAAACAAAGAATGGCGACGCCCGGGAGGAGGTGGGCGTCGCCATTCTTTGCGCGTGGCCGTTCAGGGAGGAGGTAGAACAGCCCGCCACGTTATGGGTGAGGCAGCGACATCGGGAGGAGGTGATGCCGCCGCTTCAGGTGTGATGGCCGGTCAGGGAGGAGGAAAACCAGACCATC
>ERZ888423.1778-NODE-1778-length-17569-cov-14.032831_pt1 | contig 17569 bp, 12 predicted proteins | sample MGYA00520523_ERZ888423 | MGnify/ENA primary metagenome ERZ888423 (study PRJEB32303, sample SAMEA104408611) | aquatic metagenome | biome: Brackish water; feature: Pelagic; material: water | place: Baltic Sea | collected 2014-06-08T10:24:00 | depth 30,27 m ...
CTAGTTATCTGCTGCGCTACCTCAAGGGATCTGCCTGCCACTCAGGGGCAGCGTTCGAAAGATCGCAGGCTTGCTTTTCGTAGAGCTTAGGAATACACGCGTTACATTCCTCCAAAATTCAGCGCCGCTGAGATCCTCCGGTGCAGATGGCACTCTTAAAGATTCTGTAGAGCACTAAGAACCTGCCGGATGACATAAGGATAAAGAAACTTATTCAACCGTCTCTACTCTGAATAAACCTGCGGAGGGCGGAGTCGAACCGCCCCCTCCTCGTGGCCAACGCTCTCACTAACCTCGCTCAATTCTCTCGCTTGGAATCAACTTTACCAACCGTGGCTCCGCAGGAGGAGGTTGAGCCCAATGCGCGTAAACGTGGGTTTGCTTGTCATACAGTTAGCTCCTTGCTTAGGGTTTGTACCAGAGCTGGTTGCCAAAGAGATTCCAAGCGAGAATTTCAAAGCGGGGAGAGTAAGGAGAATTCCCAGATGATGGGCAAGGTAAAGCACAGCCGTAAGACCAGCAATACCCAGGACCAAGCCTGTGCCTTCTTGACCCTTGCTTTATAGCCGATCCCCGCGAACCGGCCCTGGCACGTAACAGGATATGAAGCGCGCTGAATTGTTCATGGTGCGGGGGCAGTTTTTTTTGCACCGAAAGAACAAGGCAGCTTGGGGCTATGGAGATTAGAAAGTATCCCCACTAACCTCATGTGTAGATTAAGGGTTAAGATATAGGCTTTAATGCGAGCAAACCGGGTTGAGGCAGCAGAGCTAATTGTGAGATAACACCGATATTGCTGGCTGTTCAGTCAGTAGATGAAAATGACCTGTTTAGAGGCGCCTGTTCGAACACACCCCTCGAGTGGACAGGACACCTATAGTTTTCAGCAGTACCACCCAAAGGTCCCTGCCTGCCACTCAGGGGCAGCGTTCGAAGGATCGGGTCATCGCTTAGAGAATGCCGTGCGGAGCCCTTTGTAAATCATAGCCTTAGGGCCATAAATTCAGTCTCTAGGCTTGCCGGCGAATCATGATTTGCCCCTGCACTGCCTGGTGCTCGACGGGGTGGTTCGGCGCACCGAAACAGAGCCCACCTTCGAGCAGGCGCCAGCCCCCCAGGCGCTGAGCTCGTGGGCCTGCTCGAGCAGATCGTCGCGCGGCTGATGAAGCTGCTCACGCGCCGAGGTTATCTGGCCGAAGAGCAGGGCATGACCTGGCTGGCGGACACGGACGCTGAGAATCCGTTGGCGCCACTGCAGGCGGCCTCGTGTGCCTATCGCATCGCCGTGGGTCTGCGCGCTGGCCAGAGTGGCTCAGCGTGCGCACGGTGGCGAGCTGGGACGAGAGGCCCCGGAAAGCGCTGTGCGCCGATGCGCACGGCTTCAGCCTGCACGCTGCGGTGCGGTTGGCGAGCTACCAGCGCAGGGAACTCGAACTGGTATGCCGTTACATCACCCGCCCCGCGTTCGCCAACGAACGCTTGATCCGCAACGCCATGGGCCAGGTCGTGCTGAAGCTCAAGAGCCCCTACCGCGACGGCACCACCCACATCGTCATGCACCCGCAGGAGTTCATGCAACGCCTGGCCGCGCTGGTGCCACGCCCGCGGCTGCACCTGATCCGCTATCACGGGGTGCTCGCCCCGAACGCGAAGCTGCGTGGGGCGGTGATCCCGCAGCCGGCGCGGAAGGACAGCGCACCTGGGCAGGAGCACACCCATGGCCGGGCGGCCCGGATGCGCTGGGCACGGCTGCTCAAGCGGGTGTTCGACATCGACGTGGAGCGCTGCGCGCGCGGTGGGCAGTTGAAGATCCTCGCCGCGATCGAAGAGCCGGTGGTGATCGTGGGCATCCTCACGCACCTGGGCCTGGCCGCGCGGGCGCCGCCGCGCGCAGCGGCGCGGGAGTTCTCGCTCGACTACGCAGCCTGAACGGAGAGCAAGACGACGGTTCCGCGGCAGAACCGACGGACGTGCTCGGCCTGTGATCGCGTGAGGGCGTCAAGGCGAGGCGGGTCAAGGGTGATTCGGGCCGATGCCGCGCTTGAATCGTCACTGCGAGGGGGGATTCCGCGCCTTGCGGCGAACGGTTGCCTATTCGAGGCACGGGGAATACAGCGCTGGCTTGCGGAAAAATCGTTTGAAATACCTATTCGCTTCGAGGCACGGAAAATACAGTGATGGCTTACGGGAAAGATCGTTTGAAATACCTATTCGCTGCCCAGATCGGCTTGCCGTCGCTCGCGAGCGTCGGCCCACCGATGCCAGGGATGAGGACCATCAGGTCGGGCATCGGTTCACCAGGCATAGCGCTCCTCTTCACATAGGCTGTGCGAGGACGCTAGGAAGGATAGCTCGTCCAAGGGCCCTATCTCTGGACCTTCGGGTGGCCTGGGCCGGCCGGGCCCGTCAGTCGGCGTCCTGACGACGGTCTTTGTTGTCGACGGCAGCCCACCAGGCGCCGGCGAACTCGATTGCGCTGGCCCATCGGAGGGGTCGGCTATGCGTTCATCCTGATGATCAGGCAGCTTCGCCCGGGTCCTGCAAGACCTCGACCCAGCCGGTCCCCTCAGCCCCGGGGCGCCGGGCCGCTTGAACCGTGATGGGTTGGTCCCGTCAGGCCGCTTGCAGCACCTGCTCCCGCACAGGCGCCCGCGAACGCTTGCAGCGTGCGTCGGGCCGGGCAACGCCTCGCCAGCCAGCCAGTCAGTCAGCTTGCAGCGCGGGCCGCGGCGCTGCTACCATAGGTTTGCCTGATAGTGGCGAACCTGTGAAGAGGAAAGGAAGGCTCCCCGCGGCAATGGGGGGCTGAACGTGTACGCGGAGCGGGAACGAAGCAAACAGTGACTGCAGTGACTTTGAACATCGACGCCTGACGCAGACCTTGGTGGCACTCCGCACGGTGCGTGGCTTCCCCGTCAACGACGGCAGCCTCTCCGCAACGGTCGACAGTCTCACTTCAGCGGCTGCAGGGAATAGGTGAACGGGTACACGGGAATCTCAGTAGCGACTGCGAACAGGAACCCCAGCGGAAGTCCGTGCCGGCCATCTGCATACGGGGGCAAATCGACGCGAGGCTGGTGCCGGCCGAGGCCTCGCGTCACCCATCCCCTCAGCCCGCGGCTGCGTGGCAACGCGCGTGAAACTCAGGGCACTCGCGCGTGACGCGCGCATCCAGCCGCAGCATCAGATCCGGGTCTCGCTTGGCGCCGCCGATCAGGTGCGTGTAGCCCGCGCGTTCCGCCTGCTGCTCGTCGAAGGCCTGGTCCGTCGACTCGAACAGGTAGCGCGCCGCCACTGACCTGAACCTCGAGCCGCGCCGCCCCCGGTGGTAGCCCAGGCAGGCGGCCAGGAAGTACTGCTCCAGCAGGATGTTGTCACCGATCACGTTGCCCAGTTCGGCCCAGGCGGCCTGGTTGGACGGGTGCTCGATCATGCGGATGGCCTGGTCGGCGTAGTGCGCGATGAAGGCGGTGTCCGACCCGCCCAGGATGCCGCAGCAGACCGCACCCGAGAGCTTCTGCGCCACCGACCACTGCCATTCCTCGGGCATCCAGCCCTGGGCGTTCTGCAGGGCGCGGTGCATGGCAGCGGGCCGGTACCAGGAGTCCGCCGTCAGCGGAAAGGTCTCGGGGTTCTGCCCGCACACGGGCGCCTGCTCCAGCGCGCCAGGCAGTCGCTTCCAGAGGTAGACATCGCTGTCCAAGTGAACGAAGGGCTCGCGCTGCGCGCGGTACGCCCACAGCTTGCCCAGCACCCACCACTGCGGGTCGGAGCCTTGCAGCGCGTCCAGGCCGGTGTCCACGTGGGAGAAGCGCAGCCCCAGCGTGTCCACCAGCAGCCGCGCGCCCTCGGTGTCGGTGACCAGGGTGGTGTGTTCGTAGTGCCGCGCGCCGCAATGCACCGACAGCACCCAGGACATCAGGTGGTGGCGGTCGCTCAGCCAGGCGCGGCGGTGGTGCGCGCGGAAGGGCTTGCCCCAGAAGGACCAGACCGCGCGGGTCACAGCAGCCCGCCGCCGATGGCGATGCGCAGCCCGTACATGTTGTAGGGCACAGCGCCGACGACGAGCATGAACATCGCCTCGTGGACCGCGTCGGAATCCCCGGCCACCCCGCCGGGCAGCCAGCGCGGGACTACCGTCACCCGCACCGGCACGACGCGGGTGGGCTGCGCCGTCGTCACCAGGCGGTTGAGGGCCCCGCGGGCTTCGCTGGACAGCGTCCATTCCCATCGCGTGCCCGCGCGCCTGACGTTGCCGGTGAGCCGGGCCACGACGCTGGCACCACCGCTGGCCTCCGGCATGTCGGCATAGATGCGTATGCCGCCGTGGTGGCTGAGGACGGTCAGGTCCCGCCCGGTCGGCACCAGGTCGCCGCGGAACGACAGCGCCGCGAACTGGGACAGCGGCACGTTGGACGCCGCGCCCAGCGCGCGATCGAGGTTGTCGGTGCCGCGCCACTGCAGGCCGACGAAGGGATCGAAGGCGGTGGTGGCGCGGGCCACCTGGTCGAGCCGCCGCGCCAGCTCGTCGATCGCCGCCTGCACCTGCGGCCCGTTGCCCACCGCGGCCGCCAGCCACGGCACGTTGGGCAGCCAGGCGGTCTCCTGCGCGATCGCCAGCTGGGCCAGGTAAAGCGCCCGCTGCGCCGTCGGCTGGCCGGCTGAATCCAGCAGCCGCGCCTCCACGCGCTGGGTGGACAGCGAGAGCTCCGTGCCCAGAGTCCATTGCACCTGCGCCACGCCATCGGCGTCGGTGGTCGTGCGCACCGTGTGATGCAGGGTACCGTTGGTCCACGTGTCGCCCGACACGAACCGGGCGCTGGCAAGCACGCTGCCCCCGGTGGCCTGGTTGAGCGGGTTGCCCTGCAGGATTCGGTTGAGTACGGAGAACTCGACCACGGCGTCGGACACCGGTCGCTGGCCGTCGTCGATGCGGGCGCGCAGCGCGATCTCCAGCCGCTCGCCCGGGCGCCCGGCCTGGCCGTTGCCACCGGCGATGTGCAGGTTCAGTCCATCGGCGACCAGCGCGACGAAGCCGATCACCGGCCCGTCGGGCACGCCCGCCGGGCCGATGACCACGACGCTCACGCGCTGCGCGATGCCCGGCTCCCAGGCGGTGCCGGCGGTGCGCGCCTGGGGCCCGGGCCCCAGGCGCCAGTGCACCTGCGCACGCCCGCCGGCGTCGGTCGTCGCGTCCACGGTGGCTGCCGCGGCCGGGTTGGTCGAAGGCTGCGCCAGCGCCAAGCCGCCCCCGCCGGCATCGATGGTGAAGCGCAGGCTGGCCCCGGCCACCGGCAGCCGGCCGCGCGAGACGACCACCGTCAGCGGCGCCGGCAGCCAGCTGTTCGAAGGCGCGTGCTGCCCGTCGCCGCCGGCGGCGAGCAGCGTGACCAGCGAGCTCAGCGGGGCGAACTGGGCCCGGCAGTCGCGGCGGACCGTCCAGGTGCCGGCGGCGTCGCGGTCCAGGATGCCCAGCGCTGACCGCCGGCGAAGCGGCCCACGGGCGGGCAACGCCAGGTAGCCGGTGCCGGCCATCGGCCAGTCGATCGGCGACGGGGTGCCTGGCAGCAGCGCGGTGCGTGCAGGCAAGAGCCAGAAATCGCCGCTCCTGTAGCGGCCGCCGCCGAAGCGCACCTGCAGGCCGTTCTCGATGTCGACGAAGCCGGGGCCGACGGAGGCGGCGCCGACGCTGTCCCAGCGGCGGACGATCACGCGCCGCCCGCCCAGCACGGCCTGCAACTGCGCCACCGTGGCGCCGTCCAGCAGCGCGAGCACCAGCGTGTCGCCCTCGACGTCGCTCACTCGGGCCAGGACGCCGGGCGTGGATGCGAGGGCCGCGGATTCGTCGCGCACCTCCAGCGAGCAGCCGCGTTCGAAGCCGGCCGCCCCCCCCGGCCCCAGGCGATCGATCGACAGCCGTATCGGCACGGTCGAGACCAGCGACACGACGCCGGCGACCACGGCACCGTTGTCGCGGCTCCACTTGAACGTCGGCGTGACCGCGACCGGGGCACCGTTGCCATCGAGGTTGCCGCGATGGATCTCGACCCTGAACAGCTGGTTCTCCAGGCCGCGGAACCGCGCCGCCTCGGAGACGATGCACGGGCCGCTGATCGCGCTGCTGTCCAGCCGCGGCTCCAGCGTGCCGTCCTGCAGCAGGCCCAGGTTCTGCAACGCCGTCGCCGCGGCGGCGCAGGTGCTGCCTCCGCCGGCGTTGCCCAGCCGCAGCCAGCGCACCTGCCACACCAGCTGGTCGCGCGTGGTTGTGTCCGGCCCGCCCAGGGCCACTTCGCGTATCGAAGGCTCCTCCACGGCCGTCAGCGACCGTTCCCATGCCTCGAGGTAGGCCAGCCACTCGCCCGCCGTGGCCGGCAGCACGCTCGCGGGCAGGAAGGGCTGCGGCCCGGCCAGGGACAGCGCGGCGGCGTTCTCCAGCCGCAGGCCGTTCAGCAGGTAGCGGCCCGCGCCGAGCTGCGGCACACCCGCAGCCAGCGTGACGCCGAAGCCCGGCGCGTCGGCCGGTGCGGCGGCGGCGCCGACGAGGTCGCGCCGGCCCATGCGCGTGTCGCCGAGCAGGATGTCGGCCTGCTCGTTGTGGTCCGCATCGAGCATCACGCGGCCCTGCTGGGCGCGCACGGCGGTATAGCCGTCGCGCGGGTCGAAGCTGTCGCGGGTCAGATCACCATTCATCGGAGCCTCACACGAGGAATAAACAGCCTGCTTCCAGACCGAAACGCAGATACTCCGGCAAGGCGTTCTGCAGGTTGGCCAGGCGCGTGCCGTGCTGCAGGTGATGCCAGCAGCCGGGTTCGCCGCCGTCTTCCGCACCGGCCCGCACTTCAGCGGCGGTGGCGTCGTCCAGCAGCAGGAAGCCGGGAGCGTGCGGATCACGCGACCGGTACTGCGGCCGCACCCTCAGGCGCGCCAGTGCGGCCGCGGCCGCATCGGCGCCGGCGTCCTCAATCGCCTGTTCGGGCTGGCAGCGAAAACGCCGCGGCGTGCGGCTGTCCGGCGGCAGGTAGCAGAAGCGCACGCAGCCTTGCTGCTGCTGCTCGACGAGCACGGTGGCGTCGAACACACTGTTGTCCGCCTCCAGGCTGCCGACGCGCAGCGCACCCAGCACCGTGCTGCCGGAGAAACTGGCGTCGGCGCGTACGCCCTGCACGGCGCCCGTCACCGCGGTGTCGACCGACGTGATCCGCGCGATGGCCCCATGCCCCGCGATGTCGCCGGCCACCACCGAGCGCAGCAGCTCCAGCTCCAGCCCGGCGTTGGCCCCATCGCTGCTGTCGACGTCGATGGCGGGACTGCCCAGCACGGTGCAGGAGGCGATGCGCAGGCCCTGCAGGTCGCCACGCTCGACATCCACGGCGCCATCGATGCATAGCCCATCAATGTACAGTGTACCGCGGTTGGCGGCCGCGGCGGCAAGGCCCTCCACGCGCAGCGTCCCCACCAGCACGGGCCGGAGTTCGTCGGCCAGCAGGTCACCCTGCATCCGCACGGGGGCCGGGCCGCCGGCTGGGTTCGGCCGCAGCGGCCAGCGCGCGGCCACGATGCCGAGCACGGCACCTGTGGGCAGCCGCACGACCCGGGCCGGCGGCAAGGCATGGGTGCGACTGTCGGCCACCAGGATGAGTCCGAGCGCGCGGCTGCGTGCGGTGTCGTCGGGCAGCGCGGCGAGGAAGTCGTTCCACCCCTGCACCGCGGCGTCCATGCTGCCCAAGGTGCCGGGCCCGCTGCCCCCGGTGAGCACCTGGCACTGGTAGCCGACCTGCCGCGACTCGGGCTGGCCGGTCCACGTGGCCAGCCAGGCCTGCGCAGCCTCGTCGCGGCTCCACGGGCCTGCACCCAGCCTGCCGGGGGTGGCGATGTAGTGGTCGGTGACGAACTCGACCGCCGACAGCCCCGCGGTGAAGTTGGCGCCGGCGGCGAAGGCACCGCGCTGTGGGTCCACCAGCACGCGGTCGGCCGGCACGGACGCCGGAATCGTGCCGAGATGGCAGACGTCGACCTGGGTGCCGGGCACCGGCCGGACCTCTGCACCGGCCGCGCCCTGGCCGTGGATCTCGATGGCGAACGGCCAGGCCATCGCCGCGCCGTGCCAGCGCGCCTCGGCCCACAGCCGGCGCCGCGTCAACGCCAGCGGCACCGAGGCCTCGGTCGCCACCGCGGACGGATCGGACTCGGTCTCCAGCGGCGCGTACAGCGGCCGATCCCCGGCCACGGGCTGGAAGTGCCATGCCGGCGTGCCGCCGCCACCGATCGGCGATGCCGTGGCCCCCGTCACCCGCCACAGCTGGGTGCGCCACATGAACAGGCCCATGTTCGGCAGGTTCACGGTGCCCCGGCCCGACGCGATGCGGCGGACCTCGGCGGTGCGCGCCACCTCGCCGAAGGGCCCGGACAGCCTCTCCAGCGCGGCTGTGGCTCGGATGTCCAGGGTCGCTGCCCGCCCGGTCTGGTGATTGAGGGCCTCGTTCCACGCCATGCGCGTGAAGAACTCGACCACGCGCGTGGGGTAGTTCGTCAGGTCACGGGCCAGCAGCTCGACCATCGCCGGCGTGCCCTTGCCGCGCCGGTAGCGCAGCGTGTTGGCGACGAAGGCGCGGCGGCTGAACGCGATGGCGCCGATGTCGCGCGCGACCGTCACACCCAGGGCCTGGCCCAGGTAGGGCACTAGCCACTCCTCCGCGGTCTCGACGAACCAGTTGTCCCAGGTCGTCTCGACATCAGCCTGCACCGCCTGCAACTGCGCATCGATAATCGCCAGCAGCGCGCGCAGCGGTTCGCCCTGCTCGGCGTCCCGCCGGCGATGGATCGCGGGCAGCTGCCCGTAGAGCGTCTCGCGTTCGTTCATGGCATCATTGGTGCGAGGCGGACCAGCGACGGGTCGGGCGACACCAGCAGCAGTTCTGAGGTCTGCCTGCGGCCGCCGCTGGCGCGCGCGCCCTGGGCCTCCAGCAGGGCCAGCGGCGGGGCCACGGCGGACGGCAGGTCCAGCCGCTGGATGCGGTCGAGATCGACCGCCCGCACCCCGGGCACGGCCTGCAGCGTCGCGACGACCTCGGCCGGTGTGACGCCCTGGCCGAAGTTGCGCCCGGCGAAGGAGAAGGTACCGGCCAGCGCGGCGCGGGCCGCGGCGTCCACGGCTTCCCAGGTCATCGCCGGGTCGATCAGCAGCGAGGCCTCGACGCTGAAGAAGCGGGCGACGAAGGTGTCGACGACGACCTGGTGCACCGGGTCGCGGTACTTCGCCAGCGCCAGCTGCAGATTCAGCATCAGGGGATCGGTGGCCGCCAGCGGCTGGCCGGAGGCGCTGGCCAGCGTCACGTGCACCAGCCGCCGCTGACCTTCCCAGATGCCGACTGCCAGCGCCTTGCCGACGCCGGCGAAGGAGCGCGCGAAGTCCTCGTAGTCCTGGATCGACACCAGGCGGTCCAGCGTCAGCACGGTACGCGGCGCATTGATGCGCAGGGCCTCGAGCGGCTCGGGGTCGGCGCTGCCGGTGAAGGCGGCCGGATTGGTGACGGCATCGATGCCCGCGGGCCGCTGTGACAGCAGCGTGGCCCGGCCCGAAGGCACCTCGCCAGCGGAGCCCAGCCCGGTGCGGTAGCTGCCCACCACGTTCTCGGTGCCGTTGGGCAGGCGCGAGCCGGACTGCCCGTCACCGAACTCGACCACCGTGGTGCCGTCGCTGGCATGGCGCAGCGCGTAGACCCGCGCGTCGGCAGGCTGCCCGTACAGCGCTTCGACCTGGCGCCACTGCACGCCACCCACGGTGACGGTCAGCGCGCTGGCGATGCCGCGCGCATTCGTCGGCGAGGACACATGGGTCAACGGCCTTCCCTTGAGCACGAAGCGCTGGAAGGCGGCCGCTGCGCGCCCGCTGCCCAGCACCTCGGGCGGCGCCGTCTGGCCGTGGGTGGCGCGCGCGAGGTTGGCGTTGACGACGACCTTGTCGCGCCGGTAGTCGTAGGCCAGCGGCGGGTCGACGACCAGCGTGGTGAAGCCAGAGGGGTCCGCCGTGGCACTGGTGACGCTGACGACCTCGCCCCGCGGCGTGTCGTCCTCCGGCGCCGGCCCGTACACGGCGATCATGCGGTCCTGCAGCTCGCCGAACGCGCCCGCGATGGCGATGGACGCGCCCGTGACGGCCGCGTCCTCGGGCGCACCGACGCGGACCAGTACATCGGGCTCGCACCACACCACCGTCGCCCGGCGGTCGAACAGCTCGAGGTTCTCGCCGTCCAGCCGCAGCCGCGTGACCTTGGCGGTGATGCCGAAGTCCACCCGCGACCGCTGGCTAGCGCGCAGCACCCGGTAGGCCTCGACGTGGTAAGCATCGGCCAGCACGACCCAGCTGCCGGGCAGGATGCCGGGGTACTCCCGGTCCAGGTCGAGATGGCCTGACATGACAGCTGTCTCCGCCGCGAGATCGAAGCGGGGCCATTCGGACACCGGCGGCGATCGTCGCAGCAGCCGCGTCAGCCCGCTGTCGTCGGCGGCAGGCAGCCCCGCCATGCTGCCGCCCGCGCGCCACCAGGCCGTGATCTGCGTCTGGTCGGATTGCGCCTTCCAGTCGGCCGCGTTGTAGCCGAACACCGAGGCCCGGTTGCGGAAGATCAGCACCTGGTCGACACGGGGTGGCGGCGCCGTCCATGTGTCGCCCAGCGGACGATCGAAGACGAGCATCGTCTGGCTGTGGGCCGCATCGGGGTGCGCCGCGCCCACGCGCCGGAAGTCCCAGCGCTCGCTGCCCGCGTCGGCCAGCCGGTCGCTGCCGGTCAGCAGCAGGCCGTCGCCGGACCGCGCCCGCGCGTCGACGCCGTCGACCCACACCGCGGTGTCGCCGGTCGCCAGGTCGGGCAGCGGTTGGCGGCGCCGCGGCGCGATCGCGTTCCACTCGGGCCGGGCCTCGATGGTCTCGGTCGACTCGAAGACCGGCGGTGGCGAGGACCCTTCGGGCAGCGCCATGGCTGCCGTGCCCTCCGGCACCGTCATGGGCCCGGTGGCGACCAGCGACGTAGTGAACGCCAGGTAGCCCGAGGCCGCCACGCCCGGCCCGGGCTCGTAGCCCAGCGCGCGCGCGATCATCACCAGCGACAGCCGCTCGGTGGCGGTCTGCAGGTAGCCCTCGTTGAGGTGGCGCTCCTGGTAGAAGGTCAGCACGTCCAGCACGCACGCGGTGGCGTCGAGCAGGGCGAGCGTCGGGTCTGCGGGATCGCGCGACGTCAACGCTGCCAGCGGGCGCGCGCCCCCCGGCACGGTCTGCGCAGGCAGCTGCGCCACCATGGCGGCCCGCAGCGAGGCCCAGTCGCCGGTGCGGTAGCGGATGGCCGGCTGGCCGGGCGGGTTCTCCCGCGGCGGCGTGGTTGGCGTGCAGCAGGGTCCGGTGCTCATGCGCCACCCTCGACGATGAACTGGATGCGTCCGCGCTCGGGCAGGCTGGGATCGGAGTCGCAGCGCGCGACCTCCAGCGGACCCATGGCCAGCACGCCGGACTCCAGTGCGTCGGGTGCCGTGCTGGACCAGCGGCGGAAGCGGTTCCTCGGGTTCTCGCGCCGCGTGTCCACCCAGTGCACGCCCGGCACGGCCATCGCGTGCGCGACGATGTGGCTGAGGTAGACGCTGTCGCCGAAGGTGTAGTTGTCGGGATGGAAGAAGGCGCGCGTGCCGTCCGGCAGCGCACCGGTGCCGAACACCGTGCGCAGCGCGCCGGCCACCGACTCGCGCCAGGCGTCGGCCCACGTGCACACGCTCAGCACGATGTCCAGCGGTGCATAGACCGGTCCCACGACCTCCAGGTCGTAGCCCGCGAGCCGGTAGCGCTGCAGCTGCGCGGTCATGCGCTCGATGAACGCCGCATCGGCGGGCCGCCCCTCGATGGGATCGACGTGGACGCGGACCGTGTGCCACGAACCCGACCAGCGCAGGGTCGCCACGGCACGCTGCACCGCGCCGCTGCGCAGCGCGGCCTGCGCCCAGTCCTCCAGCGTGACCGCGCGTTCCTGGGTCCTGAAGGCATGGGGCGCTGCGGTGCGCGCGTGATCCAGAGATTCGGGCTCGGTGCCGCCGGCGGCCGGCAGCGGGTTGCGCACCGTGCCGACGGCAGTGGCGGGCAAGGCCATGGAGACGAGGTGCGCGATCGCGCCGCTGCCGACGTTGCCCGCGCTGCCGTTGCCGATGCGGTAGTCGGCCACGAAAGTCGCCCCGGGCAGCGGCGAGCGGCCGGTGATGTCGTCGCCGAAGAGGATGCGGGCCGTGCCGTCGGACTCCATCTCGACCCAGAACTCCGGGGCCGACCGGTCGGAGGCGAGCAGGTCGAGCTGCGGACGCCAGGTGGCGCCGTCGACCTGCGAGACCAGCGTGATCTCGGGCAGCGCCCCGGCCGCCGTCTGGTTCACGACGCGCGTGGCCGACCAGGACGCCGCCCAGTCCGGCGCCGGTGTCGCCCAGGTCAGGCCGCGCTGCGCGAGGCTGGCGCGCAGGCGACCCCGGCTGCCCCAGGGAGCCGCGCCCGTGGTCTCGCGCGCCGGCCTGCCATGCGCCACCAGCACCAGGTTGCCGCGCGCCCGGGCAAGAACGCGGCCGCCCTGCCGTGCATGCAGGTCGAAGGGCAGCGCGTCCTCGGCCAGCCAGCTGATCTCCAGCACATCGGCCCCCAGCAGCGCATCGCTGCCCTGCACCGGCTCGCTGTCCAGGCGCACCACGTGCCGCAGCGCAGGGTCGGCGTCGACCGCCAGGCCGGTGGTCGTGCTGGCCACCGACTCCAGCACCAGCACGTCGCCGGCATGCAGCGCGAGCGCGCCGCCCGGGTCGTGCAGCGTGCAGCGCGTCGTTCCGCGGGGCAGGCACAGGTCGTCCTCGCCCCAGGCATAGATGTCGATGGCGTTGAGCGCGGCGCTAAGCCGGCGCAGCGGCAGCAGCGCGTGGAAGACCTGCGCCTCCGCGGGCAGGGGCGCTTCCAGCAGCGCCGGGGACACCACCGCACCCGCACCCGCCAGCCGCGTGACGAAAAGGTCGCCGGGCGCCACCGCGTCCACCCGTTCCACGCCCGCTGCCGCCTCCAGGTGCACCCAGGCGCGGGCGTTCACGCCCTCGTGCAGCCGGTAGTCCAGCAGCCGCGCGTGCCGGCGCACGGAAGGACGCAGCCGCGCCGTGTGCAGGTAGGCCTCGGTGGCCACGGCATCCTGCGCATAGGCGATCTGGTCGGCGCGCGCCGCGACCAGTTCGACCAGCGTGGACCACAGCCCGGCCGGGTTGGGCTCGGCATCCGCGGCGCCGAGCACCGCCAGCCGGTCCAGCATCAGCCGCCTGAAGCCTGCGAAATCGCGGGTCAGGTAGTCGAGGTCGGGCGCGGCGACGGCAGCCGGCGCGCAGGCCTCGTCGTTGCGGCAGTCCAGCGAGGCGGCGCAGTCGATCTTGAAGTTGACCTCGGCGGTGGACAGCAGCGGGTCGAAGCGCGCGTCGCCGCCGATGCGCAGCGTGTACGACGAGAAGTCGCCGCGGTCCTGCGTGCACACGACGAGCCAGCGCGGCAGGTCGCCGACCGCCTGCCGTTCCGCCGCCAGCGCGCCGAGCACGCCGCGCTCGGCCGCAGTGAGTTCGGCGTCCTGGACGCGGGCGATGGTCGCCAGCGGCCACGCCCAGCGCACGGGCACCATCGGCAGGCGGATGCCGCCGTCGATCAAGATGTCTTCACCGCGCAGGTCGGTCAGCGCAAAGGCGTTCTCCAGCCCCACCAGCAGGATGCGCTGGCGCAGGCGCTCGGACACGAGCGGATGGCGGTCGACCACCACCACCTGCGCGATGCCGTTGAGCCATGCCGCCGCCGCGGTGGAGGTGACGATGGGGTCGCGCGCCAGCGTCAACGCGGCCAGGCGCGGCTCGAAGCCTGGCGGCGGCGTGGTGGCCGTGGCGCCGGCGCGCAGGCGCAAGGGCACCGCAGCGGGCAGCGCCGCCTCGGTGTGGACGAGCAACCAGCGTCCGGGCAGCCCGGGATCGGCCTGCAGCGCCGCACCCAGCGCGGTAAACCAGGCCAGCTCGTCGGGCTGCAGCGCCGCATCCAGCGCGCCCAGCGTGGCGATCTGCGCCTCCGTGGCCACCCAGCGCACCACGGCGCCGCCGACTTCCACCTGTGCCTGCGTCAGGCCGGCCACGCCATCGGGCACGACGAATCGCAACAGCAGCACGCGCGCCGCCAGCCGGGCGGGCAGCGCGGCGGCCGGCAATGGCAGCCCCGGCGGGCGGCCGGCGGCGTCGGTGCCCACCGCGATGGCCAGTTCCAGGCCGTTGTCCTCCAGCGTGTAGCGCGCGCGCAGGTCGCGACGGCGTCCGGTCATCGCGCTGGCCATGCTCAGACCTCGCTCGTGACGACTGCCGTCGCGGCCTCTCCGGTGAGGCGCACGCGGTAGCGGATCAGCACCGTCAGCACGGCGTCGTCGGCACGGACCTCGACGGCGTCGATCGAGAGCCGGTCGCCCAGGGCCAACTGCAGGGCGCCCTGCACCAGGTGCTGCGTGGTCGCGGCCAGCTGGTCGCCGGCCGGCGCAAACACGAGCTGGCCGATCCCGCTGCCCAGCGTCGGGCGCATCACGCGTTCGCCGGGCGCCACGAACAGCAGCTGCTCGATCAGCTCGCGGATCTCGCGCTCCGGTTCGACCACGGCGGTGCGCCCGGTCTGGTCGATGCGGTAGGGAAAGGCGAGCGGCCTCACAGCGCCATCACCCTGGGCGACACGCCGGCGACGACCGCAGGCCCCTGGGGCATCTGCGTCGGCGCCAGGCACAGCGAGCTGGAGGACTGCAGCAGCACCGGCACGCCGCCGGCCCGCACGCGCAGCGATGCGGTCAGCCAGCGCACCTGCACGCAGGGCGAAGGCGTCGGCCCCGGCAGCTGGAACGGGCATCCCGCGACCGTGAACAGGTCGGCCTGCGTCAGCAGCGGCTGGCCGTTGGTCGTCACGCGCACCTGCGTGGGCGCGGGCTGTGCGGGGATGCCGTGCGGGCATTGCACGAGGGCTCCCTGGTGCAGCACCGGCGCGCCCATCACATCACCTCCAGCGCGCCGTTGTTGAGCACGACGCGCACCGGGTCGAGCTTGACGCTGGCCCCGCCGCAGGAGATCTCGATGCCCTGCGCGTTGAGCACGATCTTCACCGGCACGCCCACCACCGGCGGCAGCACTTCCAGCGTGACGCCGCCGGCGCCGGGCAGGTCGTCCAGCTTCAGCGTGACCGCGGATGTCTTCAGGATCTTGGTCGTCGGCAGGCCCGGCAGCGCGGGGGCGCGGCCGACGTTCCAGAAGCCGCCGGCCCAGATCGGCTTGTCGCGGTCGCCGGCCTCGAACTCGACCCACAGGTTGGCCCCGATGGGCGGCAGCAGGAACAGGCCTTCGCCGTCCCCGGCGTAGGGCGAGCAGGGCATCGCCCAGGCCAGCACGCTCTCGCCGAGCACCGCCGGGCAGCTGATCTGCAGGCGGCCGATCTGCAGCGGGTCGATGTTGTTGATCACCTTGCCCCGATACTTGCCGTAGTGCTGGCTCATGGAATCACCGCCGGTACGCTGGAACCCAGGCCCTCGCGGGAGAGCTGAAAGCTTTGCTTGTACTCGCCGCGGCGGATCGAGTGCGAAACGCTCTTCACGTAGTATAAGCCGTCAAAACTGTAGCCGACTCCGCGCACGCCCACCAGTTGCCGGGCCTGCAGCACGCTGCCGTACCGTGCGGTGTCCACCTCCCCCGAGGCGGTGACGGCCTTGACCGTGGAGGCCGTCGTCTCGGCTGAGGCCAGCAGTTGCGCACGGGCCCAATTCGAGCCCGCCGTGGGCTCCAGGTAGCGCGTCTTGACGATGGGCTGGTTCAGGTACAGCGAAGGCATCACCGCCAGCGGCGGCGTCAGCATCGGTAGGCCAAACACCGGGAGCGGTGGCAGCGTCGCCGCGGGGTTGTCGTCCTGCACCAGGCCGATGACCTGCGTCGATGCGGTGCCGTCGTGCTGGAAGGAGATGTTGGTCACGTTGTCGGCGGCGCCCATCTTCAGCGTCAGGGCCCTTTGCGGCAGAACAGCCGGTATGCGCGGGCCGAAGTAGGCCAGGCTCTGCCCGGGAAGCGGGCCGGGCAGGATGCAGAACGCATAGCCATGCTGCTCGGCCTTCTGCTGCAGGATCGCCCAGGCCGTGCCCTGCGGGTGCGGCAGCGTGCGCGTGGGGTCGGGGGGCGTGTCGGTCGGGGGCGGGATCACCATGGGCGTGAGCCCCACCGCGGCGTACGGCGCCAGCAGCGTGTAGGCCAGCGCGGTGTCGTTGCCGGGGAAGGGCATGCGCAGCTCCACCTGGTCGAGCAGCACGCCCAGGTCTTCGCCGGTGATCGTGATCGAGCCGCTGCCCGGCTTGTCGCCGGGGTTGAGCTGCTGGTGGGTGACGATACCGTCCATCAGCACTTGCGGGATCGCGTTGACCGTCAGCACCAGCACGATGCGGGTGCCGACCTTCACGCGCTGGCTGATCAGCACCGGGTAGTCCAGCAGGCCCGTGGGGAACTCGCGCATCGCGCGCAGCACGACCTGGAAGGTGGAGCGGCCTTCATCGCTGTGGCTCACGCTGACCGAGTCGAGCAGCTCGACGATGTCGGGCGCCGGCAGCGGCACCATCGGGCCGGCGAACAACGTGAGGACCGCAGCGGGCAGCATGGCGGCGGCTAGGCGCGGGGTACCGGTATGCGCAGCCGCGGTGCGGGCAGCGGGGCCGCGGCGCCGCCGGCCGCGGGCGGCGGCGGGCTGGTCAGCGCGGCCGGGTCCAGCATCTCGTTGGCGTCGGCGATGCGCCACCAGGCGTCGGCCGAACCCAGCGTGCGTGCCGCGATGAGGTCCAGGCGGTCGCCCCCCTGCACCGTCACTTCGGCCAACAGCTCGAAGACCTCCACCGGCGCCAGCAGCCGGCGCGGCACGTAGCGCGTCTCGCGGCCCTGGGCGTCGACCCAGGTCAGCGGGGCCTGGGCCAGCGAGGCGTAGCGGCTGGTGGGGTCGATCATGGCTGCCTCAGGTTACGCCCAGTGCGCGCGACGTGTTGGTGGCGCTGGCCTGCGCGGCCAGCACTTCCTTGGCCACCTGGTGCGCCAGGAACAGCGCATGGCCGGGATGCAGCGGGCCCAGGTCGTCGGTGTTCAGCACGCGCAGGCCCAGCTGCACGCGCGCGCGAATGGGGTTGAGCTGCGGGTCGTGGGCTTCCTCGGTGACCGAGAACTGCTTGACGCTGACCGGCAGCACGCGCCGCGGCCCCCAGATGAACAGGATCATCGGGCCCTGCGGCGGCACGACCTCGATCGTGCCCAGCGCGGCCAGCACGGTGTTGGCGATGACGCGCGCCGAGGGCGGGTACAGCAGCCGCTCCAGCGCCGCCAGCTGCGGATGCAGGCCGTAGCGCAGCGTCGCGTCGTCGCGCGACTCCAGGCCGTCGGCGGCGTCGAGCTCGACCTCCACCGTGATGTTTTCGACCGGCGCCCCGGTGTAGCTGGTCGCCGCCGGGCCGCCATCTGCGCCCCTAGGCTCGAGCTGGCGCGTCAGCGTGTG
>ERZ888423.1780-NODE-1780-length-17541-cov-8.250772_pt1 | contig 17541 bp, 12 predicted proteins | sample MGYA00520523_ERZ888423 | MGnify/ENA primary metagenome ERZ888423 (study PRJEB32303, sample SAMEA104408611) | aquatic metagenome | biome: Brackish water; feature: Pelagic; material: water | place: Baltic Sea | collected 2014-06-08T10:24:00 | depth 30,27 m ...
CAGAATGGCAGTGACCCCAGCCCCGTATTGCAAGAGACGATCCTGCTGGGCTTGGCTCACGCTGAGGGCCTCAACGGTCTTGATGCGATGGTCAATGTCTCTGAGGTGCAGTACGACTCGTTGACGACCAGAGCCTGGCTCATCGAACCTCCACCACTCAGCCTCGAACCAGTGGTACTCGCCATCTCCGTGAAGACCCCGAAGGTCAATCGGGCCGCTATGGCCAACTGAAAGCGCTGCAACCCGGGCCTCGATGGCGCGGGCCACGTCGCTCTCGTGAACGAAGGACTTAGCTGCGGCTCCAAAGAGCTCGGACGGGGCCTTACCGAGAACTTGCGTGCAAGATGCAGTCGCGTAACAGATTCCAAGGAGCGGATCGAGGACGATGGCGGCTTCGGTGCTGTGGTCCAAAATATGAGTGATGAGAGCCATCTCATCCATCAAGAATTCTGGCACTTCTTCCGAACCCACCTGCTACCCCTTTATCTCAGAAACACTCGGCTCGAGCAAGGATCCTCGGGTCACGACCAGTTGAAATCTTTACAAGACCTTTCAAGGTTAGGTTGACACGGACAAAAAACCTAGGATTTGTTATTGCCGGACTCTTGACAAAACGGACTTACACCGTGGTTCTCACACTGTGCGGATGGTGATTGGCAGGTGGCTGCTCGGATCTGCGTTTGCGCCAAGACAAATAATCTCGGGAAGTTCATCAACTTGCACTGACACGCTGACTTTGGTCGAGGACTCAGCATCCACCTGTGCTTTGGTAAATCCGACCAAGGTGAGCAAGGGATCTTCAGAGGAGCCAAGGGGCTGAGCAACATAGGCCTGAACGACCTCGCTGCCCGGGCGAGTTGCATTGTTTGTAACTGTTACAGCCAGTTGAACAGTGAACCCTCCAGCAGTCCGCTCAGTCACTGATTCGAGTACAGGATCTGACCAAGACAACGGGTGAAAGCCCAGTCCATAGCCAAAGGGAAACGCCGGAACCTGATTGCTTGCCTCCATGAACCGGTACCCGTGCAACGGGCCGTATTCAATTGACCGAGCGAACCTCCGAAATGGAGGGAGGGTATTGTTGCTCGATGGCCAGGTGCACGGCAGTCGGCCAGTAGGCGATGAAACTCCGAAGAGCAGATCTGCCACGGCGTGGCCTCCTTCCATGCCTGGATACCAAGCCATGAGCAGCGCCGGAACGTGATCGTGCCAAGTATCGGTGACGAAAGCACTGCCACCCATCAGGACGACGGCAGTCGCCGGGTTTGCAATTGCTACAGCTTCGATGAGTTGCTCGTCGTGTTGGCTGAGTCGCAAAGTTGAGCGATCCCCGCCTGCACGGATGATCCACTCTCCCTCGTCTCGGTAGCTACTCCCTGCAACGAGAACCACTGCGTCGCAGCCTCTTGCTAGGGCCACTGCTCCGCTCTGATCGACCCCATCGTGATAGCGAACATCAAGGCCGTGTTCGCTTCCTGCTGCAGTTAGACCATGAAGAAGGGTCACGACCGAGGGGGGATGGACTTGACTCGATCCTAAATCGCCGATGTTTTGCTCGGATGCGAGCCAGCCAATGACTGCTAACGAGTTCATACGGCTCGGATTGAGCGGCAGCAGAGGCTCGGGTGCCGACGCCCGTGCAATCTCTTGTCCCGCGGAGCTCGGTCGTTCCTGCCAAGGCATCTGAGTGGGCTCATTTCGGAGCAAGACCATAGATTGCTGGGCTGCCTGACGAGCAAGCTCTCGATGCTCAGAGCCAGCAACTACCTCAGGCAGATAGCGTTCTGGTTCACCAACTGCCCCGAATTTCACCTGCTTTTGCAAAACACGCCTAGCAGCATCATTGATTCGCTCAGCCGAAACTATTCCTGAGCGAAGAAGTCTGGGCAAGGCGCGGAATCGCCAACGAAAGGGCATTTCGACGTCTATCCCAGAATTGGCTGCTGCTGCCGGGTTACGAATTCCCCATGTGAAATCTGAAATGACGAAACCATCGAAGCCCCATTCCTGCTTCAAAGTCTGGGTTATGAGCTTCTTGTGTTGCCCGCAGGGGCTGCCGTTCACAGAGTTATAAGCAGTCATGACTCCCGCCACTCCTGCGTCTACACACCTTTTGAAGTGGGGGAGGTAGAGGTCTGTCAGGTCACGCTCATCAATGTGTACATCTAGCCAGAGACGAGAGTTCTCCATACTGTTGACTGCAAAGTGCTTCACGCAAGCCATCACATGTCGTTGTGTCCCCTCAATGAGAGCCACACCCATCTCGCCAAGCAGGTAGCTGTCTTCTCCGTAGGTCTCTTGAGCGCGTCCCCAAGCTGGATGCCGGAGCAGATTGATGCAGACCCCAGCAAATAGGTTGGCTCCCTGAGTACGTGCCTCTACTCCAATCGCATCACCGATGCGGCGCTCGAGGGTTGGATCAAAGCTCGCGCCGCGAGCCATGGGAGAGGGGAAAGCAGTGGAGTGATACATCACGACGCCACGGGGGCCATCGGTGAAACGCAGTCCCGGAATGCCGAGTCTCTTGACGGCCCCAGCAACCACGGGAACACCGTTATAGCGCTTTGACATGTCGCGTGTACCCCTGATGAACGGACCATCTCCGGACATCAAATGCATGCGTTCTTGCATGGAAAGCAACCTCAGCAGTCGATCAACTTCGGCTTCGACCTCTGAGTTAGAGCGAGGAGTCGCAGTTAGGAATGAACCAAAGGCAGCCTCTGCTGCGTCTTTAGGTGAGCGAGTCTTGTCCTGCTTTGCCTGTGGGGTCGACCGAAGGAGTCTCGCTCGGAGAGACATGTTCGGTTTTTTTGTCATGAAGTACCTCCGGTGCGACCCTCTCACCGACACTGCTTCGGCAGAGGAGTGCTTGATTATGGTTCAGAAGGTTCGATAGGCCCGATTGCGAGTGAAAAGATTATCAAGGGTGACCCCTGCCAAGCCGATTAGAGTCGGGGTGTTCTCTCAACGGGGGTTAAACACATTGTCCACTCATTCGGATCCTGCAGATAGTGCCGCTTCGGCAAGTGCGAATAAACGAGAGACAGCCACAGGGTTATCGCGCCTGCCTGCACCATTCGAGGCCGCACAGGAAGCTGTGCAAAGTGCGACAACTTCTTTGCGAGAGGCTGGCGTTGAGCCCGTCCTCTTTGTCGCCTATGCCGCCTCGACCTATGACGCAGACCTGCTAGCGGAGGGATTCGGACTGGCTGCTGGTGGGGTGCCGCTTATTGGGTGCTCCACCGCCGGAGAAATTGCAACTGGAGGTGCAGAGGATGGCGGGGTTATTGTGTTCGCTCTGGGTGGTGACGGATTTGCCGTCGAGGTTTCCTGCCAGGAAGTGAACGACGGCGATCTTCGCAGCGCCGGGTCTGAGGTTGCCGGCTGCGTGGAGCAGTTAGCTAAGCGCGATTCTACGGTATTACTGCTGCTTTCTGATGGCCTTTCCGGTGATCAACAGGAGGTTGTTCGGGGGGCTTATGAACGAGTTGGCGCAGAGGTACCCCTGGTTGGTGGATGTGCTGGCGACGGACTTCGAATGGAGCGAACGACTCAGTTCTTTGGCTCTGTGGCGCTGACGAATGCAATCGTCGCAGCGGCCATCACCTCGGACGGCCCAATAGGGATCGGGGTAAGTCACGGTTGGCGTTCAACTGGCGGATCTATGACGGTGACCAAGTCCTCTGGGGTAGTTGTTGAGACGCTTGACGATGAGCCAGCACTTGACACGTACCTGAACCGCCTAGACGCCCCCGCCGATGCACGAGTTGACGCTGCAGCATTTACTGACTTTGCTGCCACACGACCTATTGGTTTGATCAGGCGCAACCGTGATGAGATTCGCTTTGTTGCCAAGGCCGACTTCGAAAACCGAACCTTTACTTGCTTTGCCGAGGTACCGCAGGGGGGATCAGTGTCAATTATGGAGGGGGACGCCGAGTCAGTACTGGGTGCAACCGATGCGGCATGTTCTGGCGCAGTAGAAACATTTCAGGGAAGCCCACCAAAGGGCTTTATGGTTTTTGATTGCATAGCCCGCAAAGGCGTGCTGGGCGAGGGCATCCAGAGAGAGATCACTCAGATCGCGGACGGGGCAGACGGTGCAGCCGTAGCTGGTTTCTACAGCTACGGTGAATTTGCTCGGACCTCCGGTTCCAGTGGTTTCCACAACCAGACTCTCGTCGTGTTGGCATTGGGGTAACCGAGTGCCCTCAGCCCCGTGGTCCACAGTTCAACTAGCCGAGTTCCTCGAGGTTTTCGAGCTGCTCGAAATGCTAGATGGTGTAAATATGACTCGAATTGCAGTTGATCGAGTCGCTGCTGCCCTTGATGCTGAAGTGGTAGCACTTCTCATTGACGAGACTGTTGTTCGCTGCCTTGGATTTCCTGCAGATGCTGTCCCAGTAAAGCTGCTTCGAAATGCCGCCGAAGTTCGGTTCTCGACACTGGACGCACCTGGGATTGGTGAAGTCCATTCGGTGAGCGCCGCTGTGTCGACTGCGGGCTGCACCATGGTGGTGTTGCGCGCAGGCAATGCCTTCGACAAAGAAGAAGTTACCCTTGTCCGCTCGATGGCTCGAGCACTCGGTCTTGCCATGACTGCCACGGACAGGCTGACCGAGAGTCGGATGTTGGCGGAGCGCTTAGCAGAGCGGCAGTATCTGAGCGACCGGCTTGCACAGATTCAAAAGTCAATCTCACATCGTGCGCCGCTTCAAGAAGTCATGGATGGCATCACTGAAGGCGCTGCGGAACTTCTGGGCGCAGACGTGGTCGGGCTTCGCATTGTTGGCATTGGAGAGGGTGAGAGGCCGATTGCTTCCTTGACGGGTTACCCCGAAGAAGGCTTGGATCAGTTTCGCTCCATTCCCCTAGGTCAGGGGTTTTCTGGTCGAGCATTTATTGAGGGAAAGCTTGTATCCACTGAGGATTTCTCTACAACGGCAACAGAACTTGGCGCTGACCCTCAGGAGTTGATTGAGGCAGCTATGGCCGCCCCGGTGCATCATGACGGGCGCATAGTTGGGGTTATCAACGTGGCCTCACGTGAGGTTGGACGCGTCTTCACTCCGCCTCAAGAAGAGATCCTACTCCGTCTAGCAGATCATGCTTCGCTCGCAGTCACGGATGCTGTGGCTATTCACTCCCTACGCGATTCTCTCGAAGGGGAACGGTTCAAAGCCAGCCATGATGCACTGACTGCTTTACCAAACCGCACCACCGTGCTCGAAATGATCGAGTTCGAGCTGGATCACACTGCCCGAGGAGTGCCCCTGTCCGTGTTGTATATCGACGTTGACCGGTTCAAGCTGCTTAACGATATGTATGGACATTCCTTTGGCGACAGAGTCCTTATCGAAGTCGCCAGTCGTCTGCGCAGTGCAGTGCGAGAGGAGGACCTTGTCGGTCGACTAGCTGGAGACGAGTTTGTGGTCGTCGCTCCAGGAATCTCGGCTGAGGATGCAGAGGCCCTGGCACAGAGGGTCACTTATCAGATGACACAGCCTCTTGTGATTGACGGTCGAGGTACCCAGCTGAGTGTCAGCGTTGGCGTAGCGGAATCAGCTGCAGGCCTGTCCTCGGAGGAACTCCTTGGCAACGCCGATGTTGCGATGTATCGAGCAAAGACCAGTGGTCGCGATTGCGTGGTCTGTTACGACGTTCAGATGCGCGACGAGATGTTCAAGCGCGCCGATCTTGAACAAGAGATTTCACTTGGCCTCAAGGCCGGCGAATTTGTTCCGTTCTTTCAACCGAGCATGAACTTGGAAACCGGGAAAGTCCATAGTCTGGAGGCCTTGGTCCGCTGGAACCACCCCACACGCGGACAACTCGCACCTGACGCCTTCTTGGAACTAGCTGAAGAAACTGGGCTTATCGTTGAGATTGACAAATCTGTTCTCGATGAGTCTTGTCGCCAATTGGCTGGGTGGACACGGTTAAATCCTGACTTAACAATCTCGGTCAATCTTTCGGTCCGCCACTTTGCCCACCCAGAGATTGTTGATTTCGTGGCTGAAACCTTGGCCAAGTATCGGTTGCACGGCTCCCGGCTGTGGCTCGAGATCACAGAGAGCATGGTTATGGCTAACGATGCGATGACCCTTGAGATTCTGCGCTCTCTTCGTTCTCTTGGGGTTCGTTTCATGGTGGACGATTTTGGAACCGGTTACTCCTCGCTGGTGTACCTAAAGCGCTATCCGATTGGCGCACTCAAGATTGATCGAGAGTTCGTAGATGGTCTGGGAAGCGACCTAGAGGACGAGGCCATCGTCACTGCCATTATCCGTCTTGCAGACGCACTTGGGCATGAGGTGATTGCCGAAGGGGTAGAGACAGAGGCTCAACAAGAGTGGCTGGTTCAGTCAGGCTGCATCTACGCACAGGGGTTCTTGTTCTCGAAGGCTATTTCTGCTGATGCCACAGAAGCGCTCTTATCGCCCGCTGTCACCGTGGAGAACGGGTTGCTCTAACGCTTCAACCGATGGCTCCTGCGGCGATGACTAGCAATGACCGTCTATGCATCTGACGTCACGGTAACTCTATGCAGATCGTCGCCTAGCTCGATCCGGCCGCCAAACTCGGTGGCAGCCAAGTCTCGCCAATCTTGGCCTTCCCCAGCGCCAAAGGCGGGCACGTAGTGCGTCAAGACAAGAGTTCCAACCCCTGCTCGCTGTGCGGTCTGTGCTGCTTGTTCAACTGAGGAGTGGTAATCCAAGATGTCCTGCAGGCGGTGCATCGGAATCATTGCCACGATATCTGAGCGAATGGCAGTGTGAACTAGGGCATCCGCCCCTGTGCAGAGAATGTCGAGTCCTTCACAAGGGACCGTGTCACCAGCGAGGACGACCCCAACCCCCTCATGATCAACCCGGAAGCCGATCGACGGCTCAACGGGCTTGTGATCAGTCTCGCCTACCGTCACCGTGACGTCTTCAAACTCGAAGGTCATGCCGGCTACGCATTCCGTTACGTGAACCACAGGCGGATCCGTTAGGTCATCGTGGTGATGGATCCGGTACGAGATATCTGCCCGCAGCATCGACATCAGGTGGTCCACAACATTCGCAGTCCCTGGCGGGCCGAGGACGATCAGGGGAGTAGCTGGGAAACTCGTTATCCATCGAGTAGTAATCACGTCGTTGAGATCAGTCAGATGGTCACTGTGCAGGTGGGTGAGGAGGACTGCCGTGATCTGACTCGGGCCAAGGCCAGCAGCTGCAAGGCGCATCAACACCCCACGACCTGCGTCGACTAACAAGTTGACCTGCCCCGCCTGAACAAGCGTTGATGGCCCAGCGCGTAACGGGTCGGGGAGGGGGCTTCCGGTTCCTAAAAGAGTAATCTCGATCGCCATTGGATCCTGACTTTCTGCCTAGGTGTTCAGGCGGATGGTGATGACCCGCTGATGCTATTGCAGTTTCATCCTAGGGATCGCGCTGAATCTGGTCGGCAGTTGTTTATGCGGCGGCTTGATGGCTTAGATTCCTCAAATCAGTTCTAGTTTCCACGGAGGTTCTTCTATGGGTGCCAACCAGCGATCGCAAATCACCATGAGTGAAGATGAGATCGGGGATTACCTACTGCGCAGTAGGTCAGCGACTATGGCCACGGTTGGATCAACAGGAACCCCGCACCTTGTTGCCATGTGGTATGCCGTGATTGACGGGCAGATCTGGTTTGAGACCAAGGCCCGTTCGCAGAAGGCTGTGAATCTTCGCCGCGATAATCGAATCACCGTCATGGTGGAAGATGGCCACACCTACGACACGCTTCGTGGGGTTTCCCTTGAAGGCACAGCGGAAATTGTTGAAGATGCCGACCTGCTCTGGCAGGTGGGGGTCAATATCTGGGAGCGCTATAACGGCCCCTATACCGAAGACCTAAGTCCGCTTGTGGAGTTCATGTTGCATAAGCGTGTAGCCGTGCGTGTCGACACGGAGAGGGTCCGCTCTTGGGACCACCGCAAATTGGGAATGGACCCAATTCCGCTCGGCGGGTCAACCGCTGAATTCCTCTAATACTGAATTGGCCTGAGGTTCCACTAGATGCTTATAGGGATGCCAAAGCGGAGCGAACCTGATCAGGCCGAGTTGGTCCTAGACCGTAAAAACCTGCTTACCAAAACCGCCACCAGCTTGCAGTCGCTCAAAGGCCTGTCGAGCCTCAGCTAGTGGGCGAACCTCGTCAATAACAGGTCGCACATCTGATGCATCCATGAACTCGAGCAGTTGGAGTAGTTCTTCGCGTGTCCCCATGGTGGATCCCACCACGCTGAGCTGCAAGAAGAAAACCCGATTCAAGTCGGCCGGTGGATTCGCTCCGCTAGTAGCACCACTGACGACAATTCGGCCGCCCGGGCGCAGAGAACGAAGCGAATGCTCCCAGGTGGCATCGCCGACGGTCTCGATGACTAGGTCCATCTTCTCGGGAAATCGCTCCCCAGAGGCAAGGGCGAGTTCAGCGCCCAAACCAAGTGAGCGAGCACGCTTCTGTGGATCTCGAGAGGTGCAAAACACTCTGTGTCCCAGAGCAACACCCAATTGAATTGCAGCCGTCGCAACGCCACCACCAGAGCCTTGTACCAGGACGTTCCCTGGACTATCTAGGCCCGAGCGAGTAGTCAGCATCCGGTAAGCAGTAAGCCATGCCGAAGGCATGCATGCAGCTTCCTCCCAGGTCAGCGCCTGTGGCTTTGGCACCAGGTTTCGGAGCGGGACAATCACCTGCTCGGCAAGCGTCCCTTGATGCAGCTCAGACAAGAGAGTCCTTCGCGGGTCAAGAGTCTCGTCTCCTTGACCAGCCTCGGGGTCGCCAATCACAGAATGAATCACGACCTCGGTGCCGTCATCAAGAACTCCAGCACCATCGCAGCCGAGCGTCATAGGAAGACGGGAAGGGTCTAACCCAACGCCCTTCAGTGACCACAAGTCATGGTGATTCAAGGCGCAGGTGCGCAGATTGACTCGCACCCACCCATCTGGCGGCTCGGGAGGCGGAACCTCTGCGATGCTCAGACCACTGAGTGGATCCGTGGAGGATTGTGAGATGCACCGAACTGCGAGCACCGGCCTACCAATACTCTTCGAAGTGCAAGTTGCCTCGTTGCTTGCGGTGATCGATCAAAAATCCCTTAGCAGCGAGGAGTTCCACGACTCCGGTCGTTTCTGGGAAGACCTCAACCCCGTCCACCTCTTCGGGAAGCCCAATCATGGATGGGTTGCCGCACAGGTACACGTTTGTTGTTTCCGGGTCGAGCGTGATGCCATATTCCGTAGTCAAGGTTCCCTCTGTTATCAGTGACTGAATATAGCGTTTGGGAACATCTGCCTCGCGAGTTGGCATGGGCAAGTAGTGGTAGTTCGAGTAGCGCTCCTCGAGTTCTCGATGTTGCTTGAGATAGCCAAGGTCTGCCCATTCGCGTACGGATACTGCAGAAAGGATCGGCCCGCGGTGGCCCTTTCTGAGCAGTTCAACAACCATTGCGTTATGGGGTGCCTCGCCAGTACCAGTAGAGAAGAACAGAACCGTACTCAGTGGGTCCGTTACAGCGGCAAGGGTGTAGCGCCCAGCCACCTTTGGTCCTAGGTAGATGCGGTCTCCCGGGCGTTTCAGCGCCAATCTGGGAGTCAGACCTGGCACGTTGTCTTCGGTTGGAGGAACGAGAACGATGTAGAACTCAAGTTCCTCGACGCCTTCCTCACCAGAGAGGTAACCGTATTCGTCGAACATCCGACTTGAGATTGAGTAGGAGCGACGAACAAGCTTCTCCCACTGCTCATCTAGGCGAGGGTCCTCTGCGTCATCAATACGAGCTTCCCAGTACCCCAGGCCCAAGGAGGCGTACTGACCAGGAAGGTGCGATATCTCTCCGCGATCAGGCCGAACCCGAAGAACCCAAAGGTCTGAATGAGTTGGCTCGAAGTGCGTAATCGTGGCGTTGTAGTTCTCGGCACAGAGTTCTTCGATCGCTCCGGTCAAGCCACGGCGTCGCTCTGCAGCGGAAGGTGGTTCGACTAACTCAACCTGCGGGAAGACCTGTGCCACGACACGGGCGATATCCCAACCGGGAGCCACTGCAAGGCCCTCCGCCGCAAGATCGACATCACCGATAAAGAACACTCTGCCGCTAGCTAGAGCGTCCTGCGTCGCTCCTACTTCTTCGGGCTGCAGGATCGTGCGTTCCGAGGCAAAGACCACATGATCGAACTGCAAGTCAGGTGTCCGACGGTCACTGAAGAAGGCCATCGGGTATCCGTCCACCTCGTCGACCTGATCTGGAATAGACCGATACAACAGGGTTGCCCGGCGCTCACGTTCCAGACGCCGAAGCCAAGATTCACCAGCCGGTGACATAAGGGCGGGATTCATCCCGCCGCCAGCTAGAACCACGCCAGCACCGGCTGTGGCCAGTGCCGAAGCAATCTCTACGGCGTGATCCGTATGGCCGATCACGAGGACGTCTTCATCAACAGCAGTGGTGGGGATCTGATCAATCAGAATTCGTTCCCCAATGCGTGCAGCGATAGGTGGGCGCCAGTCGGGATTATCTCCTCGCTGCGCAATGACAACTGCGCGAGTCCGGTATGCATGCCGCTGTGTCGTCACGATGAGATCGCTGCCAGATTCGGCACCGTCAGAATTCGTTTCAGAGGGGGCTGCTATGGCAATGGATTGAACCGTCTCGCCGTAGCCAACATCGAGCTGATGCTCGCCAACGAGTTCAGGGAATGCCACTGCAGAACTGGGCTCCAAGATGCGAACCTGTTCAAGGCCAGCTTCTTGCATAGAGACCGCAACCGAAAGGCCACCGGCGTTTCCGCCAAAGATGACCAACTCGTATGCGTTGCTACTCATCGGGAAGCTCCTTTGTCCATGCGAACAAATCAGGGGTGCACAAGATGCACTGTTGCTGTTGATGCTAGGGGGTGAACGAGTGTCTGCAACTTACGCCATGAGTATCAGCCACGGTTACAGAGATGGCATTGTTGAGCACGAGCTAGAAATATGCAATCTCCGTTGAGGTGAATGGCGCCGCAACAGTTTTTGCTGCTCACCTATTCACAAACTTGTGCAACTAGGAACCTGTCCTCCTCGTCCCACGGAAAGCCGGCCCCAATGCAATTCGCAATCATTCCGCCCGTTCGCTCGGACGTAACCGCCGATCCCGAATGGATGACCGGGTTTGCACGTCATGCCGAGGCCCTTGGATTCGAGTCGATCGTTCTGGTTGAGCACGCAGTCGTCATCTCTGGCTACGAGCACAAGTACCCCTATTCAGAATCTGGCCGAATGCCCCTGCCTGATCAATGCATTGTTCCCGACCCCCTAGACCTGCTTGCGTACCTGGCCGCAGTCACCACAACCTTGAAGCTTGCCACCGGAGTGCTCATCCTGCCCGAGCATCATCCGGTGGTGCTAGCCAAGCGGCTCGCTACGATCGACCGGCTGTCAGCTGGTCGAGTCAGACTATGCGTGGGCGTTGGCTGGATGAAGGAAGAGTTAGAGGCTTGCGGTATTGCGTTCTCGACTCGAGGTAGGCGCACCGATGAATGCATTGATGTGCTTCGGTTGCTCTGGGGCCCAGAGGACGAGGACGGCTTGTCCTTTTCTGGAGAGTTCTTTGAGTTTGACCATGCTCACAGCAACCCGAAACCTGCACAGGAACATGGGATTGCCATTCATATTGGTGGCCATACCAAAGCAGCAGCTAGGCGGGCGGGACTGCGCGGGGACGGGTTCCAACCACTCGGGTTACGCGGCGAAGAACTGACCAAGATGTTGAAGGTGATGAACGAAGCAGCCGAGGAGTCAGGACGCGACCCGTCGGCGCTTGAACTCAGCCTTGGGGGAGCGTTGTCCACAACTACGGAAGAGTCCGTAGCTGAGGCAGCTCAAGCAGGTGCTCACCGACTCGTAGTATCGCCTTCGCAGAGCACCGAACTCGCTGCAGTCTGCGATGAGATGTCAGCCTTTGCAGAGCGGATTCATCTTCAGCCAATGAGCTAGTTGCTCATCCAAGGTCCACCAGCTACGAACTGCTCGAGCGTCTGTAGGTGACGCTTAGGATCGAGTCCATTAGCGCTCAGCCACTCCGTGTCATGGGTCTGCCCGTAGCGTTCTCCGCCGTCACAGATCAGAGTCACCACCGAGCCCGTCTGCTGAGCAGTACGCATACCAGCGATGATCTGCAGCGATCCCCACAGGTTGGTTCCCGTCGAGGGTCCAACGTTTCGCCCGATCGCTGAGAGCAAGTACTGCATGGCTGCAATCGAAGCCGCATCGGGAACCTGGATCATCCGATCAATCACGCTAGGCAAAAATGACGGCTCCACCCGCGGACGGCCTATCCCCTCGATACGTGAGGCCACAGAGCTCGTTACGCTTGGGTCCTGACGCATCCAGCCCTCAAAAAAGGCCGAGCCTTCGGGGTCCACCACTGCGAGTGCAGTTTCGTGGCGGCGGTAGCGAACGTAGCGGCCGATCGTTGCTGAGGTGCCGCCAGTGCCGGCCCCGACAACGATCCAAGACGGAATTGGATTCGGCTCAAGTCTGAGCTGCTCAAAGATTGACTCAGCAATGTTGTTGTTGCCACGCCAGTCCGTGGCTCGTTCAGAGAACGTGAATTGATCCATATAGTGGCCACCCGTCTGCGATGCGACTGCTCTGGCCTCTGCGTACATCTGGGCTGGTTGTTCAACGAAATGGCAGCTACCGCCAAACTTCTCAATCAGCACGCACTTCTCTTTGCTTGTGCTGCGTGGCATGACAGCTACGAACGGCAGGCCTAGGAGTTGAGCAAAGTAGGCCTCAGACACTGCTGTTGAGCCCGAGGAGGCCTCAACCACAGTGGTCTCTTCACCAATCCAGCCGTTCGACAGCGCATATAGGAAAAGCGAGCGTGCTAATCGATGCTTCAACGAACCGGTTGGGTGCGTTGACTCATCCTTGAGGTAGAGCTGGATTCCCCAATCCTGGGGTAGCGGGAGTACCAGCAGATGAGTGTCCGCTGAGCGGTTCGCATCAGCTTCGACTTTTTGGATCGCCTCATGTCGCCAGATTCGATCGCTCTCGCTACTGCGGTCCACGTCTTGATATCCCATGTCCTCAGGTTACGCCCAGCGGTGACCATGTTCAGCAGGTACGGGTGGTGACTCGTGAGCCGCGATCTAGGCTGCGTGCGGTGAACTCTGAATTTGGAGCAGTAGCAACTGCAGGCTCTGGGGCAGCCAGGCCCTCAGCTGCAGTTATCGGTGGTGGGCCCGGTGGGCTCATGGCAGCCGAGGTGCTTGCTCGTGCTGGCGCATCGGTGACGGTGTACGAGCACATGCCCAGCATGGGTCGAAAGTTTTTGATTGCTGGTCGTGGCGGGCTCAACATCACGCATTCCGAGCCTTTGGAACAGTTCATGACGCGTTACGGAGACAAGCAAGATGCGCTTGCTCAGTCCGTATCTGCTTTTCCTCCGGAAGCTATTCAAGCTTGGTGTGAGGGTTTATCGCAGAAGACTTTTGTTGGTTCAAGTGGCAGGGTATTTCCGCTCGGTTTTCGTGCCACCGAACTCCTGCGCTCTTGGCTCGTAGACCTTGAAACGCTCGGAGTCAGTCTCCAAACAAGTCGCCGCTGGTTAGGTTGGGACCAAGCAACAGGTGCCTTGCTAGTTGCGGCTGACGAGAAGAACTCGGATCTGATCCCGCCGCAGCAACTGTTTCCGGATATCACCATCATGAGTCTTGGAGGTGGCAGCTGGCAGCGAACGGGTTCCGATGGTCGCTGGGTACCGAAATTCGAAGAGATCGGCATCGTCGTTCATAAGTTGCGTCCAGCGAATTCAGGGTTCTTGGTTGACTGGACGGCTGAGTTCATTACCAAATTTGAAGGCATGCCGGTCAAGAATGTTTCGGTTCAAGCCCGTGGGAACCCAGTGCGTGGGGAGATGATGATCTCTGCCGAGGGAATTGAGGGTGGCTGTGTGTACGCAGTTGGTCGAGAGCTCCGAGCTGCCTGTGACGCTCAGGGCAACACGGTCATGCTGATCGACCTTCGTCCCGACCTGAGCGTTGAACAGGTTGAGCAGAGGTTGAGCACTGCGAAGCCTAAAGAATCAAGCTCGACACTTCTGCGGCGAACTATCGGTCTTCCTCCTGTGGCGATTGGCCTACTGCGAGAAGTAACCAAGAACGTTCTGCCTCGCCAAGCTTCTGACATGGCCGTGTTGATCAAATCTCTGCCCCTACAGGTGTTGGCCACAGAAGAACTAGACCGGGCAATCTCAACAGCAGGCGGCGTGGCCTTCGAGGAACTCGACGACCGTTTTATGCTTCGTCGCCTACCTGGTGTATTTGTCGCCGGCGAGATGATCGACTGGGAGGCACCCACTGGCGGTTATCTGCTTCAGGCCACTCTGAGTACTGCAGTAGCTGCAGCTAAGGGTGCCTTGAGCTGGTGGGAACAAGAACATCCAACGGAGATGTAGTTCTCAGGAGAAGTCATCAGCTTTGTGTTGCACAGGCGCTGGCTTTCGAGTCGCCCGGAACACCACGAACTTGGAGTTGCTACCGATGATGTCGCAATTGCCAAAGATCCGCTTGAGTTTGGCGTGATAGGCAAGATGCCTGTTGCCGATAACCCAGAGTTGGCCGTTACTGCGAAGCACCCGATGAGCATCAGAGAACATCTGCCAAGCGGTTGCATCGCTGAGCGCATGATCGTCATGAAACGGCGGGTTAGTAAAGACCAAATCGACGCTGGCATCTGCGATACCCGGGTGAGAACGAAGTGAGCCCAAGCTGTCACCCACCAAGAATTCGAATTGACTGTGTTCCTCCAGATTGCTCTGCACAGTCAATTCTGCTGAAGCGACCGCTAAGAAGCTCTCGTCAATGAACATCACATCGGCATCAGGATTGTCTAGTGCGAGGACTAAGCCCACTACACCGTTCCCGCAGCCCAGATCGATGATGCGAATCTGCCCAGCCTGATCAGGGAGGTTGTCGATGAAAAAGCTTGTCCCGATGTCGAGACGCTCCGAGGAGAACACTCCCGGATAGCTCTTGACCCTGATGTTGCCCGGATCGAGGGTAAAGCTCGAAACTGCCAAGGGCTTCAAGGCGATTTCTGCCTCGTGTGGAGTAACAAAGATCAGGCGGGCCTTTTTCTTAGCAAGCGATTTAGTACTCGGCCCAAGAATTCGCTCAAACAGAGCCAAAGTCGAGTTATGAATGTGCTTGGTCATGCCCGCAGCAACAATCACCGTGCTGGAGTGCACCGAGGGCGCCAGCCGAAGAAGTTGATCCTCGAGAAGCGCCAGAGTCTTGGGCACCTTGATGAAGGCGTAATCCACTCGCTCTGGCAGAGGATCGAGGCTGCCTAGCAAGGTAACGCTCGAGGGGTCGATCTTGTTGCGCTCAAGGTTGGCAGTAGTTGCAAGCTGGGAGACATAGGAATCACCCAAAGAACTGGGTTCACATGCGGAAAGCGCAACTGCGAGCGCACCGCAGCGATCGTTGATCAGTAACAGGTTGCCGCTCAGATCGCCAAGCTCGGATGCCTGCTGCAGTAGATACTCATCAGCAGCGTCCCAGGCCCGAAGCGATTCTTGTTGCGTGGAACTAGTGGTGGCGAGGGCAAACTCACCTTGGGGGACAACAAATCTTTCCATGAGGGATCGCAGGCTAGTTGGGTTCTTGAGAGTTGACCGCAGTCAGAGGCTGCTTGAGAGCCTTCAGTATTGATATGTGGGACTCATCTGCTCAATCTGATGGGGAATCGAACCGCTCTCGGCGCACCTTGGTCTTCTTGCCTTTGAGTGTCGTGCGCTTCATTGCCCAGAGCACCTCGTCAACGGCAGATTCTGGAACCTCGACTAGTGAGAACCGGTCCTGAATCTCGATGCTGCCGATGTCTTTTCCGCTGAGCTTGGTCTCGTTTGCAATTGCACCCACGAGATCCTTCGGACGGATCCCTGTGGCACGCCCCGCCCCAAAGTAGAGCCGGGTCATGCCAGCGGAGCCTTCGCTGCGGCGGCTGCCCTTTTGAGATGGCGAGCCCTTCTTTGCATGCGGCCCACGCTTGGTTGAGTCCTTTGCATTTCTTGAGGGGCGGCTAGCAACCTCTGGGATCTCTTCGACGTCCTCGGAACCTACGGTTGCTTCATGTGCAAGTTTGACGGCGGCAAGTGCAATTTGGAACAGGTCTGAATCCTCAGAGAGTGACTCCACCACAGATCTGAAGCGGTCCAGATCCTCTGATTGAAGCGTCTCCCGCAGCGTTGCCATCGTGAGTTCCATCCGTCGATTGCGGAGATCCTCAACAGTGGGAACCTTCTCGATGCTGATAGGAGAACCCGTGACTCGCTCGATGTTCTTTAACAGTCGCTGCTCGCGAGGCTCGGCCAGAGTAATGGCGATACCTTCACGGCCAGCACGTCCAACTCGACCAATACGGTGCACATACGCCTCTGGTGCCGACGGGACGTCGTAGTTGACCACGTGTGTCAGGTGATCAACGTCGAGGCCGCGCGCTGCTACATCGGTGGCAACCAGCAGTTCAGCCGTTTGGCCCCTCAATCGACCCATGACGCGATCACGCTGCTCTTGGCTCATGCCGCCGTGCAGACCTTCGGCACGGTAGCCACGTCCATTGAGTGTCTCGGCAAGGGAGTCAACCTCGTGGCGTGTGCGACAGAACACGATCGCCGCGGCTGGACTTTCGACATCGAGGATTCTTCCCAGTGCAGCTGCCTTATGAGCGCGAGACACGATGTAAGCCGTCTGGCGCACCAGCGGCGCAGTCGCTGAGTCAGCTGATGCTTTTGCAATCTCGATCCGAACCGGGTCTGTCAGATGCCGCTTCGCAATTCCATTGATTCGCCCTGGCATCGTCGCCGAGAACAGCACGGTTTGGCGATCCTCTGGGGTGGCCTGCAGGATCGACTCGATGTCCTCTGCGAAGCCCATGTCGAGCATCTCATCGGCCTCATCGAGGACGACCATCTGGATGGACTGCAAGGGGAGCGTTCTGCGTTTGAGGTGATCCAAAGCCCGTCCCGGGGTTGCGATGACAACGTCAACACCCCGTCGCAGGGCATCAAGCTGTCGACCGATTGGCTGCCCGCCATAGATGGGTAGGACCCGTGCTCCGCAGGCGCGGCCGTATCGATGGACAGCCTCTGAGACTTGCATCGCAAGTTCACGCGTCGGGACGAGCACCAAGGCCGTGGGAGCCGTCCGGTCGCTGTCCATGACGCGCTCAAGAATTGGCAGCGCAAACGCTGCAGTTTTTCCAGTTCCAGTGGCCGCCTGACCGAGCAAGTCCCTTCCCTCAAGTAGGCGAGGAATCGACTCTCTCTGAATAGGAGTTGGTTCTTCGTATCCAAGCTCCATAAGAGCATCCAGCAGTTCAGGGCGCAGTCCTAGATCGGCAAAGCCAATATTCTCAGTGTTTTCCGTCTCACTCATCTGCGAACTCCGAACCTAAATAGCAACTTGCTCTGCTATCACGTTGGCACGCAGGCAGCTCAAATCCGAATCCTGAGACTTT
>ERZ888423.1781-NODE-1781-length-17539-cov-13.530828_pt1 | contig 17539 bp, 16 predicted proteins | sample MGYA00520523_ERZ888423 | MGnify/ENA primary metagenome ERZ888423 (study PRJEB32303, sample SAMEA104408611) | aquatic metagenome | biome: Brackish water; feature: Pelagic; material: water | place: Baltic Sea | collected 2014-06-08T10:24:00 | depth 30,27 m ...
CTTTGACTTTGGCAACTTCGGCAATTACTTCTGTCATTCGCTCAGCAGTACCGAGCTCTACTCCCTTCATGAGAGAAACAATGACCGCTTCGCTTGGGATCGAATTACTCCAAGAGGTTAAATTGCTTCGCAGTGTCTGAGCTGGCATGGCCAAAACAACTAAGTCAGCATCAGTAAGTGCCTGATCAGGATTTGCCGTGGCAACTACATTTGCCGGCAAAATTAAATCTGGTTGATAAGCATGATTGATGTGAGTGCTGTTGATGTCATCCGCAACTGCGCTACTGCGCGCCCAAAGTGTGACATCGCAATTTGCATCCGAAAGAATCATCGAAAATACTGACCCCCAGGAACCAGCCCCCATAACCGCTACCCGCATTAGGAGTCTGCTTTCTTTGGAAGCGCTGTGCGACGATCCAACGGAGTTGCCGGAGGAACTTCACCCCGCTGCTGCGCCAATATATTTGTGATGTCTCGCATGATTCGCTCTGTTGCTTCCCGAAGTGTTGTTGCAGTTACTGGTAAGGCGCGAAGATCAGCAAGATCTACTTCTGGACCAGCCCAAACATGCATTGTTTTTCGAGGAAATAAGGAAATGCGTTTGCCGTAAGGAGCAATCACCTCTTGCGGGCCCCATTGCGCTGCTGGGATGACAGGTGCTCCCGTCATAAGTGCTATTCGCGCAGCACCCGTCTTTGCAGTCATTGGCCACAGTTGCGGGTCACGAGTTAAAGTTCCCTCTGGGTAAATCACAACACACTGATTGTCTTCTATTGCCGTGAAGGCCGCGCGAAGTGATCCGGCTGCTGCATCAGAGTTACCGCGTTGGACTGGAATCTGTCCAGCACTTTTTAAAATTGCGCCAAGTACTGGAATCTTAAAAATTTCTGCTTTTGCTAAAAACCGAACTGGACGACCATTGTCATTAACAAAATGTGCAGCAACTAGCGGGTCATACCAAGACAGATGATTCATGGCCACCACAATTCCGCGATCTACGCGCAGATAGTGCCCACCGCGCCAATCTCGCGCAGTAGCTGCCAGTAAAAGTGGGCGCAAAATTCCTGAGATGAATCGGTACCAAAAGCCGCGTGGAGACTGTGCGGGGAATTTTCTCATAACTTCATTATCCTGACACAAAAATGAATCGGACTCGTTGGTTTCCCAACGAGTCCGATTCGCTAAACGTTTTGAGGCTTACTTACCTGAAACCTTTTTCTTGAATTCTGCGCCTGCGCGGAATTTCGGTACAGATGTGGCTGAAATCTGAACTGGCGCACCAGTTTGTGGATTGCGACCAACACGTGCTGCGCGATCTGACTTCTCAAAGATACCAAAGCCAGTTAGGGAAACTTTGTCACCCTTGGATACAGCAACGGAAATGCTATCAAATACTGCATCTACGGCTGCTGTTGCATCTTTTTTGTTCAAGCCTGCGGCTTCAGCTACACCATCAATTAATTCTGCCTTGTTCACTTTGGATCCTCCATAGTTTCCCGACTTCCTTTGATGAATGCCGGCGATCTTTTTTCTCATTAACCCTTGCGAATTAACGAACCCTTGAGTTGTTCCAGGCTTCCCCGCCTGGCTCACTTGTGACTTTACGGCTCAAAATCAAGGGTTTTTAGCCTGACACGCCCAAAAATCCCAAAGAAACCCGAATTCTCGGGATTTTTTGGGATTTTTCTCGAATTTAGACTGTGGTGGGCTTAAATCGTGGACGTTTTGCCTCAAACGCAGTGATCTCATCGACGTGCTTAAGGGTTAGGCCAATGTCATCTAGGCCCTCCATTAGGCGCCATCTAACGTAATTATCGACTTCAAACTTCGCTGTGAATCCAGCCGCAGTAATTACTTGGGCCACTAAGTCAACAGTTACTGGAGTAGTTGGGTCTTCTTCAATAATTTTCCATAATTGCTCGACGCTACTTTGCTCTACTACTGCAGTGAGTAAACCGCCTTTTCCGGAGTTTCCTCGGAAGATGTCCGCAAACCGCGAGGAAATTACGACTTTGAAGCCATAATCCATAAGCGCCCAAACGGCATGCTCGCGACTTGAGCCAGTTCCAAAATCTGGGCCTGCAACTAGCACACTGACGCCTTGGTATTCCGGTCGGTTTAGGACGAAGTTGGCATCTTTACGCCAAGAGTTAAATAGTCCATCCTCAAAACCATGGCGGGTAATTCGCTTTAAGTACTCCGCTGGCACAATCTGATCAGTATCGACATTGCTTGCTCGAAGTGGAGCTGCGGTGCCGGTATGAACTGTGAACTTATCCATTAGTTTGCACTTCCTACTAGATCTGCTGGCGAGGAAAGTGTTCCGCGAATTGCAGTTGCTGCTGCAACTTGCGGAGAAACTAAATGGGTTCGGCCACCGGGGCCTTGGCGTCCTTCAAAATTACGATTAGATGTTGATGCACTTCGCTCACCGGGTGCCAACTTGTCAGGGTTCATGCCAAGGCACATTGAGCAACCTGCCTCACGCCATTCAGCGCCAGCATCGGCAAATACTTTGTCCAGGCCTTCGGCCATTGCTTCGAGGCGAACCCGAACTGAACCTGGCACCACCATCATGCGCAGTCCACTTGCAATTTTTTTACCCTTTAAAATTTCGGCGGCTGCTCGTAAATCTTCAATTCGACCATTAGTACAAGATCCAACGAAAACAGTATCTATTTTTATGTCTCGAATCGGCATTCCGGCAGTTAGATCCATGTAGGCAAGCGCTTTTTCGGTAGCAGTCTTATCAACTGGATCGGTGTAGTCATCAGGGCTTGGCACATTTGCGGAAAGTGGCGCACCTTGGCCTGGATTAGTTCCCCAAGTAACAAATGGGCTGAGCTTAGTTGCATCAATTATTACTTCACGATCAAAGACCGCGTCGGCATCAGTTGGCAAAGTTTTCCAGTACGCAACCGCGTCATCCCAGTCTGCGCCCTTCGGAGCATGATCTCGACCTTGAACATATGCATACGTCGTTTCATCCGGTGCAATCATGCCCGCGCGAGCGCCTGCTTCGATGCTCATATTGCACATTGTCATGCGGCCTTCCATAGAGAGCGCTCGAATTGCTTCGCCGCGATATTCCAGAATGTAACCCTGTCCACCACCAGTTCCAATTTCGGCGATGATCGCCAAAATTAGATCTTTTGCGGTGACCCCGATTGGAAGTTTTCCGTTAACAGTTATTGCCATGGTCTTGAATGGCTTTAGCGGCAAAGTTTGAGTAGCAAGCACGTGTTCAACTTCACTGGTTCCAATACCCATACCAATGGAACCGAAAGCACCATGAGTTGAAGTGTGGGAGTCGCCGCAAACAATCGTCATACCAGGCTGAGTGAGTCCAGACTGGGGCGCGATGATGTGGACAATTCCCTGTTCCTTATTTCCTAACTCGTAATTCTCAATTCCAAATTCTTTAGTGTTTATTCGAAGCGCCTCAATCTGGGCACGGCTAATTGGATCCGCAATTGGTTTATCAATGTCAGTTGTTGGGACGTTGTGATCCTCAGTCGCAATAGTTAAGTCTTTGCGTCGAACGGTACGTTCAGCAGCTCGTAATCCATCAAATGCTTGTGGGCTAGTAACTTCATGCGTTAGGTGCAAATCAATGTAGAGCAAGTCTGGTTCGCCATCTGCTCGACGAACTACATGGTCATCCCACACCTTTTGTGCCAATGTCCGACCCATAACTGCCTCCTATAACTCTCGACTTTGACATCTCATCATTCGAGACAGCAATATCACTATATGAACGATAGTAGTAGCGGAGTTGGCGTTCTGGATAAAGCTGCCCACATTCTGGACGCTTTGGAATCAGGGCCAATGACTTTGGCTGGTTTAGTGGCCGCTACTGGTCTAGCTCGTCCCACTGCGCATAGATTGGCAACCGCGCTGGAGCAACATCGATTCGTGGCTCGCGATTTGAACGGGCGCTTCATACTTGGACCGCGCATCAAAGAATTAGCTGGCGCTGCTGGCGAAGATAAATTGCTTTCGATTGCAAATCCAATTCTGATTGCATTGCGGGATGCAACTCAGGAAAGTGCGCAACTATATCGCCGACGGGGCGACCAAAGAATTTGTGTAGCTGCAGCAGAGCGCATGACTGGACTGCGCGACACAGTGCCCATTGGCGCCGGCCTAACTATGGGCGCGGGATCTGCTGCCCAAATTTTGTTGGCATGGGAAGAACCTGATCGATTACACCGCGGCCTGCAAGGCGCAAAATTTACCGCGACAGATTTATCTGGAGTGCGCAGACGTGGATGGGCGCAATCACTTGGCGAGCGAGAACCAGGCGTTGCATCAGTTAGCGCTCCAATTCGCGGAGCCAATGGAAAAATTTTTGCGGCAGTTTCAATTTCTGGACCAATTGAACGGTTAACTCGTACGCCCGGTCGACTACATAGTTTGGCTGTTGTCACTGCTGCCAATCGCATTAGCGATTCGCTAAAAGCACGTGGCTAGTCAATGCTTGGCATTTAGAACTTAGACGCATTTACGTTATTGTAAACAGGTGCGGCCCCGTTGTGTAGCGGCCTAGCACGCCGCCCTCTCAAGGCGGTAGCGCGGGTTCGAATCCCGTCGGGGCTACAAATGAATGAGACCCTTAGGGGTCTTTTTTATTTAGCGAACAACTTTCTATTTCGTTACTTGCTGGCGAAATCTGACCATGTCTGGCGTGAGTTCAGTCAGTGAAGTAACTCCCATTAAACGCATAGTTTGCTCTACTTCACCTTGCAATATTTGAGCTACCCTGCGCACACCTGCTTCCCCACCCGCCATAATTCCATACAAGTACGCTCTGCCTATTAATACTGCGTCAGCACCAAGTCCGATACCGCCAACAACGTCCGATCCAGATAGCGCGCCACCATCAATAAACAGCTGTGTGTTAGTTCCCGAAATTGCTGCCTTAACGAAAGGTAGTAACTCAAGTGGAACTACCGATCGATCAAGTTGGCGTCCGCCATGATTAGACAGCACTACTGCGTCCACGCCTGCATCAGCAAGCATTTTTGCATCATCGACATGCTGCACGCCTTTTACGATTAATTTGCCTGGCCAGTTTTGTTTTAGCCAGTCGACATCTTTCATGGTTATTGATGGATCGAAAACACTATTCATCAGTTCAGCAACCGTGCCACCTGTTGATTTCAAGGAGGCAAATTCAAGCGGTGCACTAGTTAGCAAATTTCCCCACCATTTTGGATAGCGGGCCATGTCAGCCATAGTTTTGAATGTCAATTGTGGCGGAATAGTTAGTCCATTATTTACATCACGAACGCGCATGCCGCCAACAACAGTGTCAACGGTTAGCATGATGGCTTCATAACCAGCGGACGCAGCGCGTTCCACTAATTCATAGCGTGTTGTCTTATCGCGCCAGAGGTAGAGCTGAAACCACCTGCGAGTACTTGGCGCGGCCGCAGCTAAATCTTCAATTGAAGTTGTTCCCAAAGTTGACAGGGTGTAAGGAATTCCAAATTCGGCTGCAACTTTAGCGACGGCAGCTTCACCGTGATAGTGCATCATTCGAGTAAAACCAGTCGGGCTAAAAATAAACGGTAACGCAGATTCGGTACCAAAAACTTTTATTGAGGTATCGACCTTTGAGACATCTCTTAGTACTCGTGGATGAAACTCTAATTGTCGATAAGCTTCATACGCTCGGGCGTAACTTAATTCTTCACCCGCTGCGCCATCGGTGTAATCAAATACTGCGCGTGGTGTTTTAGCTTTTGCAATACTGCGTAATTGCGAAATCGTGACAGCTCTGGATACTTCATCCGAGCGAGAAAATGGCGATTTAAATCCGATAATTGGTTTGAGATCTGACCATCGCGGAAACTGACGCTTACCCATGCGATAACTATGGCAGATTTGGCTGGGATACCTGGACTCGAACCAAGACTAACTGAACCAGAATCAGTTGGGCTGCCAATTACCCCATATCCCAAAAGGCATTACGCCTAGAAAATTCTATCTCAGGGCGCGCTTGAGAGCGAAATGCTTATTTAATAGCCGAGGTGATGCGAGCTAACGAACGTTCCTGTCCAAGAATTTCTAAGGATTCAAAAAGTGGCGGCGAAACGCGACGTCCAGTAACTGCGACCCGAACTGGTCCAAATGCAACCTTAGGTTTTAGTTCCATGCCATCAATCAAAGCAACTCGCAGTGACTCTTCGATATTTTCAGTTGTCCAGTCGTTGATTGAAATTAGTGCATCTCGAGCAGCCACAAGAACTGGTTGCGCATCTGGCGTCAACACTTTCTCAGCTTCGGCGGAATCAACTTCAAAGCTTGGACTGCCAGGTTGGTCAGCGAACAGGAAGCCGAGCATGCCAACACCTTGGCGAAGTGTTTCCATACGTTCTTGGATTAATGGAATCGCTCGAAGTAAAACGGACATCTGGTCGCTGGCTGGTTCCGCAGAAAGTACACCTTCTTTTATTAAATAAGGTGTGAGCCTTGTTACTAGATCTCGTGGCTCCAAAGTTCTAATCCAGTCGCCATTAACAGAAGTGCATTTCTTTAAATCAAAACGCGCTGGATTTGCATTTACCCGAGCCACATCAAAAACCGTTGCCATTTCTTCTTTCGAGAAGAACTCCACGTCATTGCCAAAAGCCCAACCTAAGAGTGCCAAGTAGTTCAGCAGTCCTTCTGGTAAATAACCTTCTTCGCGATACATTAACAAACTTGATTCTGGATCTCGCTTTGAAAGTTTTTTATTTCCCTCACCCATTACATACGGCAAGTGCCCGTAATGCGGGCGCTCTCCCTTTGCAACACCAATTTCATTTAGTGCGTCATACATTGCGAGTTGTCTTGGTGTGCTGCTCAGGAGGTCTTCACCACGAAGTACGTGCGTGATTTCCATCAGGACGTCATCTACTGGATTAACCAATGTGTAAAGCGGTTCGCCAGTTGCTCGGACTATTACATAATCAGGAACATGCTCGGCAGCAAAAGTAACTTCGCCACGAACTAAATCTAGCCATGTGAAATCGGTATCTGGCATCCGAAATCTAACGACTGGTGCGCGATCTTGCGCCTTGTACGCAGCGACTTGGTCAGCAGATAGTTTTCTACACGCGCCGTCGTAACCTGGAGTTTTACTTGCGGCGCGCGCAGCTTCCCGGCGTTCTTCGAGCTCGTCCTGCGAACAGTAGCAATGGTAGGCATGACCAGATGCTAATAACTTGTCAGCAATCTCTCGATAGATATCCATGCGCTCAGATTGGCGATATGGACCATGTGGACCACCAATTTCTGGGCCTTCATCCCAATCCAAACCCAACCAGCGAAGCGCATCGAGTAAATCGGAATAGGACTGTTCAGAGTCTCGAGCAATATCTGTATCTTCAATTCGAAATACAAACGTTCCACCAGTGTGACGAGCGTAGGCCCAATTAAAAAGAGCAGTTCGAATCATTCCAACATGTGGGTTTCCTGTCGGGGAAGGACAGAATCGAACTCGTACGTTTGACACAATTTCTCCTGAATTAAAAATTAAATTATCGAACTGTTACTGGATTAGTAAGAGTACCAATGTCCGCGATAGTTACCGATACAGAATCACCGTTCACAATTTGGCTGACACCTGCTGGGGTGCCTGTCAAAATTACGTCACCTGGTAGCAGGGTCATCATGTGCGAAATCCAGGAAACCATCTCGCGAGCACTCCGTACTAAGTCGCTAGTATTTCCATCTTGTCGAAGTTCGCCATTTACAGCGCAGGAAATTGCTAAGTCTTCTGGATCAAGATCAGTTTCAATCCAAGGACCCAATGGGCAAAAAGTGTCAAAGCTCTTGGAGCGCGTCCATTGCCCATCACTATTTTGCAAATCACGAGCAGTCACGTCATTTGCGCAGGTGTACCCAAAAATTACTTCATCAGCGCGGTCTATTTCGACGTTCTTGGCTAGTGCGCCAATCACAATCGCTAACTCTGCTTCGTGATGAACATTTTGTGACTGTGGCGGGACAACAATGAAGTCGCCCTCTCCAATAACTGTGGTGTTTGGCTTAATGAAAATAACTGGCTCAGTTGGAACCTCGCCGCCCATTTCCTTGGCATGATCGGCATAGTTCTTACCGACGCACACAACCTTGCTTGGGATTACTGGCGCCAAGATTTTTACATCCGCCAAATTAAGTGCCGCCACGGGATCACTGATATCAGGCCACGGCAATCCAGTAATTAATTCGATTTTGTCGCCTGTGATAACGCCGTAGACCGGAAACTCCACACCAGGTACCGAAACTCGAGCAATTCGCATTAGTAAAGACTATCGGCTCTGCATTAAGTGCTTTTTCCTAAGAGCCCGTATGAAATTGCATCTTCGAGTGCCAACCAAGATGCTGCAATTACGTTTTCGCTCACACCCACAGTGGTCCAGCGGCGACCAGTTTGCGCTGTTTCAATAAGTACTCGTGTTACCGCGCCAGTTCCCATACCGCCATCAAGGATACGAACTTTATAGTCAACTAATTCGAGCTCGCGTATTTGTGGGAAATGCTGACTTAATGCTGACCGCAATGCGTTATCTAATGCGTTAACGGGACCATTGCCTTCTCCCGTTGCAACGATGCGGTTTCCACCAGCGTGAACTTTGACGGTTGCTTCGCTAACTATCTGACCATCTTCGCGTTGCTCAACAATTGTGCGCCACGACTCAACTGTGAACTTCTTAGTTGACTTACCGGCCAAGGCATCTTGCAGTAACAACTCAAAGGAAGCATCTGCTGCTTCAAAGGACCAGCCATGAGCCTCTAGATCTTTAACTTGCTCCACAACTTTTGTGATTGCTTCTGGCTGATTTGAAAGGTCATAGCCGAGCTCTTGACCTTTCATTTCAATAGAAGCACGGCCTGCCATTTCAGTGACAAGTATTCGCATATCGTTGCCGACTACGGTCGCATCAATGTGATTGTAAAGTTCGTGATTAACTTTTAAGGCACTGGCATGTAATCCGGCTTTGTGCGCGAACGATGAAACTCCAACATATGGCTGGTGGGTGTTTGGCGGCAAGTTTGCGATTTCGGCAAGTGCATGCGAAACCCGCATCATGTCTTTGAGCGCGCCATCAGGTAAACAGCGAACCCCAAGTTTTAATTCTAAATTTGCAGCAACGCTGAATAAGTCCGCATTTCCAGTTCGTTCGCCATAACCATTTGCAGTGCACTGCACGTGAGTCGCGCCTGCCTCAACAGCAGCAATGCTGTTGGCTATTGCGCAACCAGTGTCGTCCTGGCAATGAATACCAATACGAGCATTTGTTTTTGCCAATACATCGGCAACAATTTTGCTGATTCCACTTGGCAGCATGCCACCATTGGTGTCGCACAAGACTGCAACGTCAGCGCCAGCTTTCACGGCTGCATTAACGGCTTGAATGCCATATTCAGAGTCATGTTTGTAGCCATCAAAGAAATGTTCAAAATCGACAAACACTCTGCGGCCATTTGAAACTAAATATTCAACTGTGTCGCTGATCATGGCTAAGTTTTCTTCTTTGGTTGTCTTAAGCGCTTGTTCAACGTGCCAAACGTCACTCTTAGCAACCAAGGTAATTACTGGGGCCTGCGAGTCGAGTAACGCTTTTACTTGAGCATCCTCCTGGGTCTTAACGCCTGCCTTTCGTGTCGCACCAAACGCTACGAGCTTGGCATTTTTCAAAACCAATTCGCCTGCTGCAATCCGAGAAAAGAACTCAGTATCTTTTGGTAGGGCGCCGGGCCACCCACCTTCGATGAAACCAACACCAAAATTATCGAGAATTTTTGCAACCGTTAATTTGTCCTCGACGGAATATGTAATACCCTCGCGCTGGGCACCATCGCGAAGAGTGGTGTCGTATAAATGAAAAGCGTCAGTAACTGAGGAAGTTTTTGGCATTAGACCAACCGATGTAACCAGTTATGGGTATCGGGTGCGCGGCCAGTTTGGATATCAACTAGCGCAGCGCGAAGCTTCATGGTTACATCTCCCGAACCACCATCAGCAATCGTCCAAGCGCCACTGTTCTTACTGTCAACACGACCGACCGGAGTTATGACGGCCGCAGTGCCACAAGCAAACGTTTCTGTTATCTCACCTGATGCGCAACCCTCGCGCCATTGTTCAACCGAGATGGTGCCTTCTTCAACTTCATAACCAAGGTCGCGTGCCAAAGTTAAAATGGAATCGCGCGTGACGCCAGGAAGTAAAGTGCCCGTAAGTTTTGGTGTAACTAGACGAGCTGAGTTGCCTGAGCCATAAACAAAGAACATGTTCATGCCACCCATTTCTTCGATGTATTTGCGTTCATTAGCGTCAATCCAAACCACTTGATCGCAACCATTTTCAGTTGCCTCGGCTTGGGCCACCAAACTTGCCGCATAGTTACCAGCGCACTTTGCCTCGCCAGTACCCCCAGGAGCAGCGCGCACATAGTCATCACTTAACCAAACTGAGACTGGTTTCACGCCCTGTGGGAAGTAAGCACCAACTGGACATGCCATCAATACATATGTGACTTCAAGAGAAGGCCTAACTCCAAGAGCATTCTCGGAGCCAAATTCCAATGGACGTAAGTAGAGCGACTTGTCTGGATCGTTTGGCACCCAGGCTTGATCTTGGCTAACTAATGCTTCGATTGCTCCAATAAATAAGTCAGTTGGAACTGGCGGCAATGCAAGGCGCGTTGCGGAACGTTGGAATCGCAGGGCATTTGCTTCTGGCCGGAAGGTATAGATACTGCCATCTTCATGGCGGTATGCCTTTAAGCCTTCGAATATGGATTGCCCATAATGTAAGGCATTCATGCCAAAGCCACCAGAACTAGTTGCCGAAGAAATTAATTCCCCAGCCGTCCAGCCCTGCGCTTTATTCCACCTAGCGCGCACCACGTTGTCAGAAAAATACTGGCCGAATCCTGGGTTTTCTAAAATCTTGGCGCGATCAGCTTCAGACATCGGTGAAGTATTTGGATGCAAAGCAATCGCAGTTGCAGCGCTAGTTCGGGCTTCGGCTGGATAAAGTGCTTGGCCAGAAGCCACTACTTTGGCAGCTGACACGTCAAGGTCAGAGTGAACATAAGTTGTCATGGCTATACCTTCTACTTAATCGTGTTATCCCGCGACTGCTGCCGCTAAAGCATCGCCAATTTCAGTGGTCGATCGAGCGCCACTTCTGGATGCCAAATCTGCCGCAACTGCGTCATCAACTTTTTTAGCTGCTTCGCCATAACCGAGATGATCAAGCAACATGGCAATACTTAATACAGTTGCAGTTGGATCTGCTTTTCCTTGGCCAACAATATCGGGGGCGCTGCCATGAACTGGTTCGAACATACTTGGATTAGTTCGACTTGGGTCAATGTTTCCACTTGCTGCAAGTCCGATGCCACCTGCAATTGCGGCTCCAATGTCAGTCAAAATATCACCAAATAAGTTGTCGGTAACAATTACGTCGAAGCGTTCTGGTGAAGTTAAGAAATACATACTTGCAGCATCTACGTGACAATAATCAGTTTCGATATTTGGGTACTCGGCTGCCACATCATTAAATGCGCGTTGCCAAAGGTCGCCAGCATAGACAACGACATTAGTTTTGTGTACTAGCGTTACTTTTCCGCGACGGCGGCCCGCACGTTCAAAAGCATCACGAATAATTCGTTCGGCGCCAAAGCGGGTATTGATACTTACTTCAGTTGCAACTTCATGCTTGGTGCCTTGACGTAAAAATCCACCCGCACCTACATATGGTCCTTCAGTACCTTCGCGGCAAACTACAAAGTCAATATCCTTTGGACCTTTGCCTGCTATCGGCGAGGTGACTCCTGGATATAGTTTTACTGGTCGCAAATTCAAATGATGATCTAATTGAAAACGAAGAGGCAACAAAACTCCACGTTCCAGGATTCCTGGTTTGACTGAAGGATCACCGATTGCACCGAGCAAAATGGCGTCATGTTCTTTTAATTCAGTAACTACGCTCGCTGGCAGAGTTTCACCCGTTGCGTTATATCGGCGCGCACCCAAGTCATAGTCAGTAGTTGCGATGTTCAAGCCCGCACTTGGCGCAATTGCAGCAAGGACTTTTAGTCCTTCAGCTACTACCTCCACGCCAATGCCATCACCAGGTATTACTGCCAATTTAATGTTGCTAGCCATGGGATTAAGGGTAGTGGGATAGGGCAGGAATCAAAAAAACGAGATGTTGCACCATGGCGCCCTGCTGCGCCAAGTTGTTGGCTTTTTCCTTATGCATTCCCAGTGCTAAAGTTAGGGCAATGTTTGTGAACCTGCTCCTTTCGCGCCGCAACGAGGCCTAACCCGGCCTACTCGTTGCGGAGACTTCGCACGCGCCGGACGCCCTTTTCCCAAACATTCCCAGAATTTCGGAGACATTGAATGACTACTTCAAATTACGATCAGCGCAATTCCCAAAAACCATCAGGTATGCCATTTGAGCGCTACACCCCATACGCGCCGATTAACTTAACAGATCGAACTTGGCCCAATAACGAAATCAAGGTAGCGCCTCGTTGGTGCGCTGTAGATTTACGCGATGGTAATCAAGCATTAATTGACCCAATGACTCCCGAACGCAAAAAGCGCATGTTCGAACTTTTAGTAAAAATGGGTTACAAGGAAATTGAAGTTGGATTTCCTTCTGCGAGCCAGACAGACTTTGATTTCGTTCGCATGCTCATCAACGAAAATTTGATTCCAGATGATGTAGTAATTCAAGTTTTAACGCAAGCACGGGAACATTTAATTGAACGTACTTTTGAAGCAATTGCAGGTGCGCCGCAGGCAATTGTTCACCTTTACAACTCAACGTCAACATTGCAACGTCGAGTTGTTTTTGATTTAGATAAAGACGGCATCAAAGAAATCGCAGTTCGCGGCGCCGAACTTTGCTTAAAGTACGCCGAACAAATTCAAGGAACTGAAATTTACTTTGAGTACTCACCTGAGTCATTTACGGGAACTGAACTAGATTACGCAATTGAAGTTGTCAACGCCGTTAATGATGTTTGGCAACCAACTCCAGAACGTAAAGTCATCGTAAATCTGCCGGCAACCGTTGAAATGGCCACGCCCAATGTTTATGCCGACAGCATTGAATACATGGGACGCAAATTGAAATACCGCGATTCAATTGTTATCTCGCTGCACCCGCACAATGATCGTGGCACTGGTGTTGCCGCCGCGGAACTTGGTTACATGGCAGGCGCTGATCGAATCGAAGGTTGCCTTTTTGGAAACGGTGAGCGTACTGGAAATGTTTGCTTAGTGACTTTAGGTATGAATTTATTTAGCCAAGGAATCGATCCACAAATTGACTTCAGCGACATCGACGACATTCGCAGAACAGTTGAACATTGCAATCAACTCCCAGTTCCAGAGCGTCATCCATACGGTGGTGATTTAGTTTTCACTGCTTTTTCTGGCTCACACCAAGATGCAATCAACAAAGGCTTGAACATTATGAAGCAAGACGCGAAAGCTGCTGGCGTTGAAGTCGATGCCTTCACTTGGAATGTTCCCTACTTGCCAATTGATCCCAAAGATGTAGGCCGCAGTTATGAAGCAGTGATTCGCGTCAACTCACAGTCGGGCAAGGGTGGTGTGGCATACATAATGCGCACCGAAAACAAACTTGAGCTGCCGCGCAGGTTACAAATTGAATTTAGCCAAGTCATCCAGCAACACACTGAGGAAGAAGGCGGCGAAGTCACAGCAGCTCAGATGTGGGAATACTTTCAAGATGAATACTTGCCAAATGTCACCAGCCCTTGGGGTCGTTTTAAACTCAAGACCGTTGCAGTAGATAGTGATGTTGATGGTGACACCAGGGTAAAAGTTTCCATGAGTGATCGCACAGCCGGTGAAGTAAATGTTGAAGGACTTGGCAATGGTCCAATCGCGGCATTTTGCAATGCCATGGCTCAAGTCGGTGTTGATGTGAGAGTTTTGGATTACCACGAACATGCAATGAGTAGTGGCGGCGATGCCCAAGCTGCTTCGTATGTTGAGTGCGCAGTTGCTGGTCAAGTACTTTGGGGCGTTGGTATTGACTCCTCTATAGTTACTTCTTCGCTGAAGGCGGTAGTCTCAGCAGTGAACCGAGCACAACGTCAGCAGGAGAACAGTAATGACTAGTCGCCACCTTCGATTAACTTTTCCCGAATCCCAAGTTGCTGAGCCAGTGATTTACCACGTTGTCAAGGATTTCAACGTCATACCAAGTATTCGTCGCGCTGCAATCGAGAATCACTTTGGTTGGATGATTGTTGAATTCAAAGGTGAAGTTGCTGATCTTGATGCCGCGCAGAAATATCTAGAAGGCCTTGGCGTAGAAATTTCCCAAGCTGAAGGCGACATTCTCGCTGGCTAATTTTTGCGAAGAGTTAATTACTCGTCGATTTTCACATTTGGAAATTTAGAAAATACAACTGAGTTGGTCTGAGACCCATCGCGTTTTGACATGGCATCGCGCAATACTGTTTCCATTTCAAAGCCAGCCTTAGTCAAGGTTTTTTGCGAGGCAGTGTTTTCTGGCAAGGTAAGTGCGCTAACTCTTCGAAAGCCAATCCCAAATGCAAAATTAGTTAACATCGCAACGGCGTGAGCAGCAAGTCCCTCACCCCGGGCACCTGGGCTTACCCAATAACCAATTTCGCCGATGTGGTCGAATTCCCTTATGTTGTGCAAGCTCACGGAGAGCACCAACTCACCATTTCGAATTCCTGCCAAGGAAATCGCGCTGCGATCTTGGTAACTCTTGGCTCTGGAATTAATCCAAAAATCTGCAATCTCGCGGGTATACGGAACTGGCACTGTGGTGAAAGATTGGATTGCTGGATCTTGGCAAATTTGAGTAACGGACGCAGCGTCTTGGATATCCCATGGCCGCAGCATCAAGGTCTGATCCACCAATACTGGCTCGCTTATTGGCCAAGAAATCATGTGGCAACTCTGCCACAAGCCACGTTCCAATCGGTAGTCTGGAGTCACTTCAAAGGAGTGAAAATGGCTAACGCTTTCTGGCATGGCTTTGCTGACATGCATGCGATTTCTAAGAACGGTCCACTTGTTATGACTAAAGGTGAGGGCTCTTGGGTTTGGGATGAAAAAGGCAAAAAATATTTCGACGCAGCTGGCGCACTTTGGTACATGAACGTTGGCCATGGCCGAAAAGAAATTGGTGAAGCAATGGCAGCGCAAGCTAGCAACATTGCCTCTTACTCTTCCTTTGGTGAGTGCACCACCGCTCCAACTATTGAATTAGCGGATTTAGTGGCATCAATTTCGCCAGTCCCAGACTCCAAAGTATTTTTCACCTCTGGTGGAAGTGACAGTATTGATACTGCGCTGAAAATGTCACGACGCTATTGGACTTTGCAGGGTAAGCCAAGCAAAAAAGTCATTGTGTTCCGCGAAAACGGTTACCACGGTATGCATGCCGGTGGTACCTCAATTGCTGGTATTGGTCCAAACAATGATGGCTACTCTGAACTAGTTGAAGATGTTGTTCAAGTTCCTTGGGATGATGCCGAAGAAATGATTGCAACAATCGATCGCATTGGCGAAGACAACATTGCCGCTTTTTTCTGTGAGCCAATTCAAGGCGCCGGTGGCGTTCGAATTCCGCCCGATCTTTACCTCCAAACGGTTCGCAAGGCCTGCGCCGAACGAAACATTTTGTTTGTGGCTGATGAGGTCATTAATGGATTTGGTCGCTGTGGCGATTGGTTTGCTTCAACACGATACGGCTTACAGCCAGATCTAATCGCAGTCGCAAAAGGATTGACTTCTGGTTACGCCCCTATGGGTGCAGTTATCGCAGCGCCTTCAGTTTGGGAAACCTTTTATTCTGAAACCGCTGGGGTATTTCGTCACGGTTACACCTATGGTGGCCACGCAACTGCTGCAGCTGCCGGAATTGCAAACATCAACATTTTGATGCGGGAGAAACTTCCTTCACATGTTGCTCAACTTGAAGACAAATTCGCAACCGCGCTTCGCAGCTTGGAAGACATAGATTGCGTCAGTGAAGTTCGCACTGGTGTTGGATTCCTGGGTGGAATTCAAATGGCAGATCCAGCCACGGCGCCAGCAATGTACGCCAAGTGTCGGGATGTCGGAGTTATTTCGCGCGCAATCTGGGGTGGGGCAATGCAAGTAGCGCCACCACTAACCACAACAGCAGATGAAATTGATCAGATGGTTGCGCTATTTCGTGTTGGTTTAACTAGTTAACTAACACTTGCGATGCGTTAACTGCGCCCGGTACTTCTTGACCGGCAAAAAATGCAGCCACTGATTGTGCTACTGCTATTCCCGCTTTTTCTTGGGCTTCTTCAGTTGACGCGCCAAGATGGGGCGTAGCAACTACGTTGTTCAGGCTAAATAGCGGCGAGTCAGTGCAGGGTTCGCTCGCGTAAACATCCAGACCCGCTCCCGCAATTGTTCCGGCTTGCAGAGCCTGAAATAAATCTGCTTCGTCAAGCACGCCGCCCCGAGCGGCATTAATCAAAAACGCAGTTGGCTTCATTTTTGAAAGTGCTGCGGCGTTAATCAATCCTTGCGTTTCTGGAGTTTTTGGAAGGTGAATTGTTACGAAGTCAGATCGGCTCAATAATTCATCAAGCGACACCATATTAATTAGTGGCCCGGCACTAGGAGCAACTTTTACATAAGGATCGTAGGCAACGAACTTCATATCAAAACCGGCTAGCCGCTGGGCGACGAGTAAACCAATTTTGCCCATTCCGATGATGCCAACGGTTTTGCCTTGTAGCTCCACGCCGCCAAATTGGGAACGCTGCCACTTACCTTCTCGCAGCGCAAGATTAGCTGGCACAACGTTTCGGGCAACTGCCAATAATAAGGCGACGGCTAGTTCAGCTGCGGAAACTATATTGCTTGTTGGCGCATTCACAACTAATACCCCTGCGTCAGTGGCTGCTGGAATGTCAACGTTATCCAGGCCCACTCCAGCGCGAGCGATAATTTTCAAATTTGGTGCAGCGGCAATAGCTTGCGCATCTAACTTCGTAGCGGAACGAACTAGAACGGCTGTTGCCTGTGCTAACGCCGGAAGTAATTCATCGCGATTTGCACCATCACAATGTCTAATTTCAAAATCATCACCAAGAACCGAAATTGTTGCAGGGGATAACTCTTCAGCGATAAGAACAATTGGTTTTGGCATAACTGGAGTCTAAATCAACTCAAAAGAATTAGCCTGCAAAGATTTTGCAGGCAGTAACTACCAGAAGTCTGGCTCTTCATCTGTTGCTCGCCAACAATGCCAGGCAACCACACTTCGGTACGGCGATAAGTGATCTGTAACACCAATCACTTCTTTTTCGGTTGGGGTATACCCGAGTCCTTGGATGATTCCCCAGCCTCGCCGAACACCTAAATCCCCAATTGGCCAAACATCCATGCGTCCTAAGCGAAACATCATGAACATTTCAACAGTCCAACGACCAATTCCCCAAAATTGCGTAAGTTGCTTGACCACTTC
>ERZ888423.1782-NODE-1782-length-17511-cov-33.916017_pt1 | contig 17511 bp, 18 predicted proteins | sample MGYA00520523_ERZ888423 | MGnify/ENA primary metagenome ERZ888423 (study PRJEB32303, sample SAMEA104408611) | aquatic metagenome | biome: Brackish water; feature: Pelagic; material: water | place: Baltic Sea | collected 2014-06-08T10:24:00 | depth 30,27 m ...
CCCTTAAACAAACGAAAGAAGCCTTCATCTTCAGCCGATCGCGCCAGACTGGCCCCATTCGCTCTGCAAGGGGGCTCCAGCCCCCTGATTGCCCCCTCCGTCAGCCCTACGCTGAACAGCCTTCACCGCCCCCTGCGGATTCGCCCTTGTCCGCTCGTCTCGCCATCGGTCCGGTCGATGTCGACCCCATCGTGCGCGAATGGGTGGATGCCGAAACCCTGCAGCGCCTGGTGGCCCGCCACCGCCGCGGCGACTGGGGCGATGTGGACGCCCGCGATGCCCGCGACAACACCCTGGCCGCCTACCGCCAGCAGGGCGGTCTGCGCAGCGTGTTCAACCTCGGCCGCGGCCTGCAGGTGTGGGTGATCACCAGCGATCTGGGCCAGGACAGCCTCCACACCACGGTGCTGCTGCCCGAAGACGTCTGACCCCGTCCGTGAACCTCCCGCTGCCGCCCTCCCCCATGCTGCGCCAAACCCTGTTGCGCGGAATCCAGCGGCCCCTGGCCCCGCTGCCCGCCGCCGAGGCCTGCCGGTGATCATTGAGGCCGAGCAGCTGAGCAAGACCTACCGGGTGGCCGACAAGCAACCCGGCATGGCCGGCACCCTGCGCCATTTCGTGCGTCGCCGCCATCGCGATGTGCCCGCCGTCAGCGGGGTGTCGTTCGCGATTGCGCCCGGGGAGATGGTCGGGTTTCTGGGCCCGAACGGCGCCGGCAAGACCACCACCTTGAAGATGCTCACCGGCCTGATCCATCCCACCGCCGGCACGGTGCGGGTGGCGGGGCACGACCCGAAACGGCGCCAGGCCGCCTTCCTGCACCAGATCACCCTGGTGATGGGGCAGAAGCAGCAGCTGATCTGGGATCTGCCGCCGCTCGATTCGTTTCGGGTCAACGCGGCGGTCTACGGCCTCACCCCGCCCGAAGCCCGGCGCCGCATCAGCGAACTGGCCGACATGCTCGAGCTGGGGGAGGAGCTGACCCGCCCGGTGCGCAAGCTATCGCTGGGCCAGCGCATGAAGGCGGAGCTGCTGGCGGCCCTGCTGCACCGCCCCGCCGTGCTGTTCCTCGATGAACCCACGCTCGGGCTCGATGTGAACGCCCAGGCCCGGGTGCGCGATTTCCTCGCCGACTACAACCGGTGCACCGGTGCCACCGTGCTGCTTACCAGCCACTACATGGGCGACATCACTGCCCTGTGCGAGCGGGTGCTGCTGATCCACCAGGGCCGGCTCTTCTACGACGGCCGGCTGGAAGGGTTGAGCGAGCGGCTGGCGCCCTACCGGCTGGTGCGGCTGGAGCTGACCGTGCCCCAGCCCGCCGCCGCCTTCACCGGCCATGGCGAGGTGGAATCCCTGCAGGGCAACCAGGTGTGCCTGCGGGTGCCGGCAGCCCAGCTCACCGGCAGCGTGGCGCAGTTGCTGGAGCGGTTCGCCGTGGTGGATCTGGAAGTGAGCGACCCGCCGATCGAGCAGATCATCGGTGGGCTGTTCGAGCGGGGGCGGGTGGATGACAGCCCCGCGTGAGCCCCGCGCCAGGCCTGTGTGGCCGCTGGTGCGGGTGCTGCTGAGCACCCAGTACGCCTACATGCTCGAATACCGCGCCGAGATCGCGCTGTGGGCGCTCTCCGGGGTGTTGCCGCTGATCATGCTCGGCGTCTGGACGGGATCGGGCGCGGGCGAGGCGGCGGGCTTCACGCCGGCGATGCTCACCCGTTACTTCCTGGCGGCCTTCGTGGTGCGCCAGTTCACGGTGGTGTGGGTGATCCACGTCTTCGAGGAAGACAACCTGCAGGGGCGGCTGTCGCCCTTTTTGCTTCAACCACTGCATCCCTTCTGGCGCTACCTGGCGGCCCACGTGGCCGAACAGGTCACCCGCGTGCCGTTCGTGGCGGCCCTGCTAGCGCTGCTGTTCCTGCTGCAGCCCAGCCTGCTGTGGTGGCCCCATCCCGCGGATGTGTTCTGGGGGGTGCTGGCCACCGTGGCGGCGTTCATCCTGCGCTTCCTGCTGCAGGGGGTGATCGCCATGGCCTGCTTCTGGAGCGAGCGGGCGCTGGCGTTGGAGCGCCTGCTGCTGATTCCTTATCTGTTCCTGTCGGGCCTGGTGGCGCCACTGGAAACCTTTCCGCCTGGCGTACGCGCCTTCGCGCTGGCCACCCCGTTCCCCTACACAGTCGCCTTCCCCGCCCGCGTGCTGATGGGAGCCGAGGTGAACCTGGGAGCGGGCTTCCTGGGCCTGGCGCTCTGGAGCGGTCTGTTTCTGATCCTGTTTCTGCTGCTCTGGCGCGTCGGCATCCGCCGTTACTCGGCCATGGGGGCCTGATGCACCGCTACCTGCGCACCCTGGCCCGGTTCTGGAGCGCCTCGCTGGCGGCGGAGATGGAATACCCCGCCAACTTCGTGCTGGAGCTGCTCGCCGAAGTGGGCAACCTGGCCGGCAGCCTGTTCGTGCTGTCGCTGCTCTATGGGCCAGGCCAGAACCTGGGGGGCTGGAGCTGGGACGCGGCGCTGGTGGTGCTCGGCTTCTACACCCTGCTGGAGGGCCTCACCAGCACCCTGTTCCAGCCCAACCTGTCCACGATCGTCACCCACGTACAGAACGGCACCCTCGACTTCGTGCTGCTCAAGCCGATCGACAGCCAGTTCTGGTTGTCGGTGCGCACCTTCTCCCCCTGGGGGCTGCCGGGGATGGCCATGGGCGCCGGCCTGATCCTGGTGGCGGCCCTGCGGGCCGGCGCGGTGCTGGGGCCGGGCACGATCGCCGCCGCTGCGGTGCTGCTGCTGGCCAGCGCCGCCATCCTTTACAGCCTCTGGTTTGTGATCGCCGCCACCAGCATCTGGTTCGTGAAGGTCTGGAACGCCACCGAAGTGCTGCGCAGCACCCTGGTGGCTGGCCGTTATCCGGTGAGTGTGTACCCGGCGGGCCTGAGGGCCTTCTTCACCTTCGTGCTGCCGGTGGCCTTCCTCACCACGGTGCCGGCCGAGGCGGTGCTGGGGCGGGCGTCCGGCAGCTGGATGGTCGCCAGCGTGGTGTTGGCCGCCGCCTGCCTGGTGATCAGCCGCGCCATCTGGCGCTATGCCCTGCGGTTTTACACCTCCGCCTCCAGCTGATCGGGCCCCTTGTTGGCCAAATCTCCCGTTGATTGGGCCACCCGTTGATTCGTCCTTCCGTTGTGGCGGCTTAGCGGGATGGTTCCGGTCGGGGCATTGGGACCATGGCTGTGCTGGCCGTCAGCGCTTGCCCGAGCGCTCCAGCTCCCGGTGCAGACGTTCCAGTTCCCGTTTGGCGGCAGCAAGGCCGCCGCCGGCGGCAATCATCACCACCATCGTGGCCAGGCTCCAGAGCGTGGTGGGCCGGAAGCTGATGAAGAGGCTGTGCAGCACCCCCACGCCCACGGCCGCCGAAGACGCCCAGACCAGAAACCAGCCGGCGCGGCGGTAGGTGCCGGAGAACAGCAGGCAGACGCCGATGCCCAGGAGTAACACCAGCAGGCCGAAGCCCTCACCCACCCCCTGGGCCACCACCCCACTGAAGCCGCCACCAAATCCGCCACCGAAGGTGCGGCCAGCGAAGCCGCCGCCGGAGAACCGCAACGCCGATCCCACCATCACCTGATTGGTGAACAGAAAGATCCCGGCGGCGAAAAAAGCACCGCCAATCAGAAACAGAAAGAAATCTTGCTTCGGCTTGGCTGTCATGCCTGCGTAGCGCAGAGATTGTGAATTTAGGCCAGATCGCCATGGTGGCTGGATCCAGCTGCGATCGACTGCCTACAACTGGGCGTTCGATCCAGCGATGCCCTGCAGATCATCCGGCGTCATTTCCGTTCGTCATTGCCGGTGTTTGATCGACGCAAGAGCGATTAATTGTTCTGCTCCAGGCCCGATGCCAGAACGACGCTTCCAGCAGAACGACCCCTCAAGTGGAGCAAGCCAACCAACCCCGCCCAATGGAAAGGCCTCAGGTGAACCACCACCCGAGACCCCTGCCCGAAGGCACCACCACCGTGAAATGCTGGTCCGTGATGAGTATGCCCGCTGGCAGGCACGATCTCCCCTGACGCCCGCCGGGCCAGGCACGGGCAGTGGGCTTAGCTTCCGCCCGTGCTGCCTGTGCCCTGGTGTCGGTGCCCTTTGCTTTTCCCCGCCTGCTGATGGGGGCCGCCCTGCTGGCGGCAAGCCTCGCCGGCAGCCTCGTCGCCGGCGGCGTTGCTGCAGCTCCCGCCGCCCAGGCGAAGGCACCGGCGGAGCGGGTCACCGCGCAAGCCCTTGCCGCCGCCCTGACACGCCTTGATGGCCTGGCCACCTCCATGCAACGCCGCACCAGTGTGTCGGGCATGGCGATCGCGGTGGTGCACAACGATCAGCTGGTGTTCCTGCGTGGCTACGGCGTGCGCACAGCCGGGGAGGCCGGCGCGGTCGACCCCGACACGGTGTTCCAGCTGGCCTCTCTCTCCAAGCCGATGGCCAGCGCTGTGGTGGCAGCCCTGGTGGGGGATGGGGTGGTGGGCTGGGACGACCCCGTGCTGCGCACCCTGCCTGAAGCCCGCATCGGCCCGGCCGGCACGGCGCCGGATGTGACCCTGCGCGATCTGCTCTCGCACCGCAGCGGCCTGCCCGACCATGCCGGCGACGACCTGGAGGACGTCGGCTTCGATCGGAACGCCGTGCTGGCCCGGCTGCGCTTTCTGCCGACAGGCAACCGCTTCCGCGCCGCTTACGCCTACACCAACTTCGGTTTCACCGCAGCGGCCGAGGCCGCTGCCCGTGCCAGTGGCAACGCCTGGGAGGTGGTCTCGCGCGAGCGGCTCTACAAGCCTCTCGGCATGACACGCACCTCCTCAAGCCATGCCGCGTGGATCGCCGAGCCCAACCGCGCCCGGCTGCATGTGCCAAGCCCCCAGGGCTGGGTGGCGCGCTTCGATCGCGATGCCGATGCGCAATCTCCCGCCGGCGGGGTGAGCGCGTCAGCGCGGGACATGGGCCGCTGGCTGCGGCTGCAGCTCAACGGCGGCCGCTTTGATGGCAAGCCGGTGATCAAAGCCGCCGCCCTGGCCGAAACCCATCGCCCGCAGGTGATCAGCATCCCGCCGGCGGATCCCGCCACCGATGCGGCCAGCCTCTACGGGCTCGGCTGGAATGTGGGCAAGCACGGTGCTGGGCTGGTGCAGCTCTCCCACTCCGGTGCCTTTTCCCTCGGTGCCGCCACCGCCGTGTATCTGCTGCCTGCCGAACAGCTCGGCATCGTGGTGCTCACCAACGGCCAACCGATGGGACTGCCGGAAGCGGTGGCGCTCAGTTTTCTGGATCTGGCGGTGGCAGGGGAGGTCAGCCGTGACTACCTCCCCTTGCTGCAGGGGGTCTTCAAGGGGATGTTTGAGCAGGACTACCCCGCCGTGGTGGCCCCCGCTGTCGCAGCGCCGCCACTGCCGCTGGAGCGCTATGTGGGCCGCTACACCAACGACTACTTCGGCCCGCTCGACATCATCCGCCGTGCGGGCGCACTCGAGTTGCTGATCGGCCCGACGCCGCAGCGCTTCGCGCTCACGCCCGTGAGCGGCAACACCTTCTCGTACCAGCCCCGCGGCGAAAACGCCTTCGGCCCGGCGGCGGTCACCTTTGAGGCCGGGGCCAGCGGAGCACTCACCACCGTGCGGGTCGGCAATCTCGATCGCAACGGTCTGGGGCTGTTCACTCGCCAGACGCCGTGACGTTTTGGCAGGTTTGCCGCGATGCTTGGTCAGCATTTCGCGGCATTCCCTTGTTCAATGATGGCCACGATGGTCCGCCCCAGCTGCCGCCACTCAGCCGGCAGCAGCTGGAAACCCTGCTGGCGGCCCTGGATCCGCGCCTCGATGGCTTCGGCAAGGGACCTTCCTGCCTTGACGATGCCGCGGCCTTCCTGGAGCGGCTGTCGGCGGAGCCTGGCGCTGGCAATCGCACCGCCGGCAATAGCAATGGCACCCGCAGCGAATCCGCGCCGCTGCAGGTATGGCTGGAGGCCTGGCGCTCCGCGGGCGGCAACCGCCAGACGCTCTCGCTGATGGTGGGGCTGCTGCTGGCCCAGAGCGGCGAGCAACAGGGGTCAGCACCGAGCGCCTGAGCCGGCCAGCAGCTGGCGGATCAGGGCCGGATCCACGTCGTTGCGGATCACCACATGGCCGATGCCGGTGGGCAGCACGAAGCGCAGCTGCCCCTGGTTCACCTTCTTGTCGCTCTGGAGGGTCTGCAGCGCCGCCTCCACATCCAGTGGCGGCAGGGCCAGCGGCAGGCCGGCCTTGGCGATCACCGCCCGCTGGCGCTCCTGGTCGGCGGGCTGCCACAGGCCCATCGCCAGGGCCAGCTGCCCGACCGCCTCCATGCCCATCGCCACCGCCTCGCCGTGGATCACGGTGCCGTAACCGCAGAGGGTTTCCACCACATGGCCCAGGGTGTGGCCGTAGTTGAGGATCGCCCGCAGGCCGCCCTCCCGTTCATCAGCCGCCACCACCCGCGCCTTGGCGGCAGCCGAGCGTTGCAGCAGCCGCTGCAGGCGGGCCGGGCCGATCGCCTCAAGGCTGGAGAGATCCGCCGCCGACTCCAGATCGGCGAACAGGACCGGGTCACCGATCACCCCGTACTTGATCACTTCCGCCATGCCGGCGCGGAACTCTCGCTCCGGCAACGTGGTGAGCGTGGCGGGATCCACCAGCACCAGCTCCGGCTGGTGAAAGGCGCCGATCAGGTTCTTGCCGCCGGGGTGGTTCACGCCGGTCTTGCCGCCGATCGCCGCATCCACCATGGCCAGCAAGGTGGTGGGCACCTGCACCACCGGGATGCCGCGCAGCCAGGTGGCGGCAGCGAAGCCCGCCATGTCGCCCACCACACCGCCGCCAAGCGCCACCACCAGCGATCGCCGCTCCAGCCGCTGCGCATAGGCCGCGTCGTGGATCAGGGCCACGGTGGCGGGGGTCTTGTGCTCTTCTCCCGCAGCGATCACCAGGCGGGTGGGGCGAAAGCCATGCCGCTGCAGGCTGGCCAGCACCCGGGCGCCGTAGTGGTGATCCACCTCAGCGTTGGTGACCAGCAGCACCTGAGTGCCGGCCGCGAAGCCCCGTTCCTCCAGCAGGGCGCCCAGCGCTTCGAGGGCCCCGTCACCGATCCACACCGTGTAGGGGTTGCTGGCCAGGGCCACCTCGATCGTGCGCAACGGCAGCCCCGGCACGGCGGCGGGGCCAGGGGTGCGGTCGGATCGGAAGCTGCTGGGCTGGCTGGAGGTCATCGCGGAGACCCTTCGAATGGAGGGGGGTCTGATCGTGCTGAAGGTAAGGCGCGGCTCTTGCGGCCGTGCTCAGGCGTCGCTGTTGAGCAGGCTGAGCAGGGCGCTGCCATACCTCTCCAGCTTGGCAGCGCCGATGCCACTGATCGCCGCCAGTTCAGCGATCTGGTGCGGCCGCCGCGCGGCCAACTCCACCAGGGTGCGGTCATGGAACACCACATAGGGAGGCACCGCCTGCTCGCGCGCCTGTTCCCGCCGCCAGTCCTTGAGCCGTTGCAGCAGCTCAAGATCGGCGTCCTGCCCGTCCGCTCCTGCCCCGGCACCGGCAGCGGCTCCGGCAGCCGCCACGCCACTGCGCGCCCGCGAGCGTCGCTCCTGGCGCGGGGGCGGCAGCGGCAGTTCCAGCCGTTGTTCCCCGCGCAGCAGCGGCCGCACCTGCGGCTCGGGCCCCCAACGCAGACCTCCGTGCCCATCGGGCACCGGCTCCAACAGGCCGGTGGCGGTGAGCTGCCGCAGCAGGGTGCGCCACTGGCCGCGGTCGAGTTCCTTGCCGATGCCGTACACACTCAGTTCGTGGTGCCCCAGGGCCCGCAGGCGCGCCGTATCCGCCCCCAGCAGCACGTCCACCACATGGGCGGCGCCGAAGCGCTGGCCGGTGCGGTACACCGCCGACAGGGCCTTCTGGGCCGGGATCGTCACATCGGTGCGCTCCTGGGGCTCCAGGCAGCGATCGCAATTGCCGCAGGGCTGCTCCAGGGTTTCGCCGAAGTGCGCCAGCAGCAGCTGGCGGCGGCAGCTGGGTGCTTCGCTGAAGCCGATCAGGGCCTCCAGTTTTCCGTGCTCGATCCGCTTCTGGGCCGGCTCGGCCTCGGAGTCGTCGATGAAGCGCCGCAGCTGCGGCACATCGCCGGCGCCGTGCACCATCCAGGCGGTGGCCGCCAGCCCGTCCCGGCCGGCCCGGCCGGTTTCCTGGTAGTAGGCCTCCAGGCTCTTGGGCAGATCCACGTGGGCCACGAAGCGCACATCCGGCTTGTCGATGCCCATGCCGAAGGCGATCGTGGCCACCACGATCACACCGCTGTCCCGCCGGAAACGGCCCAGGGCGGCGCTGCGCTGCTGCGCCTCCAGACCGGCGTGATAAGCGATGGCGTCGTGGCCGGCGGCACGCAGGTCGGCGGCGAAGCGATCCACCCGGGCGCGGGAGCGGGCATACACAATGCCGGCATCGCCGCGGTGCGCTTCGAGGAAGGTCAGCAGCTGGGCCTTGGCGTCGTCTTTGTCGCGCAGCAGATAGCGGATGTTGGGGCGATCAAAGCTGGCCGTGAACACCCGCCCCTGCTCCAGCGCCAGCCGCGCCACGATCTCGTCGCGGGTGCGTGGGTCGGCCGTGGCGGTGAGCGCCAGCCGCGGCACCTGGGGAAAGCGGGCCGCCAGTTCCGCCAGCTGCAGGTATTCCGGCCGGAAATCGTGCCCCCACTGCGACACGCAATGGGCTTCATCGATGGCGAACAGCGCCAGGGGGCGCTCCGCCAGCCGCTCGAGCAGGTCACCGGCCAGCAGCCGTTCCGGCGACACATACAGCAGATCCAGGCTCTGGGCCTGCAGGGCGCGCCAGATGGCGCTGCTCTCCTGGGCCGCCAGCGCCGAATGCAACGCCGCCGCCCGCACCCCCGATTGCCGCAGGGCTTCCACCTGGTCTTCCATCAGGGCGATCAACGGCGAGATCACCACCGCCAGCCCGGGGCGGCACAGCGCCGGGATCTGATAGCAAAGCGATTTACCGCCGCCGGTGGGCATCAGCACCAGGGCTGAGCCGCCGTCGATCACGTGCTCCACGATCGCCTGCTGCGGGCCGCGGAAGGCCTCGTAGCCGAACACCTCACGCAGCACACCCTGCGCTGAGGCTGCGGGCTGCAGCAAGGCGCCGGGCTGCAACGAGCCCTGCGGCGACACGCTCGGCTGCGGGTGTCCCAAGGCGTTGGCCCCTGCGCGCTGATCTCCCACAATGGCGCCATGAACGGCCCATCAGCACCGCGCGCGGCCACGTCTATGGCAGTGGCCATCGGCCGCCGTCTCACCCCCTGGGGGTTCCTGGCGCCGGCGCTGCTGCTGCTGGCGGTGTCAGTGCTGGTGCCGGCGGCGATGGCCCTGGTGATCAGCTTCACCGCCACCGGCCTCGACATGAGCGAACCGCTGCAGTTCGTGGGCCTCGCCAACATCCGCCGCCTGCTCACCGATCCGGTGTTCTTTCAGGTGCTGGGCACCACCTTTCTCTATCTGGTGGGGGTGGTGCCGCCGATTGTGTTCGGCTCGCTGGCGCTGGCAGTGCTGGTGAATCGCAGCCTGCCAGGCATCCACTGGTTCCGGGCCGCTTTCTACACACCCGTGCTGGTGTCGATCGTGGTGGCGGCGATCGCCTTTCGCTGGCTGTATGCCGAAAACGGCCTGATCAACGGCTGGTTGGCGGCCCTGCTGGGCAGCACGTTCGAACCGATCGGCTTCCTCACCAGTCCGCTGCTGGCCTTGCCGGCGGTGATGCTGGTCACCCTGTGGAAAGGCCTGGGCTACTACATGGTGATCTTCCTGGCCGGTCTGCAGGGCATTTCGGCGGAGCTCTACGAGGCGGCGGCCCTCGATGGCAGTGAGGGTTGGCGCAGCCATCTCGACATCACCCTGCCCCTGCTGCGCCCCTACATCACCCTGGTGGCGGTGATCTCGGCGATCGCGGCCACCAAGGTGTTCGAGGAGGTGTTCCTGATGACCCAGGGGGGGCCGGCTGATTCCACCCGCACCCTCGTCTATTACGTCTACGACCAGGCCTTCTCGGAGCTGGAGATCAGCTATGCCTGCACCGTGGGCCTGGCCCTGTTCCTGATCGTGCTGATCTTCTCGATGCTGCGCTATCTCGTGGCCGGCGACCGCAGCCTCACCTGAGCACGATGGGCGCGGCGGATGTCAGGCTGCTCCTTGGCTTGGCCGCCCCGGCGGACCACCATCAGGGGCAGCAAGCATGAGTGGCAGCATTGGCGTGGTGGGGGGCGGCCAACTGGCCCTGATGCTGGCGGAGGCAGCCCAGCGCCTGGGCGTTGAGCTTCACATCCAGACCCCGCTGGCCACCGATCCGGCTGCAGCCCTGGCCACCAGCGTGGTGCAGGCCCCCGTCGACGACCTGGCTGGCACCCGGTCTCTGGCCGCTCTCTGCCAGGCGATCAGCTTCGAGAACGAATGGCTCAACCTCGACGCCCTGGCGGCGCTCGAAGCGGAGGGGGTGGTGTTCGTGCCGCGGCTGCAGGCGCTGCAGCCGCTGGTATCGAAGCGCAGCCAGCGGGAACTGCTCGACCGCCTGCAGCTGGCCTCCCCCCGCTGGATTCCGCTCGAAGCGGTGCTGGCCCCTCCAGCAGGGCTGGCTGCCGATTTGCGGCCCCAGCCAGCGGGTGGGCCCGGTGGTGAGGGATGGCAGCTGGCCACGGCTGAGGGCGGCACGGCGGACGCCCCCAACCCGCATGAACCCGGCGTGCGCCGCTTGCCGGAGGGCTTCAGCTTTCCGCTGATGGCCAAGGCCGCCACCGGCGGCTACGACGGCCGCGGCACCGCCTGCATCCACAACGACCAGGAACTGGCCTTGCTGGTGGAGCGCGTGCCGCCGGAGCAGTGGTTATTGGAAGAGTTCGTGGCCTTCGAGCAGGAGCTGGCGCTGGTGGCCTGCCGGGATCGCGGCGGCAATGTGCGCGCGTTTCCGCTGGTGCAGACCCATCAGCACAACCGCGTCTGCGACTGGGTGCTCGCCCCCGCCAATGTGAGCCATGCGGTGGAGGCGCGCGCCCGCAACATGGCGGCCTCCCTGCTCACGGCGCTCGATTACGCCGGGGTGCTGTCGGTGGAGTTTTTCTACGGCCCGGCCGGGCTCCAGGTGAATGAGCTGGCGCCCCGCACCCACAATTCCGGCCACTACACGATCGAAGCCACCGTCACCAGCCAATTCGAGCAGCAGGTGCGGATCGTGCAGGGCCTCGGCCTTGGCGACACAGCCTTAAAGCTGCCCGGCGCCTTGATGGTGAACCTGCTCGGCTTCGAAACAGCCGCGTCGTCCTACGAGGAGCAGCGCCAGGCCCTGGCCGACCTGCCCGGAGCCAGCGTGCATTGGTACGGCAAACGGGAGTCGAGCCCGGGCCGCAAGCTCGGTCACGTCACCCTGCAGCTGGGCCAGGAGCAGCCGGAGCCACGCCAGCAGGAAGCCATGCAACGCCTTGATCAGGTGCGTGCAATCTGGCCGCTGCCCCCTGAGGAAAGGCCTTAGTGTGTGGGTCGAACTGCTGTGTTGGTGACTGCCTTTCACAGTTTTCTGATCTGACTCCTTCTTCGACGTGGGTGGTCTGTCGCGACGGTGACGTATGCCGGCCTTGTTGCTGGAAACGGATCCCCGCTTTGCCTGCCCCTCTGGTTCTTCCAGGTCGAAATCTGGGGCAAGACGGCATGGCGGTTCACCCATTTCAGGTTCAGCGCAGCTGGGTTTACCCAGACTGGGTTCACCAGACCCGTTAATCGTCCGCTGCTCAGCTGCGCAGCATGTTGTTGATCAGCCTCCTGGCGATCCCCTCCTCGTGATTTGGCCTGCTGGTGATCGGCCTGCTGAGTCAGGGCCCTGCGCCGCTCAGCATCCCAGCAGAGCCCATCAAGCTTCCAGCAGCCCATCGAGCCTGAGTTGAAGCGCGTCCTTTTCCAGGGTGGTCACCACGAACACCTCCTGGGCGGTGGTTCCCCTGCGCGCCAACAGCTTGAAGCCACCCCGGATCGGCGCCGACACCCGTAGCCGCAAGCTGGGACTGCGCCCTTTCACACGCGTGATCACCGCCGGGGTCACGGTGTCGACGCCGTCGCCAGCCGCCAGTTTGCGCAACACCGGGATCAGCCCCTCGATGTAGGTGCTGTGCGTGATCACCACGCGACCCATCAAAGGATGTCCTTCATGAGAAATGGCCACAGTAACTGTTAAAACCATGACACTTCGGACGGCTTCCTGTGCTCCAGACCCGCGCCTCCATCGCCCGTCAACTCAGCTCGCACCGTGGCGAAGCTGTCCAGGTGATGAAGGCGGATGTGGCGCAGGGGCACCGGATTCAGGGCCTGGCGGTGTGCCCGGGTCGGGTGATCAGCTTCGTGCTCGATGCCGGCACCGGCTCCGTTCACACGCGCAACCTGCTGGAACTCTCCTCGCTGACGCGCGATCTGTCCTGAGCGGCTCATCCCCGCTCCAGGGGCGCCATCGTCAGCCCTTCGGCAGCGAGTTGCTGGTGATAGAGCTCCGCTTGCTCCTGCGGGCCGCTCCACACCACTGCCGAGCCTTCGGTGTCGATGCGCTTGGCCAGGGCCCAGGCGCGATCCGGCTGCATGCCGGGGATGTAGGTCATCAGGCAGGCCACCACATGCTGGTAGGTGTTCACGTCGTCGTCGAGCACCACCACCTTGAAGTGGGGATAAGGCTGCTGCAGGCGCACCGGCTCCAGCACCGTGGCGGCTTTGCCCGGTGCAGCCACAGCGCTTGGATTGGCGAAGAAGAGACGAACCATGGCCATCACCACCGGCCGCTGCCGGCAAGGGGGCAGCTTAGGTAAAGTGGGTTCAGTCAAAGCCATGTCCACGCCATGCTGATCACCCTGGGTTGGTCCTCACTCGCCGCCCTCTTCAGCTTCTCGATCGCCATGGTGGTGTGGGGCCGCAACGGCGACGGCAGCATCAACTTCTGAGCAACATTCGGCGCAACTGATGCCTGAAACCGCCTTCACGCTCACGAATGCCCTGGCGGTCGTGGCTTCGGTGCTGCTGGTTTTCGTCAGTGGCGGCGTCGTTTATCTGTCCACCGTGGAGTGGCGAGATCGCCGCCGTCGTCAGCGCGCCGCTAGCCCGCGTCGATGACCCGTGCTCCAGTTCGGCCCATCGCGCCTTGGGCTTGGCGCGAAGCGGGTGCCGCGCTGGTGCCGCCGCCTCCCTCCAGTGCTGCCGATCGCTGGCGGTCCATTCCCACGGCAGAGCTGATCGCCAGCCTGGCGGATCCGAACGGGCAGCTCCCTGATCCCGGTGCTGCTCTGGCCCTCTGCAGCGGCGATCAGCCAGCCGCAGCCCTCCAGCACGGGGCCGATGGGCTTCGCCGGCAACTGGCCGGAGACACCGTCTCCTACGTGATCAACCGAAACCTCAACTTCACCAACCACTGCGTGAAGCATTGCGGTTTCTGCGCCTTTCGCCGGGATGCCGGCGCGGAAGGAGCGTTCTGGCACGGCTTCGAGCTGCTGCAGGAAAAAGCCCGCACCGCCCAGGCCTGGGGCGCCACCGAGCTGTGCCTGCAGGGCGGTCTCAACCCGTTGGCCCGCGAAGGGGGCAGCGCCCTGCGCTACTACGAAACGCTGTTGGCAGCCTTGCTGGAAGCCGCTCCTGGCATCCACCTGCATGCCTTCTCGCCCCAGGAGCTGCTGTTCATCGCCGAGCAAGACGATTGCCCACTCGACGCAGTGATTCAGCGCTTGCGCGAGGCGGGCCTGGGCTCGGTACCCGGCACCGCCGCTGAGGTGCTGAGTGCGCAGGTGCGGCGCCAGCTGTGCCCTGAAAAGCTGTCGGCGCGAGCCTGGTGTGCGGTGGTGCTGGAGGTGCATCGCCATGGCCTGGCCAGCACCGCCACGTTGATGGCGGGCCACATCGAAGCTGCCGCCGATCGCGTCGCCCATTGGCTCACGCTGGTGGGTCTGCAGCAGCGGGCCTGGCAGGCAGGGGTGGCTGGCTTCTCCGAGTTTGTGCTGCTGCCGTTCATCGGCGCGGCCGCGCCTGAGCCGCTGCGGCGCCGTGTAGGCCGCGATCAACCCGACCACGCCGCCATGCTCGCCCTCACCGCCCAGGCCCGCCTGCTGCTGGGGCACTGGTTCGTGAACCATCAGCCCAGCTGGGTGAAGCTGGGCCTTGATGGCGCCACCGAGGCGTTGCGCTGGGGCTGCAACGACATCGGCGGCACCTTGATGGAAGAGCACATCACCACCATGGCTGGCGCCACCGGCGGCACGAGCCGCACCCCCCAAGAGCTGCGCGCCGCCGCCACGAGCCTGGGCCGCCCGGTGCGGCAACGCACCACTCTGTACGGATCCATCGCTGCTGAGGCGCTGCCCGCATGAGCCTCACCCTGCCCCGCTGGCGCCTGCCTCGCCGGCCAAACTGGCGCCTGCCTCGCCGGCCACGCTTGCGTCTGCTCCTGCCGGTCACCGGCGGCGTGATCGTGCTGTTGCTGCTGCCGGCGCTGCTGCTGCAACGCTTCCCACGTTCCAATGCCGCCGGCCTCGAGCGGCTGGTTCCCGTCGCTTCTCTGATTCAAAGCTTCGCCGCCGCACCCAGCCGCCCTGTGCCCTCCCTCTGGCAGGAACGGCTGTCGGTGCCCCTGGCCACCCGGCTGTGGGCGCGGCAGCAGGGGCAGTGGTGGCAGCTGTGGGGGGAGAGCGGCGATGGCGGCACCCTGCTCGCGATCAGTGGCAGAGCCTTCGAGGGGCTGCCCGAGCGCGCCCTGCCCGCCAACAGCTTCCGCGTCGACGACCTGCTGGTTATCGCCGCTGAGCCCCTGTCCCGGCAACAGCTACAGCAGCAGTTAAGCCGCACCGCGCGACCGCCCAAGGGAATGGAGAAGCGCTGCGTGGAGCAGCTGCGTTCCGCCCAGGCAGTGGCCTGGACCGGCACCGCTCTCAATCAGCTCAGTGGCCCCCTGGCGCCCCTGCTGGGCCGTTTCCAGCAGGGATGCCTGGTGCTGGGCGGCGATGCCGCCGGCCTCAGCTGGCAGGGAGAAGCCACAGGATCCGTCCAGGCCACCACCACGGCGGCGCTGGCCAGGTTGCCGGCCGTGCCGCCGCCGCAGCCCCTGCCTTCAGCCCTGCTGCTCGACGTGGAGGGGGATCGCCTTGATCTGCTCTTTGAAGGTCTGCTGAACCGCCAGCTGATCCGCCAGCCGCTGGTGGATCGCTACGGGCTGCAGGAAACACTGCTGCGCCGGTTGGGCGGCAGTCCGTTCCGGCTGCGCCTCAGCCCCCAGCCGGCAGGCGTCTTTCAGGCCTCGCTCGAGCTGCAGTTGCAGGTGGGCAAACAGCGGCAGGAATGGATCCAGTGGCTGACACAGCTGCGCGAGGTGCTCAAGGAGCAGGGGCTGGTGGAGCAGCTGCCGGCAGCAGCGGCGGGCGCGGCAAGCCCCCCGAACAACACTGCCGCCCAACTGCCCACCGGTGTGTGGCTGCGTCAGGACGACACTGTGGTGGGGGGATGGCGCTGGATCCGGCCTGCCGGCGGCGGCCCGCCCCTGCTGTCGTTGTTCCTGGGCTCACTGCCACCGCCGCTACCGGCGCCACCACTACCGGCAGTGGCGCTGCCGGCAGCAATGTCGCCTGAACAGGAGAGCGCAGCCTCCAAACAGGTGCCCCAAACCCTGCGGCTGCGGGCCAGGCCTCAGGCCCTGGCCGCCTTGGGGCTGCTGCCCCCGGCCCTGCCACCGGTGCTGCAACAGTCAGATCAGTTGGAGTTTCTGGCCCACTGGCCGGCCGCCAGCGAACACGGAGCCAATGCCCACGCTCTGTTGGCCGGATCGCTGCAACTGGGGGCCGCACCGGCGCCTGGTGCCAGGAAATCGCCCGCAAGACCCTGACGGGGTACCCCCCGCAAGACCAAGCACCCAAGCACCCAAGCAAGCGTCAGGCGCTGGGCGCCGCAGTGCCGCTGCCCGCTTCAGGGCCCGCAGCCATGTCTGCGGTGGCGGAAGCCACGGCCACACCAGCCTCCGTGGCAGGGGCATCAGCGGTGGCCTCAAGGCTCTGGCGCTCACGCCGCCGCCGCTCGGCGGCCACTGTTTCTTCCATCAATTCGACGGCCAGCGCCATCTTCTCAAGGTTGGTGGCATAGAGGTTGAGGTCTTTGTCGACGCGGTCTTTGAGCAGACCCATCGCTTCGCCGATCTCATGGGCAGCCTGGCGCAGCGCCAAGGGCTCCATCGCTTCCGCCCCCTTGGCCTTCTGCAGAAGGCTCAGCAGACCGACGGCAAACAGGCGGGAGTAGTGGAAATCCGAACGCTTCACTGACTGGAGCACACTGCCAATCGGCTCAGGCGCACCGGCCCCTTGATCGGCGATCCACTGGCGCACGTCTTCGACGCTGTGGTCGCCAACGGCCGTGATCGCTTGATCGCGGACCCGGCGGAAGTGGTTGGCTTCATAGCCACAGGCCGCGCACAATGCCTGGAACAGGGGTTCACGCTGCGCCTCCGGCCGGTAGCCACGGGCAAAGCTGTCGAAGACCTGGGTGAGACCGACCGCGAACAGCGGATCGATCTGAAATCCCTTCTGGCGGCTGAGCAGATGCAGCTCCACCAGCAGCTCATCCACCAAGCGCCGGTAGAGGGGCGCGATCACATGGGGAAAGGCGCGATGGAACGAACGCTTGCTGTCAGCGACGGTGAGGCAGGCGCCCACACTGATTCTCCTGGTTATCTGGACCTTAGCGCTGCCCCCCACCCGCCGATGGGCGGCCACGGGCGCTGATGCCCACCGCAGGCGCCCCTGCCGCAGGGGCGCGCCAGAAGCCCAGCCAGAGTGGAGCAGTGGGTGCACCACCCTCGGTAAGATGGGGGAGTTGCTGATTTTTCGTCCATGATCCCGATCGTGATTGAGGATTCGGGCCGGGGCGAGCGCGCGTTCGATATCTATTCCCGGCTGCTGCGCGAGCGGATCATTTTTCTCGGTGAAACGGTCACGGCAGAATCCGCCAATCGGGTGGTGGCCCAGTTGCTGTTTCTGGAAGCAGAAGATCCTGAAAAGGATATCTTCCTTTACATCAACTCTCCCGGTGGCTCCGTCTACGACGGCCTCGGCATCTTCGACACGATGCAGCACATCAAACCGGACGTGCAGACGGTGTGTGTGGGCCTGGCCGCCAGCATGGGCGCCTTTCTGCTCACCGCCGGCGCCAAAGGCAAGCGCAGCAGCCTGCACCACTCGCGGATCATGATCCACCAGCCCCTTGGCGGCGCTCGTGGCCAGGCGAGCGACATCCGCATTCAGGCCAACGAAATTCTTTTCCTGAAAGACAAACTCAACCGCGAACTGGCCGATCGCACCGGTCAACCCCTGGATCGCATCCAGGTCGACACCGACCGTGACTTCTTCATGTCGCCGGCAGAAGCAGTCAGCTATGGACTGATCGACAAGGTGATTGAGCGGCGCCCAATCCGGCCGGTGGATTGA
>ERZ888423.1784-NODE-1784-length-17508-cov-12.240073_pt1 | contig 17508 bp, 20 predicted proteins | sample MGYA00520523_ERZ888423 | MGnify/ENA primary metagenome ERZ888423 (study PRJEB32303, sample SAMEA104408611) | aquatic metagenome | biome: Brackish water; feature: Pelagic; material: water | place: Baltic Sea | collected 2014-06-08T10:24:00 | depth 30,27 m ...
CGGTGAATCACAACCTGCTGATATCGCTCAAACACTTTTCGGTCAGGCTCTTAGGTCCAGCTGTCGCACCCCTTCTACAAAACGTGGGTTTCTGGGAATCCCAGCCTCGTGCGCTGCAAACATTCGGACCCTTCCCCGCGCGTTCCGCAAACCGTTTCCAGAAAGGCGCCCAGCCGGTAATCCAACGCCAACAGCCGCGCGACAGTCTTGGCGAACGGCGAGCCGTCATGCAGCAGCAACACATCTTTCGCTGGCCCCACTTTGATCGGCGACACCAATTCGGACATGCGAGCCTCACTGCTGATTCAACTTGCAACGCCGCGCAGTATCCCGAGCCCGCACTAATTTGGGGTGTGCCGAAACCCAAGGCTGTCGCCGCAACTTGGCGCTTTCGGCGGCGAACGCCTGCTTTGGCGACCGATGCGCAAGCTCTTCGCCGCGTCGATAAGCCTTCCGGAAAAGGAAGGTTTTCGGGAAGGACTAGACCTTCATCCAGTATTTGGTAGAGTAGAGACGAGCTCAAAAAAAATGAAATCAACATGCTGCGATTTGACCCCAATTGGCACTACAACAGCCCTGGAAAAATAGAAAATGGTGTCAGCAGTGATATTCTTGACCTAATCTGCCGAATGGCAAAACAAGGTAATGAGAAAGCAGTCTTAGAGTTATTCAAGGGTTATTTTGCCGATGCGGTGGGCAATCCGCGTGGATACAGTAGTAGTGCTAGCTGGGCGCAAGCAGACTTAATCACCAATATGGATGCAGCGGCAGAGAATGCGCCGCTTTTCATCAATGCATTCTACTCCGGCTGCATACAGGTTAGTGAAGTTTATCCTGAGATCGCTCCTCCCAAGGATTCGCACATTAACCGGGTGATCGTGCAATCTGGGTACCAAATTGATGATGGGCGTCTTATTTCGACGAATACGAGCTCACCAATACCCGTTCCATCACAAGCACCAACGCTCGACGATCAAGCGAGAGCTCTCATTCAAGGGGCGCTGGACGCTTCAGAAGATGCGCTTGCAAATGGTAATGGCCGACAGGCGGTTCAAGATGTTCTATGGCTTCTTGAAACAGTATCCACTGCATTCAATCATCCAGATGTATTGAATGGGGGCATAAAGGGAAAATATTTCAACAATATAGTGAATTCTTTGAAAAAACAAAAAGAAGGCCCGGAAAAAAATATCCTAGAATGGATGATTAAATTGCATGGATTCCTATCGTCTCCTACTGGCGGAGGGATAAGGCATGGAACTGATATAACAATCAGCCGATCAATTCATATAAATGAAGCCCGGCTTTATTGTAATCTAATACGCAGTTATACAACTTTTTTAATTGAAGAATATCAGCGACTGAGGCAGTAGCGTAGGAACTCCACAAAACGTGGGTTTCGCGGAATCCCCGCCTCGCGCGCTGCAAACATTCGGACCCTTCCCCGCGCGTTCCGCAAACCGTTTCCAGAAACCGGCTTCCAAAAACCTCAAGCGCCCATCGCGTTTCCGGAAAATCCAACACGCCCCCATCCCCTGCCGCGACAGTCCCCCTCACCACCCGCCGGCCGCCAACCAGCGCTCCACCTCGGGCAGGCGGTCGGCGCCCCAGAAGGGTTCGCCGTCGACGATGGTGAAGGGGGAGCCGAAGACGCCGGCGGCGACCGCGGCGTCGTTGGCGGCGCGGAGGCGGGCTTTGGCTGCATTGGCGGTCATGCCGGCCAGAAGGGCGGCGGGGTCGTGGCCGAGGGTCGCCGCCACAGCGGCGACGGCGTCCGGCGTGTCGGCGGGGATGGCCTCGACCCAATAGCGGCGGTAGCAGGCGCTATAGAGGCGCCAGGCGCCGGCCGGGTCGGTTTCGTTCAGGAAATAGAAGGCGCGGGCGGCGTGGAGGCCGTTGGTCGGCTGGTTATCGGGCCAGCCCATCGCCTCCCCCAACGCGCGGGCCGTGCGAGCGATGTCGCGGGCCATATAGGCGGACTTGATCGGCATTTGGGCGAGCGGGATTGCGCCGGTCACCTTGAAGATCGGCCCGAGCAGGATCGGCCGCCACCGGACGCCGCGGCCATGGCGGCGGGCGATGGCCGCGATCTGGGTCGAGGCCAGATAGCCATAGGGCGAGGCGAACTCGCAGTAGAAATCGATGGGGGCGGCGTTGGCGGCCACAGTCGAACGGTCGCGGGCGGCCCCTTGTCCGGGGCCGCCCGCTCAAGCGCTTTACGCGGCGCGTTCGATGGCGACGGCTGTCGCCTCGCCGCCGCCGATGCAGATGGCGGCGACGCCCTTCTGCACGTCGTGCTTCTGCATCGCGGTGATGAGCGCCGCGATGATGCGGCCGCCTGAGGCGCCGACCGGGTGGCCGAGGGCGCAGGCGCCGCCATGGACGTTGACCTTGTCCGCCGGCAGATCGAACTCCCGCATCGCCGCCATGGGCACGACCGCGAACGCTTCGTTGATCTCATAGAGGCCGACCTCGTCCTTCGACCAGCCGGTCTTGTCATAGAGCTTCTGCATGGCGCCGATGGGGGCGGTGGTGAACCAGCGCGGCTCCTGAGAATGGGTCGTGTGGCCGACGATCGTCGCGAGCGGCGTCAGGCCCCGACGCTCGGCCTCCGAGCGGCGCATCAGCACGAGGGCGGCAGCGCCGTCGGAGATCGAGGAGGAATTGGCCGGCGTCACCGTGCCGTCCTTCGCGAAGGCCGGGCGCAATGTCGGGATCTTTTCGATATTCGCCGTGAACGGCTGCTCGTCCCTGGAGACGACCACGTCGCCCTTGCGGGATTTCACCGTGAAGGGCGTCATCTCGTTGGCGAAGCTGCCGTCCTCGTTCGCCTGCTTGGCGCGCTTGAGGCTGCGGATCGCGTAGTCGTCCTGCTGTTCGCGGGTGAACTGGAAGTGCTGGGCGGTCGCTTCCGCGAAATGGCCCATCAACTGGCCGACTTCGTAGGCGTCTTCCAGGCCGTCCCAGAACATCGCGTCAAGCAGTTGGCCGTGGCCCATGCGATAGCCCTGGCGGGCTTTGGGGACCATGTAGGGGATGTTGGTCATGCTCTCGAACCCGCCGGTGACGGCGATGTCGATCGAGCCGGCGACAAGGGCGTCATGGCCCTGCATGGTGGCCTTCATGCCGGAGCCGCAGAGCTTGTTGATCGTCGTCGCGCCGGCGGCGTCGGGGATGCCGGCATAGATCGCGGCCTGGCGGGCCGGGCCCTGGCGCTGGCCGTGGGGCAGCACGCAGCCCATGATCACTTCATCCACATCGGCCGAAGGCACGCCCGACCGCTCCAGCGCGGCGCGGATCGCGCTCGCGCCGAGTTCCGGGCCGGTCGCGTCGCTCAACACGCCGTTGAAGCCGCCCATGGGCGTCCGCGCCATGCCGACAATGACGATGGGGTCCGCGCTCATGATAATTCTCCCTCAGGGTCTGTTTCGGCCGAGACTATAAGCGCCTCTCGCCTCGTCAACCACCCAGCCGTTTCGCATAGAAGTATTCCACCGAATTGGAGAGATCGGCGAGCGCGCGGGTCCGCCCGTCCGCCAGATAGCCCAGGCGTTCGTAGAAACGGTGCGCCGTCTCGAATCGCGTATCGGTCCAGAGGACGATCCGCCCGGCGCCGGCGGCCGCCGCGTGCGCCTCCGCGACGCCGAGCAACAGGCGGCCGATGCTGCGGCGGCGGATGAGCGGGTCGACATACATTTTCGTGAGTTCCCAGGCGCCGCCGACCGCCCCCGCCCCCACTGGCGCCGCGCCGATCGAGCCGACGATGCGGTCATCCAGCACGGCCGCCCAGATCAGCCCGCCTTTCGCCGCGAAGACCGAGGCGATGCGGTCAAGGTCCGCCATTTCGCCGTGGCGGTCGAAATAGCTGCCCGGATAATCCGCCCAGCAGCGCGCGATCAGATAGCCGATGGCGTCGCCGTCCCCGTCCCGCGCCGGGCGGACCCGGACCGTGTCGGATGGATCGGCGATGGTCGTCATGGGGCGAGAGCTTTCGGCAAGGCGGGCGGTCCAGGGGGGCCCTGTATTCAGCCATGGAGCATGCCCGGTCCGCGCTTCCGGGTCGAGGGCCGGCGCCGGGCGAGTACGCCAGCCATGGCGCTTCCCGGCGTTTGCGCTAGAATGTAATATCGTAACACTTATTTGAAGCGGCGGGAGGATCAGGGCATGTTGGCGTTCGAAACCCACGACCATCAGGCCTGCGTCAAGACCAGGGTCGCGGCCGTGGAAATGCAAGCGCGCGCCCGCAAGCTCCGCCTGACGCCGATCCGCCGGCGCGTGCTGGAGATCCTGCTGGAGGATCATCGCGCGCTCGGCGCCTATGACGTGCTCGCCAAGCTTGAGGCCGAGGGCCTGGGCGCCCATCCGCCGGTCGCCTACCGGGCGCTGGACTTCCTGGTCGAGCATGGCTTCGCCCACAAGCTCGAGCGCCGGAACGCCTTTGTCGCCTGCGACCATCCCGATGCGGGCCACCGGCCGGCTTTCCTGATCTGCCGGGACTGCGCCGCCGTCGCCGAGGCGGATTCTGCCGGCGTCGCCCGGGCGCTCGCGCAGACGGCTTCGGGCGCGGGCTTCGAAATCGAGACGGCCGCGATCGAGGCGGAAGGCCTCTGCCCCGCCTGCCAGATCGCCGCTCCGTGACCGCGCTGCTGGCCGCCGAGGGCATCGCCGTCGACCTTGCCGGCCGCCGGGTGCTGGACGACGTCGACTTCTCGCTGAACGCCGGCGAGATCGTCACGATCATCGGCCCGAACGGCTCCGGCAAGACCACATTCCTGCGGGCGCTGATCGGCGCCGCGCCGCTGGCGAGGGGCCGCGTCGTCCGCAAGCCGGGACTTGTCGTCGGCTATGTGCCGCAGCGGCTTGAGATCGACCGCACCATGCCCCTGACCGTGAACCGCTTCCTCGCCCTGCCGCGCCGGGCCGCGCCGGCCGCCGTCGAGGCCGCGCTGGAGCGGGTCGGCGTCGCCGGCCTCGGGAGACGGCAGATGACGGCGCTTTCGGGCGGACAGTTCCAGCGCGTGCTGCTGGCGCGGGCGCTGCTGACGGCGCCGGACATTCTGGCCCTCGACGAGCCGACCCAGGGCCTCGACCAGCCAGGGGAAGCAGCGTTCTACAGGCTGATCGAAGATGTGCGCCGCGATATCGGCTGCGCCGTCCTGCTGATCGGCCATGACTTGCATGTGGTGATGGGCGCGGCGGATCGGGTGATCTGCCTAAACGGGCATATCTGCTGCGAAGGCGCGCCGACCGTGGTGTCGGCCGCGCCGGAATATCGCGCGCTGTTCGGCCTTGGAACCCAGGGCGCGCTCGCGCTCTACCGCCATGAACACGACCACCAGCACGATCATTCCCACGGCCATGATCATTCGCACGGTCACGACCATGACCACAGCCACGGACATGACCACGACCGCCCGGAAGACGCCGCCGATGCTCGATGATTTTCTGGCGCGCGCGGCGCTGGCCGGCGTGGGGCTGGGGCTGGCGGCCGCCCCGCTCGGGTGCTTCGTCGTCTGGCGGCGCATGGCCTATTTCGGCGACGCGACGGCGCATGCGGCGATCCTGGGCGTCTCGCTCTCCCTGGCGTTTTCGGCCTCGCCGACCTTCGGCGTCCTCGCGGCCGCGCTGGCGATGGCGGCCCTGATCTCGGGGCTGTCCGGGCGCGGCATGGCGGCGGACACGCTGCTTGGGGTCGCCGCCCATTCCGCCCTGGCGCTCGGCCTGGTCGCGGTCTCGTTCCTGTCCGGCGTGCGCGTCGATCTGATGAGCTACCTGTTCGGCGACATCCTGGCGGTCAGCATGACGGACCTGCTCGTCATCTGGGCCGGCGGCGCTGCGGTCGTCGGGCTGCTGGCCTGGCGCTGGCAGCCGCTGCTGGCGGCGACCCTGAACGCCGATCTCGCGGTCGCGAGCGGGATCGACCCGAGGCGCGAGCAATTGGCGCTGACCATCGGCCTCGCCATCGTCGTCGCGGTCGCGATCAAGGTCGTAGGCGCGCTGCTGATCGGCGCGATGCTGCTGATCCCGGCCGCAGCCGCTCGGCCCTTCGCCCGCACGCCCGAGGCCATGGCCCTGATCGCGGCCGGCATCGGCGCCGGCGCGGCGCTGCTCGGCCTCGCCGCATCGGTCGCCTGGGATACGCCGACGGGGCCGACCATCGTCTCGGCGGCGGCGGGATGCTTCGTCGTCTCGGTCGTCTGGGGCGGCCTCGTCAGGCGCCGGTGAAGGGCGTGGCCGTACCCGCCGCGGCGAAGAGCGCCAGCCAGACCGTCGGCCGATCCGGCGCGGTCATGACGACGCGGTGGCGGCGGCCGGCAGGCAGCACGACGACATCCCCGGCGCGGAGCGCACGCGGCGCCGGATCGCCCTCAAGCTCGAGCGCCGCCTCGCCTTCGACCAGCATCACCCATTCCGCCTCGTCCTGATCGTACCAGAACCCCGGCGGCGAGGCCTGGCCCGCGGACGTGATCCGGATCAGCCGGAAGCCCGTGCCCGCGACGAGAACGTCCGCGACCTCGCCCTTTGACGCATCCGGCAAGGGATGCAGCAGGTTATAGGCAGCAACCGTCATAGTCGGCCTCCATTACTTGCGGCGGCGACCCAAGAAAAAACCGCCGGCCAGAACGGGTCTGGCCGGCGGCGGAGCGTCGAACAGTCAGCAGCGCCTAATTCGACGAAGCGTCGATGATTTCGCCGAACAGCACCCATTTCTCGCCGTCGAACTTCGACAGTTGTTCGGCTTGCACCGGGTAGAAGTCCGTCGGGCTGGTGTTGATCTTGATCCCAGGCAGCACCATCGGCAGCTGCAGGTCCTTGACGTTCGCCGCACAGGCCATCAGGCCGGCGCGCGTCATGTCCTCGCAGTTCTTCAGGACATGATGCAGCAAGGTCGAGGCGTTGTAGCCGAACGCATAATTGACGTCGCCCTTGTCGGCATCCGGCAGTTCGGCGGCCATGAAGGCGGCCCATTCCTTGTAGCCTTCCGAGTCCGCCCATTGCGGATCGGTCGGATCCTTCTGCCACTGGGCCGTGATCAGGCCCTTGGAGCACTCGAAACCGGCCGGCTTCAGGGTCGAGCTGACGGAGGACGACACGTTGTTCAGAAGGTGCAGCGGCTTCCAGCCGATTTCACAGGCCTTGCGGATCGCCTGGGCGGCGAACTTCGGGATCGTCACGTTGAAGAAGATATTCGCGCCCGAATCCTTCATGGCGACGATCTGGCTGTCGACCGTCGGGTCCGACGTCTCATAGGGCAGCATCGAGACGACGAGGTCCTTCTTGTCGCCAAGGCCGCGCAGGAAGCCGTCGCGATAGTCTTTGCCGTAATCGTCGTTCTGGAACAGAATCGCGATCTTCGGGTTCTCGACGTTATCGAGCGCATATTTCGCGTAGATTTCGCCTTCCACGTCATAGGTCGGCTGGAAACCCATGGTCCATGGGTATTCCTTGGGATGGCCCCACTTGCTGGCGCCCGTGGCCACGAACATCTGCGGCACCTTCTTCGCATTCATGTAGCGATGAATGGCGGAGTTCGTCGGAGTGCCGAGCGTCTGGAACAGGAACGCGACATTTTCCTGCTCGACGAGCTTGCGGGCCTGCTCGACCGTTTTCGGCGGGCTGTAGCCGTCATCCAGGCTGATGAAATCGATCATGCGGCCGTTGACGCCGCCTTCCCGGTTCACCTTCGCCCAATAGGCGGAGTGGGTCTTGCCGATCACGCCATAGGCCGAGGCCGGGCCCGAATACGGGCTGGTATTCCCGATCTTGATCGAGGTGGCGGTGACGCCGGGCGTATCCTCGGCGGAGGCGGCGCCCGCCGCCAGAAGGGTCGCAGCCGTAGCGGCGAGCAGAATGCGGAAACGCATGATGAAATTCCTCCTGTTGTTATCGTTAAGCAGTCTGTCGGCTAGCTCCGCAGCTTCCGGCGCGCCCAGGCCGACGCGCGCTCCAGAAAGCCCCACACCCCGAAAGGCGCGAAGTAGATGATCAGGATAAGGAATGTGCCGAAGATCGCCCAGGGCGGCGGCATCCAAGGATAGGCCAGCTTGATGTCCTGGGCGTAGTTCGGCACGAACACCAGGAACAGGCCGCCGAAGATGACGCCGGGGATCGAGACGATGCCGCCGACGACCGAGCCGATCAGCAGATTGACGGCGACGAAGAAGGTGAACGCATCCGGCGACACGAATTCGGTCACGATCGCGAACAGCGCCCCGGCGATGCCGGTGAACATGGCGCTGATGCCGAAGGTGACGGTTTTATAGAGCGGCAGGTTGACGCCCATGGTGCTGGCCGCGATCGGGTTGTCCCGGATCGCCATGATCGCGCGGCCGGACCGGCTGTGCAGCATGGTCCAGGCGAAGATCATCAACGCCAGCATGATGCCAAGCGTCACGTAATACAGCGATTGATCGGTCGACCAGCCGGAGAACAGCGCATCCGGCTTCAGAATGAACAGGCCCTGGACGCCGCCGGTCCAGTGTTCGAACAGATCGAACTTCAGCAATTGCGGCGTCGCGACGGCGAGCGCGAACGTGGCGAGCGCCAGATATAGTCCCTCCAGCCGGAGCGCCGGCAGACCGAACAGGAATCCTACGACGAACGTCACCAGCGCCGAGGCCGGGATCGCGGCATAGGGGCTCCATTCGAAGTGGTAGAGCAGGATCGCGCAGGTATAGGCCCCGACCGCGTAGAATGCGCTGTGGCCGATCGAGAACTGCCCATTATAGCCGGTCAGGATGTTCAGGCCGAGCAGCGCGATGCCGTAGATCATCGCCTGGGTGAACTGGAAGGTCGTGAAGTCGGTCACAAAATAGGGCAGCGCCGCGCCGAAGATCACGGCGGCGACGAAGCCGAAGAACAGCGTCGGCGTAATGGGGTTGGGACGTGTCATGGCTGTTAAACCCGCTTCACGACAATGCGGCCGAAGAGGCCGGCCGGTTTGAACATCAGCACGCCGACGATCAGGACGAGCGCGAAGGTCAGCTTCAATTCGGCGCCGCCCGGAACATACTGGCCGACCCAGTTCTCCAGCACGCCGACGACCAGCCCGCCTAGCACCGCGCCGCCGGGACTGGAGACGCCGCCGAGGAGCGCGCCCGCGAAGCCATAGAGCAGCACGCCCGACATCATGTTCGGCTCCAGATAGACGATCGGCGCGACCAGGACGCCGCCGACCGCCCCGATCGCCGCCGCCAGGCCCCAGCCGAGCGCCAGCATCCAGCCGACCGAGATGCCGACGAGCCGGGCCGAGTCCGGGTTCGCCGCCGCCGCCCGCATGGCGAGGCCGACGCGGGTGAAGCGGAAGAAGGCGAACACCATCGCCAGCACGATCAAGGTCAGCCCGATGACGCCGATATTATGAGCGCTGATCAGCGTCGTCTCGAAGCCGAAGCTCTTGGGGAACAGGCTGGGAAACGGCTTGATCGTGTATTCCCAGATCCACCCGGCGACCGAGTTGAAGATCACCAGAAGCCCGATGAAGACGATGATCTGGTTCAGCACGGGCGCATTTTCGACCGGCCGCACCACGATCCGCTCGATCAGGACGCCCGCGACGAACGAAATCGCGACCGCCAGGAAGAACGCCACCCAGATCGGCAGGCCGAGCCCCAACATCGTCCAGGCGATGAACGTCGAGAACATCGCCATTTCGCCCTGGGCGAAATTGAAGTGATCGGTCGCCTGATAGATCATCACGACTGCGAGCGCGACGCAGGAATAGATCGATCCGATGGCGAGGCCGGCGAACGTCAGTTGCAGGAAAAGATCCATCGCCGCCCCCTAATATCCGAGATAACTGCGACGAACGTTCTCATCGTCGCGGATGATGGCGCTTTCGCCGGACATCACGACCGCGCCGGTTTCCAGCAGGTAGGCGTGATCCGCGAGATTGAGCGCGATATTGGCGTTCTGCTCGACCAGCAGCATCGACGTGCCTTCCGCGTCGCGAATGCGCGCCATGATGCCGTAGATTTCCTGAACGATCAGCGGCGCCAGGCCGAAAGACGGTTCATCCAGCAGCATCAGCTTCGGACGCAACATCAGCGCGCGGCCGATGGCGAGCATTTGCTGCTCGCCGCCCGAAAGCGTGCCCGCCTGCTGCGCGTGGCGTTCGCGCAAGCGCGGGAAATAGCCGTAGACCCGCTCGATATCGGCGGCGATCTCGGCCTTGTTCCTGCGGGTATAGGCGCCGAGCTGCAGGTTCTCGATCACCGACTGGCGCACGAACGTGCCCCGGCCTTCCGGCACGTGGGCGATGCCGCGGCTGACGACCCGCTCCGTCGAAAGGCCGGTGATATCCTGGCCGTCGAACCGGATCTCGCCCTCTGTCCGGATCATCCGGCAGATGGCGCGGAGCGTCGTCGTCTTGCCCGCCCCATTGGCGCCGAGGATCGTCGTGATCGAGCCTTCGTCCAAGCTGAAGTCGATGCCGTGCAGCGCCTCGGTCTGGCGGTAGTAGGCCTTCAGGCCTTTGACTTCCAAAAGCGCCATCAGGCCGATGTCCCCAGATAGGCTTCGATGACTTTCGGGTCCTGCTGCACTTCGGCCGGCGTCCCGTCCGCGATCTTGCGGCCGAAATCGATTGCGACGACGTTGTCCGAGACCTGCATGACGAGGCTCATGTGATGCTCGACCAGCAGCACCGTGACGCCGCGCTCGTCGCGAACCTGGCGGATCTGCTGCATCAACTGATCGAGTTCTTCATGGTTCAGACCGCCCGCCGGCTCGTCGAGCAGCAGCAGTTCCGGCTCGGCCGCGAGCGCCCGCGCCATCTCGACCCGTTTCTGAAAGCCGAAGGGCAGGCCGCCGACCGGTTGATCGACCACGTCCTCGAGCTCCATGAACCGGATCAGGTCAAGGGCTTTCGCCATCAACGCCGTTTCTTCCCGGCGCACCCAGGGCAGCCGGAGGGCGTTGGAGACAAAATCGCTGGAGGACCGGCAGTGCCCGCCGATCATGACGTTGTTCAGAACCGAGAGCGTCGGGAACAGCGCGAGGTTCTGGAACGTCCGGCCGATCCCAAGCGGCGCGATCTTGTCCGGCCCGAGGCCCAGGATCGACTGACCCTTGAAGCGGATATCGCCGGAATTCGGCGTGTAGAGCCTGGAGAGACAGTTGAAGAGCGTGGTCTTGCCGGCGCCGTTCGGCCCGATCAGGCCGACGATCAGCCCTTCCGGTATGTCGAACGACACGCCGTCGAGCGCGACGATCCCGCCGAAGCGCACTTCGACCGCATCCACTTCCAGAAGCGCCGCCATCAGAGCGCCGCCCCGGCGCAGCCTGCGCCTGAATATCCGATCACGTCCAACTCAACATCCTCCCTGGAGGATAATTTTACGATTCCGCTCTTCGGCGAAATTTTGATGATTCAACTGGTAGCCCGGTTCAAGCTTAAGTGCAAGGCGCGGATCAGTTTTCCTTCCGCGCATGGGCGTAGTTCCGGTCATAGAACCACGTCATGTAGTCCGCATAGGAGGTCGGTTCGTATTTCGGCGGGTTGTCGGGCCCCGTGCAGGTCGGGATGCAGGTCATCAGGTGGTCGATCGTGCAATCGAAGAAGAACGGCACGGCATAGCGGTCGGCATGGGGCGTGCGGTTGATCACCCGATGCGGCGTCGCGAGGAAGCGTTCGTTGGTCCAGCGCTTCATCATCTCGCCGGAGTTCACGACGAAGCTGCCGTCGATCGGCGGCGGCTCGATCCAGCGGCCGGATTGCGCCAGGACCGCGAGGCCGGGCAAGCCCGATTGCGCCAGAAGCGTCATGAAGCTCGAGTCCGTGTGCGGCGCGATGCCGAACTGGCCGGGGCCTGGCTCATGGGGCGGGTAATGGGAGCAGCGCAGCACATATTGCGGCTCCCGGAAGGCCGCCTCGAACCAGTCGGACGGCAGGTCGAGCGCCGCCGCATAGAGCGGCAACAGTGAGAGCGCGAGCCCTTCCAGCGCCTGCATATAGGCGACCATGGTCGGCCGGAAGTCAGGCATGACGCCCGGATCCGGCCATTGGTTCAGCGGCCGGAAGCGCTTCTTGGCGATGACGTCCGGATGATCGGCGGGCAGGTCGCGCTTCATGAAGAACGCCTCGACCAGGTTGGGCTGGGGCACGACGCCCGCGACCGGCGTCGCCCGCGTGATCGAGCCTTTGACCGGCATGTAGCCCACATTGTCGGCATTCGCCTTGAGCGCCAGCTTCACGTCGAGCGGCTGGGCGTGGAAGCGCCGGGTCTGCTCGAACACGGCCTCGATCAGGCCCTGGTCAAGGCCGTGCCCGGTCAGCACATAGAACCCGACCTTCTCCTGGGCATGGCGCAGCGCCTTGACCGTCGACGCGATGTCGTCGGCGGCGCCCCGCCGAACGCCCGCAATATCGATGACCGGCACTTCCTCGCCGGGGCTTGGCTGGACCGAAGGCGCTTCGGCGAGCGCATTGACGGTGTCTGGCATGGCCGATCTCCCTGGAGCGGTTTCGCGGATGGGTCAGGCGGGCGTGGTCCCCCTGAGGCAGGTGCGGTGCATGACGCGGGGATGGAACGCGGCGTCGAAGTTCGGGTCGGCCCGGTGCAGCAGGCAGCGATTGTCCCACATCAGCATGTCGCCCTGCCGCCACGCATGGCGATACATGAACCGCTCCTGGGTAGCGTGCGCCTCCAGGGCCTCGATCCGGGCGCGGCCTTCTTCCATGGGCAGGCCCTCCAGATGCGACGCATGCATGCCGAGGAAGATCGCGGTGCGGCCGCTATCGGGGTGCCGCCGCGCGACCGGCCAGACGTTCGCAGGCGCGTCGCGCTTCTCTTCTTCCGACATGACCCGGCCGATATTCTCCCGGCTCAGCTCCCAGCTATGGACGGCGCGCACGCCGTCCAGGGCGCGGCGCTCCGCCTCCGGCAGGGCTTCATAGGCGGCGTACATGTTGGCGAAGCAAGTGTCGCCGCCGGCGGGCGGCAACGTCCGCGCATGGAGGATCGTCGCCATGGAGGGCAGCGGCCGGAAGGACTTGTCCGTGTGCCAGAGGGTCGAGGCGACCTTGCCGCTCGGCTTGCCGTCGGGGCCGAGGTTGGAGACGATATGCACATAAGGCTCATCCGCCGCGCCGCGATTGCGCAGGGTGTGTTGCTCAAGCTCGCCGAACTGCAGGCTGAAGGCGATCTGCTGCTGCTTGTCCAGATCCTGCTCCCGGAACACAAGCAGTTGATAGCGGACGAACGCATCGTAGAGGGCGTCCCGGGTCGCGGCGTCGAGCGGCGAACGGAGGTCGAGGCCGGTCACTTCGGCCGCGAAGGTCAGGCCAAGGGGGCGAATGTCGAAGGCGGTCGCGCGGGCGGGCTGCATTTTGAGGCGCTCCTGAGTTTCAGGGGAATTCTTTCCCCTGACGCATCCGGGCGCAAGCCCAGGCGAGCACCCCCCGATCAGAGCGTCAGGCTGACGGCGAACGCGACGGACGCGATGCTGAGCGCCGTCGAGAGCACGATGGCGGCGCTGGCGCGGCGCGTATAGGCCTCATACCGGCTGGCCAGGAGGAAGGGATTCACGGCGCAGGGCAAGGCCGCCATCATCACGACGGCGGCGGTCGCCATGGCGTCCAGCCCGAGCAGGCGGGTCGCGATGGCCCAGGCGATCACGGGATTGAGGCCGAGCTTCAGCGCCGCGATCACCGCAGCTTCCCCGATATCGCCCGCCAGCTTGAACCCGGCCAACGTCGCGCCGAGCGCAAAGAGCGCCGTCGGGGCCGCCGCGGCCGCGCCCAGATCGATGAACCGCTGCAGGACCGGATGCAGGCCAAGCCCGAGCGCGCCATAGAGCAGCCCCGCCGCCATCGCCAGAATGACCGGCGTTCTGACCAGCGCCAGCCCGGTCTCCCTGGCGATCCCCGCGACGGAGGCGCGCTTGCCCAAGCGGAGTTCGATCAGGAGCGTCGTCACCCCGTAATAGGCGATCGCGGAACAGGCGATGATCGCCGTCGCGACGCCAAGGCCCTGCGCCCCGAAGAACAACTGCGCCAGCGGAATGCCCATCATGACGCTGTTGCCGTAGGCGGCGGTCATGGCGGCGAGCGGCGGCTCCGCCCCCTTGCCGGCGAAGAGCCAGAGGTTGGCGGCGAACGCCAGGCCATAGATCGTCGCCGACGCCGCGAAATAGGCGATCAGCACAGCCGCGTCGAACCCGGCGCCGCCGCCCCCGGTCAGGGCCGCGCCGCCCCGAAACAGCAGCAGCGGGATCGCGAACCAGAAGACGAAATTCGTCAGGCCCTTGGCCCGCGCCGCATCGAACAGCGCAGTCTTGCCGAGGCCGTAACCGGCGACGACGAAGCCGAAAACCGGCAAGGCGACGGAAAGCGTTTCGAGCATGCAATAAGACCTGACCTCGGGAGGCCGCGACCTTGCCACATCCCCCGCGTCGGGTCATCGTTTCCAACGTCAGAGAGGACCCCGCCATGCCGGTCCGGCATCGGAAATCGATCTACGACCCGGCCGAGCCGGAGGCCGATGGCCTGCGCGTCCTGGCGACGCGGTTCTGGCCGCGCGGCGTGAAGCGGGAGGCGGCGGACCTTTATCTGCCGGACCTGGCGCCGTCGAAGGATCTGCTGCAGGCGTTCCAGGCTGGCGACATGGCATGGCCAGCGTTCGCCAGGCGCTACAAGGCGGAGATGCGCGGCCAGACCTCGCTGCTGCGGGTCTTGCGGCACCTTTCGGACCGCGGCGAGGCGGTCACCGTGATGTGCGCCTGCGACGCGCCGGAGACCTGCCACCGGTCGCTGCTGGCCGGCTTGATCGCCAAGGCCTGAACTCCCGAAACTTCCGCCTATTGGAAATACATCTCGATAGGCGGGATCGTTTGCGGCATGTCTTGCCCTGACATCACGCTGGGAGGCATCGCAATGGCGATCGAGATCAAGGGCGCGGCCGGACCGCGCTTCGACGAAATTCTGACCGACGCGGCGCTCGAATTCGTCGCGGACCTGCACCGCACGTTCGATGGCGTCCGCCAGGAACGGCTGGCCGCGCGCATGACGCTGCAGGCCGACCTCGACGCCGGGGCGAAGCTGGGCTTCCCGCCGGAAACCGCCGCGCGCCGTGCGGACGCCTCATGGAAGATCGCGGGCATTCCGGCCGATATCGCGGACCGCCGCGTCGAAATCACCGGCCCGACCGACCGCAAGATGGTGATCAACGCCCTCAACGCCGGCGCCAAGACCTTCATGGCCTGCCTGGAGGACGCCTCATCCCCGACCTGGGAGAACATGGTCGACGGCCAGTTGAACCTGAAGGACGCCATCGACGGCTCGATTACCCTGGTCGATGAAAACTCGGGCAAGAGCTACGCGCTGGGCGAGAACCCTGCGACCCTGATCGTCCGGCCGCGCGGCTGGCATCTTCTGGAGAAGCACATGCTGGTCGACGGCGAACCGGTCGCCGGCGCGCTGTTCGATTTCGGCCTCTACTTCTTCCACAACGCCAGGCGCGCGCTGGAACGAGGCACCCGGCCGTATTTCTATCTGGCGAAAATGGAGCACTATCTGGAAGCCAAGCTCTGGTCCGACGTCATGGCCCATGGGGAGGATGCGCTCGGCCTGCCGCGCGGCACGGCGAAGGCGACCGTCCTGATCGAGACCATCCCGGCCGCCTTCCATGCCGAGGATATTCTCTATGAGATGCGGGACCACATCATCGGCCTGAACTGCGGCCGCTGGGACTACATCTTCAGCTATATCAAGCGCCACCGGAACGACCCGACGAAGGTGCTCCCGGACCGCGCCGCCGTCACCATGACCTCGCCGTTCATGCGGGCATATTCGCTGCACGTGATCCGCACCTGCCACAAGCGCGGCGCTTTCGCCATGGGCGGCATGGCGGCGCAGATCCCGATCAAGGGCGACGAGGCGGCCAACAATGCGGCCTTCGAGAAAGTCCGCGCCGACAAGCTGCGCGAGGCGACCGACGGCCATGACGGCACCTGGGTCGCGCATCCGGGCCTCGTCCAGGTGGCGCTCGAAGTCTTCGACAAGACGATGCCGGAGGCCAACCAGATCGACAAGCTGCTGGACGGCGAGGCGACGGAAGCGGAGCTTCTGGAAGCCTCGGAAGGCCCGAAGACGATGGATGGCCTCCGCATGAATGTGAATGTCGGCATCGGCTATCTCGCCGCCTGGCTGAACGGCCGGGGCGCGGTGCCGCTGCACAACCTGATGGAGGATGCGGCGACGGCCGAAATCTCCCGCACCCAGGTCTGGCAATGGCGCCGCCACGGCGTGAAGCTGGATTCCGGCGAGATCGTGACCGACGCCATCGTGCGGCAGGCGGTCGCGAACGAGCTCGACAGCTTGAAGCAGCAATTGGGCGAGGACGGCGTCAAGGCCGGCAAGTATCGGGAAGCGGCGGAGCTGATGGAGGCGATGATGCTCGCCGACGAATGCCCCGAGTTCCTGACGATCCCTGCCTACGACCGCTACTTCGCGCCCGCCGCTTGACGGCCAAGGCGAACATGGCGGCGGAACGCTCGGGCCAGGTGCAATCCCTGGTCCGGGCGCTCAGGCTGTTGAGCGTCGTCGCCAAGGCCGACGATGGGCTGACCCTGACCGAAGCGGCGCACCGCGCGGCCCTGCCGGTTTCGTCGGCCCACCGGCTGCTTTCGACCTTGCAGCAGGAACGCTTCGTGCGCTTCGATTCCGAGCGCACCCGCTGGTTTGTCGGCGTCGAGGCGTTCGTCGCGGGCTCGGGCTTCCTGCGCAGCCGGGACCTGGTCGCGGTCGCCCGGCCCTATATGCGGCACTTGATGGAGGAGTCTGGCGAGACCGTCAGCCTCGCCGTCGAGGAAGGCGGGCAAGCCATTTATCTCGCCCAGGTCGAATGCCGCCAGTTGATGCGCGCGCTCGCCAGCCCCGGCCAGCGCGTACCGCTCCACAGCTCCGCCGTCGGCAAGGTGCTGGTCGCCTATGCGGGCGGCCCGCGCCACACGGCGCTGATGGACGCCGTCAAGCTGGAGCGTTTCACGGAACGGACGATCGTCACCGACGCCGGCTTCAAGGCGGCGGTCGAAGAGGCCCGCGCCCGGCGCTGGGCGGTCGACGACGAGGAACACGCCATCGGCCTCCGCTGCGTCGCCGCCCCGATCTTCAACGAAGCCCGCGAAGCCGTCGCCGCGATCTCCCTCTCCGGCCCCAAGGCCCGCGTCACCGACGCCCGCCTTCAGGTGTTGGCGGGCCTTGCCCAGGCGGCGGCGGCGAAGATTACGCGGGAGTTTGGCGGGGTGGCGCCGGGGTGAGGGCGTTGGGGGGTGTGTAAATTGATCCCGGTTTGTTGGACGGTTAGGCGGTTTGGCTAAGGAGTATTCCGCTGTTTGATTTTTATGTCGTCAATATTGATTTCACCCGCTTCGGTTGTTATTGCTGCGCTTTGGATATGCAGGGCAATGCTGACAACTTGACCAGCATATCCAAAGGCTTTCCGGCGTCGAAGGCCTTAGAGCCTGAATCAAAAGATCATGAAGGCTTGCAATGGGTTGCGATCCTTC
>ERZ888423.1786-NODE-1786-length-17505-cov-8.326819_pt1 | contig 17505 bp, 16 predicted proteins | sample MGYA00520523_ERZ888423 | MGnify/ENA primary metagenome ERZ888423 (study PRJEB32303, sample SAMEA104408611) | aquatic metagenome | biome: Brackish water; feature: Pelagic; material: water | place: Baltic Sea | collected 2014-06-08T10:24:00 | depth 30,27 m ...
GCGGTGGCCAGTGTGTCGCCGAGTTCGACACGACCACAACAGGAGTCGACGTCGGTTGGGTTCGGTTGGAGTCGTCGCACACCGTCGGCCCATGGTTCCGCTGGGCGTCGGTGGGGATCGACTCGGTGCCCGCGCTGGCCGCTGAGGTGGGCCTCGGGGTGTCTGGCGTGCACCGTATCGGCAAACGGGTAGTCGCGAGTCTGGCCGTGGCGTGAGGACTTCACTGCGCGGCACGGCGGTCACCGCTCGCGTGGGCGTGGTGTTGGGTGTGGCGATCGCGGTGTGCTTCCTCACGGGTCTGATCAGTCATTTCATCCAGCACCCGGAACCCTGGTTCTGGTGGCCCACGCGACCGGTCTGGCTGTACCGGTTCACCCAGGGACTGCATGTCATCTCCGGCATCGCCGCGATTCCGCTGCTCGTGGTGAAGCTGTGGTCGGTGTGGCCGAAGCTGTTCGAACGCCCCGTGATCGGCGGTGTGGTCCGTCAGCTTGAGCGGGCGTCCATCCTGGTGCTGATGGCGTCGATGTTGTTCCAGCTCAGCACCGGCTTGCTCAATATCGCACAGTGGTACGCGTTCGACTTCTTCTTCACCACAGCCCACTACGCGATGTCTTATGTGGCAGCGGGCGCCGTTCTCGTGCACATCGGCGTCAAGCTACCGGTGATTCGGCGTGCACTCGATGAGCCGTTGGATTCCGTCGAGCAGGGCGGGTCGGTCGGTCCGTCGCGGCGCACGGTGCTGCGCGGTACCTGGCTGGCGGTGGGTTTGGCGACACTGGTCACCGCCGGTCAGACAGTGCCCCTGCTGCGGCGCGTGTCGGTACTCGCACCGCGCACCGGCGAAGGGCCCCAAGGCGTTCCGATCAACCGGTCGGCGATCGCGGCCGGCGTGGTGCGCGCTGCCCGCTCACCGGACTATCGGTTGACTGTCACCAACGGCGACCGGAACCAAGTCTTCACCGTCGCCGACCTGCAGGCGATGCCGCAGACCACCCGTCGTCTGCCGATTGCCTGCGTCGAGGGCTGGAGCGCGAACGCGGACTGGACGGGCGTGGTGCTGGCCGACCTCGTCGCCACCGTGGGGGCGTCAGCCGATTCCGACGTGCGAATGGTCTCATTGGAGCGGCCGGGCCCGTATTCCCGCACGGTGCTGCCCGCCCGGCACGCGCGCGACGATATGACCCTGATCGCGCTGAAGATCAACGGCGAAACCCTCAACCTCGATCACGGTTATCCGTGCCGTCTGATTGCGCCGACCAGACCCGGTGTTCTGCAGACGAAGTGGCTGACCCGGATCGAGGTCCTCTGATGACCGCAGTGCGGACATTTCTGATGGTGGCGGGGCTGGTCGTCGGTGTTTACGGCGCGGTTCTGCTGTGGGACAACTCGCTCACGGTGCTCGTTCGCATCGCGGTGTGGGCGTTGGTCGGTGTCATCGTGCACGACTTCGTGTTCGCACCGTTGTGTGCGGGCCTGGGTCTGGCGGGGCGACGGTTGCTGCCGGTCGGTTGGCGCTCGCCGTTCGCCGTGGCAGCGCTGTTCAGTGTCGTGCTGGGTTTGCTCGCGATTCCGGTGTTCAGCAAGCCCGGCATGCGCCCGGACAACCCGACCGTGCTGGACCGCGACTACCCGCTCGGGCTGTGGATTTCGCTGGCTGTCGTCTGGTCGTGTGTGCCGCTGTATTACCTGTTGGTGCGCCGGCTACCAGTTCGTCAGGATCAGGTGGTTGATCGCCAGGGCTCCGGTGACGTTGAGCGCCAACCACCACCGGTGTGACTGCCGCGGCAGCAGCGCGGCGGCAGCAACGAGCCACACGGTGAACGGCAGCCAGATGCGTTCGGTCTCGGCCTTGCTCAGCCGGGACAGATCGGCAACCAGGATCGCCAGCAGCGCACCGAGAACCAGCAGGTGCAACCCGGATCGTCGCCGGATCGCCGCGAGGTCGAAGGCTCGGGCGATCCCCGCCACGCTGCCCAATCCGATGGCGCACACCACCGACGCGAAATTGGCCCAACCCCAATACTGGAAGGGTCGGTCGTTGGCGATGCCCTGCCAATAGCGCTCCTGCACCAGAAGGTAGCCGTCGAACCACCAGAATCCGGCGGCCAGGAAGACGAGGCCGACCCCCAGCGCGGCCAGTAGTGCGGGTGCGAGCGTGGTCAGCGCGGTCCGCCAACTGTTCGCGCTGAGCAGCACCGCCAGTGCGGGCAGGGCCATCAGTGCCAGGCCGTAGTTGAGGAAGATGCCCCAGCCCAGCAGCAGCCCGGCGCCGGCGGCCGCCAGCATCGGCTGGCCGGTGGTTCTGCTGATCGCTACCGCGAGCAGGGCGATACCCCACGCCGCGACTCCGGCGAAGTAGCCGTCGGCGGATACCGCGATCCAGATGGCGGTGGGTGCTACCGCCGCAAAGGGTGCCGCCAACCGGGCGGTGCCCTCGTCGGCCAGCGCGCGTACCGCGACGACGATCGCAGCCGCGATGCTGGAACCGGCCAGCAGGCACAGCAGCCCTGCCCAGGCGCCGCCACTCAACCCGATTCGGTCCAGCCACACGAATGTCAGCAGCGCGCCCGGCGGGTGCCCGGACACATGGGTGATCCACGAATCAGGTTGATAGTCAAGAATTCTGCTGGAGAACGTGCGCAGCGCCTCGGGAATGTCGGTGACACCAGACACTTGGCGCAGGTACTCGTGGCGGGCGGTGAGCCGGCCCGCGAACCCGCGCTGCCAGCCGTCGACCATGGCCAGGCTGAACGCCCATGTACAGGACACAGCCCACGACATCCAGGGCAACCAGCGCCAAGGCAGTCGCTGCGCGAGCGCCGGCCCCCACAGCACCGCCGCGACGGCGATCATGACGGCGGGGACGGTGCCGGGACCGACGTGGGCGTTCCACCAGCCGAATATCGGCGCCGTGCCGGCGAAGGTGCGGAAGCGTTCGGGGCTGGCGTTGATCAGCGGGGTCATGCTCAGGTCGAGATGTGGGAAGTCGACTTGGGAGATGTCGACGTGTGGGACGACGAACGCCGCGGCGACGAGAATCGCCGCAGCGCTGACCGCTCCCGCTTCCTTGCGCATCCCCCCATTTTGCGCGAGCGCGCGTGTTTGCACACGACGCGCCGCGCGAATGCGTGCAATTGCGCACCTTGGCGGCCAGCGAATGGGGCGAAAACGTACGGGCGAGCAGCGGACCGAAGGAAAACTACCGTTGCGCTGAGCCGAACATCCGGCTGAGTTCGCGACGGTCAATTTTGCCGATGCCGCGCCGAGGCAGCGTGTCGACGAGGTGCAGCTGGCGCGGCGCCGCGGTCGCCGGCAGTGATCCGGTGACGTGAGAGCGTAGATCCGACAACGTGATGGTCGAACCAGGTTCGATCACGACAGCGGCCACCACCCGTTGGCCCAATCGCTCGTCATCGACGCCGAAAACCGCGCATTCGGCCACCGCGGGATGGGTCGCCGCCGCAGCCTCAATCAGCTGGGGCAGCACGGTGAGCCCGCCGGTGCTGATCGCATCGTCCACGCGGCCCAGGACCGTGAGGACTCCCGAATCATCAATCGCGCCAATGTCATCAGTGCGGAACCAGCCAGGTTCGGCGAATGGATCGGGTGCCACAGCGTTGCGATAGCCGGCGGCGACGGTCGGCCCACCGAGGGAGATCCTGCCGCTGGAATCGCTTCGCACACCGACACCTTCCAGCGCCACACCGTTGTATACGCAACCGCCCGCGGTCTCACTCATCCCGTAAGTCCTGACCACTGAAATACCTGCGGCTAAAGCCTTTTCAGCAACTTCGGCCGGCATCGGGCCGCCACCAACGAGGACGGCATCCAACTCGGCCAGTGCCCGGGCAGCGTGCGGGTCCCGCAGCGCCTTGTCCAATTGGGCAGCCACCAGTGATGCGTACCGTCGGCCTGATCCCAACGCAGTTACCGCGGCTACCAGCTCATCCGCGTCGACGCTGGCCGGCACTGCGACCGGATCGCTGCCGGCGACCACGCTGCGGACCAGCACCTGGAATCCGGCCACGTGGTGGGCGGGCAACGCGAGCAGCCAACGACCCTGGCCGCCGAGTCGGCGATGGGTCGCCTCGGCACTGGCCACCAGAGCCCGCGCGGTCAACAAGGCACCCTTGGGCGTGCCGGTCGTCCCCGACGTCGAGAGCACGACTGCGACGTCGTCGTCAATCTGCTCCCCGGCCCGCAATGTCGTTGTCAGCATTGATGTTTGATGGCTGCCGTCGGCGGGTACCGGCAGTACGCTGGCGCGGCCGTTGAGGACGTCGTCAATGACGGTCAATGCCGACAACGCTGCGGGCCCTGACCGGATACCGACCGAACGGAGGATGGCTATCGGCGGTCCTTTAGTTGCGGGTGTCGCGGCGCAGCGGGTGATCGTGGGGCACTTGCACGAAGATCAGCATCACCCCGTCGGGGTCGACGACGTGCATCTCGTGCAGCCCCCAGGGTTCGCGGCGGGGCTCGCGGGCGATCTCGACTCCGCGCTGCTGGAGCTCTGCTTGCGTCGCCTGCAGGTCACGTACCTGCAGCCACAGCCCGCCTGGAAACGGTGGGTCGCCGTGATCCGGGGCTCCGTGGCCGGCCAGTTCGATCAGCGACTGGCCAGCGTAGAAGACGGTGCCGCCCGGGTACTCCCGGGCCACCGCCAGGCCGATGCCCTCGCGGTAGAAGGCCAGTGAGCGGTCGTAGTCGGCCGGCCGGAACAATACCCGGCTGGCCAGAATCTCCATGGCCCGTGTTTATCACAGCGATCCGGTCAGCGTTCTGAGGGCCGACGCCCGCCCAGGTCGCTGCCCTCCGTAGACCCGGACGACATCGGACAGGTGCGCGATCATCCGTCTTTGGGCTGCATCCGCTGACGCTTCATGACCGCGTCGACCGCGGCGGGGGCGATGCTGTTGACCGCGTGGGCGGTCATCGCAATCCGCGGCGCGATGCTCACCGGCCGGTGGCGCGCGGCCGTAACCATCCAGCCCGCCGCCTCGTCGGCCGACAGCCCGGGCAGTCCGTCGTAGGCGCGGGTCGGAGCGATCATCGGCGTCTTCACCAACGGGTAATAGAGCGTCGTCGAGTGCACACCCTTGTCGCCCCACTCGGTTTCGATGACGCGACTGACCGACGAGAGCGCCGCCTTCGACGCGTTGTACACCCCGAACAGTGGCGAGGACTCGGACTTCACGCCCCAGGTGGAGACGTTGATGACATGGCCGTCGCCGCGGGCGAGCATGCCCGGTGCCAGGCCTCGGATCAGCCGCAACGGCGAGTAGTAGTTCAGGGTCATGGTGCGCTCGACGTCGTGCCAACGGTCCAGCGATTCCGCCAGCGGCCGCCGGATGGACCGGCCGGCGTTGTTGATCAGGATGTCGACGCCGCCGAGGTCAGCCTCGACCGTCGCGACGAGTTCGTCGACCGCGTCGAGGTCGGACAGGTCGCAAGGGTAGGCGCGGGCTCGGGTACTGGCGGGGCCCCCGCCCTCGGCGATGCGCGCGACAAGGGCGTCGAGCAGGTCTTTACGGCGTGCGACCACCGCCACGGTGGCGCCGTGGCGAGCGAGCTTCTCGGCGGCGGCCTCGCCGATGCCTGAGGATGCGCCCGTCAACAGGATGCGTTTGCCCTTCAGGTCGACGACCTCGCGGTTGTGTCGAGACTGCAGCAGAGTTGGGATGAGGGGCGGTCGCATGCTGGCCAGTACGACCCGGTCGGCCAGTCGCCGCAGCGGTTTCCTGCTAGTCACGGGTAGCGAGTCTATTTCCTCGGGTGACTTCGGCGTCATTCGTCCCGCTCAGCGTGACAAAGTACGCCGAAATCCCTAGAAGTAGCGGGGGAACGGCGTCCAATCCGGGTCGCGCTTCTCCAGGAACGCGTCGCGGCCCTCGACCGCCTCATCGGTCATGTACGCCAGCCGGGTCGCCTCGCCGGCGAACAGTTGCTGGCCGACCAGGCCGTCGTCGGGCAGGTTGAAGGCGTACTTCAGCATCCGGATTGCCTGCGGGGACTTGCCGTTGATCTCTGAAGCCCATTGCAAAGCAACGGTTTCCAGCTCCGAGTGATCGACGACCTCGTTGACCGCGCCCATCGCGTGCATCTGCTCGGCGCCGTACGTGCGGCCCAGGAAGAAGATCTCGCGGGAGAACTTCTGTCCGGTCTGACGCGCCAGGTAGGCGCTGCCGTAGCCGCCGTCGAAGCTGCCGACGTCGGCGTCGGTCTGCTTGAAGCGGCCGTGTTCGCGGCTGGCCAGGGTCAGGTCGCACACCACGTGCAACGAGTGCCCGCCGCCGGCCGCCCACCCGTTGACCAGGCAGATGACGGGCTTGGGCATGAACCGGATCAGGCGCTGCACCTCCAGAATGTGCAGCCGGCCCGCCTGGGCTGGATCCACCGTCTCAGCCGTCTCTCCCGACGCGTACTGGTAGCCGCTGCGGCCGCGGATGCGTTGGTCCCCGCCGGAGCAGAACGCCCATCCACCATCCTTGGACGACGGTCCGTTGCCGGTGAGCAGCACGACGCCGACGTCGGAGGACATTCGAGCGTGGTCCAGGACGCGGTACAGCTCGTCGACAGTGTGCGGACGGAACGCATTGCGCACCTCGGGGCGGTCGAACGCCACCCGCACGGTCGGCTGGGCCGCGCCGTCGGCGATGTTGCGGTGGTAGGTGATGTCGGTCAGGCCGTCGAAGCCGGGTACCGGCTCCCACAGGCTGGCATCGAACGGATTGCTCACGGGGTCTGTCACGGAGGCAGGCACGCTTCAAACGGTATCGAAGCGGAAGACCGAGCAGCGTCCGGCCAGCGCTTCGAACTCGTGGGGGTCGGGTCCCGCCACGGCGGTTTCGGATCGGCCATGTTCACAAGCGTGGGGATGTAGCCGTCACAAGCCGTGCGGCACGAGCGCGGCGACCAGACCGTCTGGGCGCTCGGATGTCGGCAGCGGATCGACGAGGGCGAAATCGCAGCCCAGCGCGCGGGCGCCACCATCGGCCTCGTCGCTGTCGCCGACCATCAGCGCGCGCTCGGCGGGAACGCCCAACCGGTCCAGTGCGGTCGAGAAGATCGCTGGATCCGGCTTGACCGCCCCGACCTCGAACGACAACACGAACTCGTCGACGGCCCCGGCGCAGCCGATCCTGTCGAACGCGGGCCGCACGTCGAACGCGATATTGGACACCACGGCGACCTTGACGCCGCGCCGGTGCAGCCCCCCGAGAACGGCGGCGGTGTCCAGGTAGGGCATCCAGCTCGCCGGATCGATCACGCGGGTGTACAACGACTCCGCGTGGTGACGGGCCAGTCCGGACGCGCGCAGCACGTGCAGGTAGGCCTCGCGGTGCAGGTGCGGTGCCAGGTCCCGATTCATCCAAGCCTGGAGAGCCTCCGGTGTCATTGCCACAGACCTGCCGGTCGGCGCCGTCAGCCGCCGCATCAACTCGGCCTGCACGTGGCCGTCGACGGCGCGGCTCTCATCATCATCGAGTTGCAGGTCCAGTTCCATGCCGGCGAACCAGCTCTCATCTTCCTCGAGACGGAACAACGTGCCGGAGAAATCGAACAGCACAGCCTGGACGTCGGTCACATCACCATCGTGCCTGACTTGATCTCGGCGAGCAGACGCAAACTCGCACGCACAAGGGCCCAATCGTGCGAGTTCGCGACTGCTCGGGGGGGGGATCTAACCCGCATCGTCACCCGACGGTCCGCCCGGTGCCCTTCCAGAATTGCGCCCGAACCGTCTTCTTGTCGGGCTTGCCCAGAGCAGTGACCGGCACTGAGTCGACAACGATCACCTGCTTGGGCGCCTGCACCGAACCCTTGCGTTCCTTCACCGAAGCCTGGATCTCGGCAGTCATGGTGGCTATTGCCGAGGCATCCGAAGCCGCGTCGGGCCGCAGGACCACCACGGCTGTCACCGCCTCCCCCCACTTCTCGTCGGGGGTGCCGATCACACACACCTGGGCGATCGAAGGATGTTCGGCCACCACGTCCTCCACCTCGCGCGGGAAGACGTTGAAACCACCGGTGACGATCATGTCCTTGGTGCGGTCGACGATGTACCAGAACCCCTCGGAGTCCTCGCGCGCCAGGTCGCCTGTGTGCATCCAGCCGTTCTTGAACGTCTCAGCGGTGGCCGCGGGCAGGTTCCAGTACCCACCTGACAACAGTGGCCCCGACACACAGATTTCGCCTACCTCGCCTTGGGCCACCGGTGCGCCGTCCTCGCCCAGCAGCGCGGTGCGGGCGAACAGCGTGGGCCGCCCGCACGATGTCAGACGTTTCTCGTCGTGCTCCTTCTTGGACAGGTAGGTGATCACCATCGGCGCCTCGGACTGCCCGTAATATTGCGCGAAGATCGGTCCGAACCGGCGGATCGCCTCGGCCAGCCGCACCGGATTCATCGCCGACGCGCCGTAGTACACCGTCTCCAGCGACGACAGGTCGCGGGTGTGCGAATCCGGATGGTCCATCAGTGCGTAGATCATCGAGGGCACCAGCATCGTCGCGCTGATCTTCTGTTCCTCGATGACGCGCAGCACTTCGGCCGGGTCGAACTTCCTCAGCACGATCAACTCGCCGCCCTTGACGATCACCGGGGTGAAAAAGGCCGCCCCGGCGTGCGACAGCGGCGTGCACATCAGGAAGCGGGGATTCTCCGGCCACTCCCATTCGGCCAACTGCACCGTCGTCATCGTCGTGATGGACTGCGTTGTACCGATGACGCCCTTCGGCTTGCCGGTGGTGCCGCCGGTGTAGGTGAGCCCGCCGATGTGATCGGGCGGTAAGTCGGCGGCGACCAGCGGGGTGGGCGGGTAGTTCGCCGCCTCGGCGCTCAGGTCCACCGCGGTGACGCCGCTGGCGGTCAGCTCAGCGGGCACCGGACCGATCGTCAGGATCTGCTTGAGTGACGGCACCTTCTGCATAAGGCCCAACGCACGCTCCACGAACATCGGGTTCGGGTCGATGATCAGTGTGCTCACCCCGGCGTCGGACAGCACATAAGCGTGGTCGTCCAGCGAGCCCAGCGGGTGCAGTGCCGTGCGCCGAAAGCCCTGGGTCTGGCCGGCGCCGATGATCATCAGCACTTCCGGCCGGTTGAGGGACAGCAGCCCGACCGCCGCACCGGTGCCCGCCCCCAGCGTCTCGAAGGCCGCGATGTACTGGCTGATCCGATCGGCGAGTTCGCCGCCGGTCATCGTGGTGTCCCCGAGGAACAGAACGGGCCGGTCTTTGTGGCGCTTGAGTGCGCCCACGGTGAGGTGGCCGGAGTGCAGGGGATGGCGCAGCAAGTCACTCATGGAGTCCAGACTAGAACGTGTTCCAATTCTAGTCAGCCGGTCCCGGCGCACCTGCACACGAATCGCCTGTGCAGGATTGGCCGAAATCGGACAGCAGCGACCAGTGGCATGGCACGCTTCTGGCCATGGCCGATCTGCCCGAACCCCGATTTCTCGATGACCGCATCGCGCACTGGGCGCGCACCCGACCGGATGCCGAAGCGGTGGACTACCTCGAGCGGTCCTGGAACTGGGCGCAGTGGAACGACCGCGTCCGTCGACTCGCGGGTGCACTCAAGGAACGCGGCGTACAGCGCGGCGACGTCGTGGCGTTCCTCGACAAGAATCACCCGGCCTGCATCGAGATGACCTTCGCGGCTGCGTCGCTGGGCGCCGCCACCGCGATAATCAACTTCCGGTTGGCCGCCGACGAACTCGACTACGTCCTCAATGACTCGGGTGCCAAGGTGCTGATCATCGGGAAGGAATTCCAGTCGGCGATCGAGAAGATCCGCGACAAGCTCAACCACGTCGAGCACGTCATCTCGGTCACGCCCGAGGGTGGCGACGAGTACGAGGCGATGCTGGCGGCGGCGACACCGACCGAACGCAGCGACGACGTCGACCCTGATGACGTCGCCATCATCATGTACTCCTCGGGCACCACGGGACGGCCGAAGGGCGTCGAGCTCACGCAGGCCAACCTCGTCGCGCACACTATCAACGCTCAAGAGGGCTTTGAGTTCGACGAGAATGACAAGAGCATGGTGTCGATGCCGCTGTTCCACGTCGGCGGCACCTCGTATGCGCAGTTCGGCATTCACGACGGCGTTTCGAGCGTGATGACCCGCGACGTCGACGGCATCGCGCTGGCCGGGGCGATCCTCAAGGGCGCCAACCGGACCTTCCTGGTGCCCGCGGTGCTGGCCAAGGTGCTGGAGTCCGGCGAGGACGCCGTCAAGCTGTTCAGTGCGCTGAAGACCTACGGCTACGGTGCCTCGCCGATGCCGTTGCCGCTGCTTCGCACGGCGCTGGAGGCGTGGCCGAACACCGATTTCATCCAGGCCTACGGGCTGACCGAGCTGGGTGGGGTCATCAGCCATCTGATGCCCGAAGCGCACCGCGCCAAAGACCACCCCGAGCGGTTGACCAGCGCGGGAACCCTGGTGCCCAACGCTGAGTTGCGCGTCGTGGACCCCGACACCCTCGAGGACGTGCCCACCGGCGAGCAGGGTGAATTGTGGTTCCGTTCACCGCAGTTGATGAAGGGCTACCACAACAAGCCTGAGGCGACGGCCGAGTGCATCACCGAGGACGGCTGGTTCCGCACCGGCGACATCGGCCGTGTCGACGAAGGTGGCTACATCTTCGTCGAGGACCGGCTGAAGGACATGATCATCTCCGGTGGCGAGAACATCTACTCCATCGAAGTGGAGCGGGTTCTGGCCGAACACGGGGCGGTGGTCGAGGTCGCGGTCATCGGCGTGCCCGACGACAAGTGGGGCGAGGTCGTCAAGGCCGTCGTTGTGGTCGAAGGCGATGTCGGTGGGGCCGACTTGATCGCCTTCGCCCGCGAACGTCTGGCGGCCTACAAGTGTCCCAAGACCGTCGACATCCTCGACGAACTGCCCCGCAACCCCACCGGCAAGATCCTGAAGAAGGAACTGCGCAAACCCCATTGGGAAGGCCACGGCCGAGCGATTTAAGGCTGACGCTCCAGGGATCAGATGGTGACCGCGACTTCGTTGCGCCGGCGAAACGGCAGCGTCCACGGCGGATCGTAGAACCAGGCGACAGCTTCACCGGTCGGCTCGATGTCGTTGTCACGCAACGTCTTCATCAGCTGCTCAGTACACGCAGCGACGGCTCGCTGGCCGCGGTCGCCGGTGAATTTCAGCACTGCCACTGTCTCCGCGGGCACCCGCACCAGTCGAACGTCGTCGTTGTCGGGGGTGGGCAGCGTTTCCATCGACCACTTGGCAGGCATGTAGAAGCGGACAGTCCAGCCCTCCTCGGCGCTGCCGGTTTGCGATACCGGCGATGTCATCGCGATGTCCTCGCCCCCCGACGGTTGCTGGACCACCGGGGCTGTCATCGCGATCTGTGCGTCGCGGTGGTTGCCGCCGAAGATGTAGCCCGCAATCCGGCGAAAACCGGCGCTGAGCGCGCGTTGCTTGTCACCGGTGACGGTGGTCTCGGCGGCAATGCGCGGACCGTACTGTCGGATCTCCACGTCCTCTGTCAACGGCCGCCGAATATGGTGCGGCTCCTCGACGCTGCGGATGCCGACCACCGACGCTCCCGCTTCGGCGACTTGGCCTACGAACTTGACGATGCGATTCACCACAAGACTCCCTTCTCTCCCGACGAGGCTACCCGCGCTGGTTTGTCGGAAATCCTTGCTGAGTCCACCCAGCGATCAGCCCGACCGAAAAGGACATCAGGGACGAGAAATCTCGGAGAATCTTGGTTTTCGAAGATTCCTTGTCACTGGGTCGTCACATCTGTCGTCAGCCGATCGTGGCCCGCTGTCGTCGGGTCGACATAGGCTCGGATCGGGCCGTGCGGCTCACCTAGAACCTGATGGACGACGAGAGACCACGAGCTGCAATGAGTGTTGACGACACCGATGTGCTGGTGATCGGCGCGGGGCTGGCCGGCCTGCGCTGCGCCGGTGTGCTCGCGGCTGCGGGCCGCGACGTTCGGGTATGGGAAGCTTCCGACGATATCGGGGGTCGGGTCCGAACCGATGTCATCGACGGGTTCCGGTGCGATCGCGGCTTCCAGGTGCTCAACCCGGCCTACCCAGAGTTGAAACGGGCCGTCGACGTCGAGGCGTTGCGACTGCAGCCCTTCGGACCTGGTGTGGCGGTGCGCCGTGACCGCGGCTCGACGGTGTGGGTGCACCCGTTGCGGTCGCCGACCAAGGTGCCGGCGATGCTGACCCGCGGTGGACTCGGTCTGCGTAATCTCGCGGCTGCGGTCCGGTGGGCAGCGCCAAGCTTGCGTCCCGGTGTGTTGACGTCGAACGGTGCTGACGACGTCTCGCTGCGCAGCGCCCTGGACTCGGCGGGTGTCGACGGTGAGTTGCGGCAGGTGATCGACCGTTTCCTGGCAGGCGTGCTCCTGGAGGACACCGGCCTGAGCTCCAACGCTTTCGTGCTGCTGCTGCTGCGAATGTTCGTGCTCGGCGTGCCCGCGCTGCCCGCCGACGGCATGCAGGCGCTCCCGCGCCAGCTCGCCGCTCCGATCACAGATCGAATCAACCTGGACCGCAGGGCCGTTGATATCGTCGGCGACGGCCGCAGGTGGCGGGTAACCGACGGGGCGGACGCGGTGCGCGCAGCACAGGTGGTGATCGCCGCCGATCCGGTCACCGCGACGGGCCTGGCCGGGTTGCCCGCGCCCCTCATGCACGGTGTGGTCACCGATTGGTGGGCCGCCGACGATGCACCGGTCGACCCGCCGATGCTGTGGGTCGACGGTCGCGCCCACGCGACGGGTCCGGTGCTCAACGCCGCGGTCATGAGCGCGGCCGCGCCGACCTATGCACCGCCGGGGCGCCACCTGATTGCCGCGTCGGCGCTGCAGGGACGGGACGGGACAACCCCCGACGAGCCGGTGATGCGCCGGCACGCCGCCGAAATCCTGGGGGTCGACGGGTCGGCCTGGACCCTGCTGACCCGGCACGTGATAGCGGAGGCGTTGCCGGCCCAGCCGCCCCCACTGTCGGTTCGTCGCCCGGTCCACGTGGCCGACGGCCTCTGGGTGTGCGGGGACCACCGCGACACCGCCTCGATCCAGGGGGCACTCGTCAGTGGCCGGCGCACCGCCGAAGCCCTGCTGAAGAGTTCCGGGTGACCGACGCCGTACCGGAAGTGGAGTTGTCCGACGTCCTGGACCGACTCCACGTCGTAGCACTGCCGATGCGGGTGCGCTTCCGCGGCATCACCACCCGCGAGGTCGCGCTGATCGACGGGCCCGCCGGGTGGGGCGAGTTCGGTGCGTTCCTCGAATACCAGCCCGCCGAGGCGGCGCACTGGCTGACCGCGGGCATCGAGGCGGCCTACCGTCCACAACCCCAGGTTCGCCGCGACCGAATCCCGATCAACGCGACGGTGCCCGCCGTCGCCGCTGCCGAGGTCGCCGACGTGCTGGCTCGTTTTCCGGGCTCGCGTACCGCCAAGGTGAAGGTCGCCGAACCCGGACAGTCGCTGGCCGACGATGTCGCGCGCGTCAACGCGGTGCGCGCGTTGGTGCCGACCGTGCGGGTCGACGCCAACGGCGGCTGGAGTGTGCAGGACGCCGTCACCGCCGCCCGTGCCCTCACCGCCGACGGCCCGCTGGAATACCTCGAGCAACCCTGTAAGACCGTGCCCGAACTGGCCGAGGTCCGGCGTCGCATCGATGTACCCATCGCCGCCGACGAGAGCATCCGCAAGGCCGACGACCCATTGCTGGTGGTGCGCTCGGGGGCCGCCGACGTCGCGGTGCTCAAGGTCGCGCCGTTGGGCGGGGTGCGCAAGATGCTGGACATCGCCGGGCAGATCGACATCCCGGTCGTGGTGTCCAGCGCGCTGGACTCGGCGGTGGGTATCGGTGCCGGTCTCCTCGCCGCGGGCTGTCTACCCGGCCTTCCCTACGCCTGCGGTCTGGGCACCGGGCGGTTGTTCGTCGACGACGTGATCGAAGCGGTGACGCCGGTCGACGGGTATCTGCCGGTGGCGATGGTTACACCCGACCCGGCGCGCCTGGCCGCACTGGCGGCCCCTGCCGAGCGCAGGCAGTGGTGGATCGAACGCGTCCGCACCTGCTTCGCACTCGTGTCGTGATGGTGCTCTGATCGGCGCGGCCTGCGGGCCAGAGGCTATCGCTCAGCTGGCCAACACTGGGAGGATGGCGGGGCATTGCTCTGGCAGAAGGGGATCGACCATGCAGATCGCGATCATGGTGTACCCGGGATTCACTGCGCTGGACTTCATCGGCCCCTACGAGAGCCTGCGCTGGCTGCCCGACGCCGAGGTCCGGTTTGTGTGGCACGAGCCGGGGCCGATCGCCGCAGACTCCGCGGTGTTGCTTGTTGGCGCTACGCATTCGTTCGACGAAACACCCTCTCCAGACATCATTCTGATTCCGGGTGGTTTCAGCACGTTGGAGCACGCCCGGGACGAGAAAGTGCTGGACTGGGTGCGTACCGCGCATCAGAGGTCGACGTGGACCGCCTCGGTGTGCTCGGGGTCGGTGATCCTGGCCGCCGCGGGCCTGCTCGAAGGCAAGCGCGCGACATCGCACTGGGCCGCGGTGCAGCTGTTGCGGACCTTCGGCGCGGTGCCCGTCGATGATGAGCGGATTGTGTCCGCCGACGACAAGATAGTCACCTGCGCCGGGGTTTCGGCCGGCATCGATCTGGGCTTGTGGCTGGTGGGCAGGATCGCCGGCAAGGCCAAAGCCAAGGCCATCCAGCTGTCCTTGGAGTACGACCCGCAGCCGCCGTTCGACTCCGGGCACATGTCGAAAGCGTCGGCGAGCTCCAAAGCCCTCGCGACCACGATGATGGGTAAGGAGCTGATGAAGCCCACGACAATCAGCGCCACCACCGGTCTGCTGTGGGACTCCGCGCTGCGTGCCGTGCGGTCTCGGCGTGCACGCCGTCGCTCAGCGACGACTGCAACGCCGAGATCCCCCCTCAAGTAGCGTCAGCGGGATGAATTTGGCTTTCGACGAGCGCGGCTCGGGGGAGCCGGTGCTGTTCATCGCCGGTCGTGGGGGCGCGGGGCGCACCTGGCACCTGCACCAGGTACCGGTTTTCGCCCGCGCCGGGTACCGCTGCGTCACGTTTGACAACCGGGGCACCGGCGCCACCGAGAACGCCGAGGGCTTCACCACCGAGACGATGGTCGGTGACGTCGCTGAACTGATCGAGGAACTCGGGCTCGGCCCGGTCCGGATCGTCGGGGTGTCGATGGGCTCCTACATCGCCCAGGAGCTCATGGTCGCCCGCCCCGAACTGGTCACCTCGGCGGTGCTGATGGCCACCCGCGGGCGCCACGACCGGACCCGCGACACCTTCTGGTCCGGCGAGCGGGCGCTGGCCGAATCCGGTGTCCGGCTGCCCGTTCTATTTGAAGCGAAAATCCGCTTGCTGGAGAGCTTTTCACCGAAGACTCTGAACGACGATAATGCGGTTGGGGACTGGATCGACATGTTCACGATGTGGCCGCAGAAACCGACCCCTGGCATGCGGACCCACCTGTCGATCGCACCGCAGAGCAGCCGGCTGGCTGCCTACCAGAACGTGGCCGCCCCGACGCTGGTCATCGGTTTTGCCGACGATGTGGTGCTGCCCTCGTATCTGGGCCGCGAGGTTGCCCGAGCGCTGCCCAATGGTCGCTTCCTGGAGATCCCCGACACCGGTCACCTCGGGTTTATCGAGAAGCCGGAGGTAGTCAACACCGCGATCCTCAATTTCTTCGCCGAATAGGCTGTAGCGATGAACCCTTCGACGACACAGTCCCGCGTGGTCGTCGACGAACTGATCCGTGGCGGTGTCCGCGACGTGGTGCTGAGTCCGGGTTCTCGCAACGCTCCGCTGGCGTTCGCGCTGCACGACGCTGACCGCGCCGGTCGTCTGCGGCTGCACGTCCGCATCGACGAACGTACAGCGGGCTTCCTGGCGATCGGGTTGGCCGCCTCCGAGCGGGCCCCGGTGTGCGTGGCGATGACGTCAGGTACTGCGGTGGCGAATCTCGGTCCGGCGGTGGTGGAGGCCAACTACGCTCGCGTCCCGCTGATCGTGTTGTCGGCCAACCGCCCTTACGAACTGCTGGGCACCGGTGCCAACCAAACTTTCGAGCAGCTGGGCTATTTCGGTACCCAGGTGCGCGCCAACGTCAGCCTCGGTCTGGCTCCCGACCTGGGTGGTGGCACACCCGGCGAACTCGATGCGCTCAACGCGCAGTGGCGGTCAGTGACGTGCCGGGTTCTAGCGGCCGCCAAAGGTTCTCGCTCGGCGAATGCCGGACCTGTGCAGTTCGACATTCCGCTGCGCGAGCCGCTGGTGCCTGGCCTCGAAAGTCCCAATGACCCCAACGACCCGGAAGCGTCTGGCCGGCCTTATGCGCCCGAGGGTCGCGCGGACGGAAAGCCGTGGACCTACACGCCGCCGGTGACGTTCGACCAGCCGCTGGAGATCGACGTCACCGCCGACACGGTAGTCATCGCCGGGCACGGCGCCGGTGCTCACCGGAACTTGGCGCATCTGCCGACGGTCGCCGAGCCGACAGCGCCGTCCGCGAGCAGCCCGTTGCATCCGTACGCGTTAGCGCTGCTGCGCCCCAAGCAGGTCATCATGTTGGGCCGACCGACCCTGCACCGCCCGGTCTCCACGCTGCTCGCCGATCCGTCGGTGCCTGTCTTCGCGCTGACCACAGGTCCGCGCTGGCCCGACGTGTCGGGAAACTCCCAGGCCACCGGCACCCGTGCGGTCACCTCTGGCGCTCCGTCGCCGGAGTGGCTTCGCCGCTGCGAGCAGGCCAACGCCCACGCCGTCGCCGCGGTGCGCGATCAGCTTGCCGCCCATTCGCTGACCACCGGCCTGCATGTCGCGGCGGCGGTGGCCGATGCGCTGCGGCCCGGCGATCAGCTGGTTCTGGGTGCGTCGAACCCCGTCCGCGACATGGCATTGGTGGGATTCGCCTCAACAGGTGTGAAGGTGCGGTCCAACCGCGGAGTGGCTGGTATCGACGGAACGGTGTCGACGGCCATCGGGGCCGCTTTGGCGTTCGAAAGCGCTGGTGGTGGACGGACCATCGCGCTGATCGGCGACCTGACATTCGTGCATGACAGCTCGGGTCTGTTGATCGGGCCGACGGAGCCCCGGCCGCGCAATCTCACGATCGTGGTGTCCAACGACAACGGGGGCGGCATCTTCGAGCTGCTCGAACAGGGGGACCCGCGGTTCAGCGACGTGTCGTCGCGCATTTTCGGCACGCCGCACGACGTCGACGTCGGCGCGCTGTGCCGCGCCTACCACGTCGAGTGCCGCCAGATTGAGGCTGGCGACCTCGCCGGGGCGCTAGACGAGCCGTTCGACGGCATGCGGGTGTTGGAGGTCAAGGCGGACAGGTCGTCCCTGCGGGCGCTGCACGCGTCGATAAAGGCATCCCTGTGAGCGCAGCGAACGAAACGGCTCCTGTGAGCGCAGCGAACGAAACGGCTC
>ERZ888423.1788-NODE-1788-length-17484-cov-7.637386_pt1 | contig 17484 bp, 18 predicted proteins | sample MGYA00520523_ERZ888423 | MGnify/ENA primary metagenome ERZ888423 (study PRJEB32303, sample SAMEA104408611) | aquatic metagenome | biome: Brackish water; feature: Pelagic; material: water | place: Baltic Sea | collected 2014-06-08T10:24:00 | depth 30,27 m ...
GATGTGTTGCCAAATCAGCACCGAGAGCCCGAACGACGCCCCCAGCGACAACACCACGGTGCCGACAATGACGGCGGCCGCGACGGCGCTTCGGGTGATGATCAACATGATGATGAAGATCAGGCAGAGCGCGGAGATGCCGGCAATCATCAAGTCGTAGGCGTTGCCCTCCGACAGGTCCTTGAACATCGCCGCGGTACCGCCCAGGTAGACCGTGGAGCCCTCCAGGGGGGTGCCCTTGATGGCCTCCTCGGTCGCGGTTTTGATCTTGTCGATTTTCGCGATGCCATCGGCGCTCAACGGGTCACCGGCGTGCGAGATGATGAAGCGCACCGCGTGCCCGTCGGGGGAAATGAACTGCTCGAGGCCGCGTTGGAAGTCGACGTTGTCGAAGATCTCCGGCGGCAGGTAGAACGAGTCGTCGTTCATCGACGCGTCGAAGGCTTCGCCCATCGCGGATGAGTCCTGCTGCATGGCCGACATCTGATCCTGCAGGCCTTTCTGCGTGGAATGCATTTTCAGCATCTGGGCCTGCATGTTCTTCATGGTCTGGATCATCTCGGGCATCATCGCCACCAATTGGGGCATGAGCGTGTCCAGGCGTTCCATGAGTGGCAGGAGGGTCTTGATGTCGTCGGTCATGATGTTGATGCCGTCGAGGGTGTCGAAAACCGAGCGGATGGCCCAGCACACCGGGATGTTGTAGCAGTGCGGTTCCCAGTAGAAGTAATTGCGGATCGGGCGGAAGAAATCGTCGAAGTTGGCGATGCTGTCGCGAAGTTGCTCGATGTCGGTCACCATCACCCTCATCTGGGCAACCATGCCGTGGGTGACCTCCGCCATCTGGGCTGTGAGTCTTCCCATTCGATCCATATGGTCGATGTTGTCCTGCATGTCGTCGACCTGGCCCAGCATGTTGGCCGTGATGTCCTGGTTGTACTTCTCGGTCAGCTTCTGGGCAGTGCCCTGCATGCTGATCTGGAACGGAATCGAGGTGTGCTCGATGGGTTTACCGTCCGGGCGGGTGATCGCCTGCACCCGGGAGATTCCCTCGACAGCGAAGATGGCCTTGGCAATCTTGTTGATCACCAGGAAGTCAGCCGAATTGCGCAGGTCGTGGTCGCTCTCGACCATCAGCACCTCGGGGTTCATCCGGGCCTGCGAGAAGTGGCGGTCAGCGGCCGCATAGCCTTCGTTCGCCGGCAGATCCTTGGGTAGATAGTTGCGGTCGTTGTAGTTGGTCTGATAGCCGGGCAGGGTCAGTAGTCCCACCAGAGACAAGGCCACCGTTGCGAGCAGGATCGGGCCGGGCCACCGGACGATCGCAGCCCCGATCCGACGCCAGAACCGGACGCGCGCTGCCCGTTTGGGCTCGAGCAGCTTGCCGAACCGGCTGGCGACGGAGATGACCGCTGGACCCAGAGTCAACGCGGCGAACACGACAATGACCATGCCGATCGCCAAGGGCACACCGAGGGTCTGGAAATAGGGCAGGCGGGTGAAGCTCAGGCAGAAGGTGGCGCCGGCGATCGTCAGTCCGGACCCAAGTACTACGTGGGCCGTGCCGCCGAACATCGTGTAGTACGCCGACTCCCGGTTCTCACCGACCCCTCGGGCCTCCTGATAGCGGCCGATCAGGAAGATGGCGTAGTCGGTAGAAGCCGCGATCGCCAACACCACCAGCAGGTTGGTCGCAAACGTCGACAGCCCGATGATCTCGTGATATCCGAGGAACGCCACGCTTCCGCGGGCGGCGGCCAGCGCCATCACCACCATGGCCAGCATGATCATCGAGGTGACGATCGACCGGTAGACCAGCAGCAACATCACGATGATCACCGTGAACGTGACCATCTCGATCATCCGCAGGCTGCGGTCACCGGCCAGTTGCTGGTCGGCGGTCATTGCCGAGGCGCCCGTGACGAACACCTCGACCCCAGGTGGCGCCTGGAGACTCTCGACGATGTTCTGAACCGCTTCCACCGACTCGTTGGCCAGCGTCTCGCCCATATTGCCGGCCAGCTTCACCTGGACGTAGGCGGCCTTGCCATCACCGCTCTGTGCGCCGGTGGCGGTCAGCGGGTCGCCCCAGAAGTCCTGCAGGGACTGGACGTGCTTGTCGTCTGCTTCCAACTTGGCGATCATCTGGTCGTAGTACGCGTGGGCGGCCTCTCCCAGGGGTTCCTGGCCCTCCAGCACGATCATGGCCGAACTGTCGGAGTCGCCCTCCTCGAACACCTTGCCCATGTATTTCATTGAGATCATCGCGGGCGCATCGTCGGGACTCATCGAGACCGCCGACATCTGCCCAACGGCTTCCAGTTGCGGCACAGAGGTGTTGACGAATGCGATCAGGGCGATCCAAGCCAGAATGATCGGGACCGCAAAGGTGCGAATCATCCGAGGAATGAAGGGCCGCGCCAGGTGCGGTGCCGGTGGGAGGGCATCCGTCGGCGCGTCTGTGGTCGGGGCGCTCATGCGGACTTCAGAAAGCAGAAGGTCAGTGCGTCCACTCCGGTCGTGGTCCTCTCGTCCTTCACCTCGTCATCGACGGAGATCCGACAGGTGATGGAATCGCCGTCTCCCTGGGCGAGAATGTTGGGGGCCGCGGACGGCGCCGTCGTACTCAAAACCAACGTCCAGGGCATGGCAGCGCCGTCGACGCGCTGCGGCTTGGCGTCGAGGTCCAGGTAGTTGATGTTGGCGTAGGTTCCGGTGCCTGAAATTTCATACTTCACCACCTTGGGGTCGAACGGCTCGGGATCATTGCCGAAGACCACGGGAGTAGCCGATATGCCATCGGCACCGAAGAACGTGCGGATTCGACTGACCGTCATTCCGCCGATCACGACAACGACGACGACGAGCAACGGAATCCACACGCGTTTGAGAAGGCTCATCATCGACAGGCCCAACCTCCATCGGTAGGCGACCGAGACACCCTGCGCCTGTGAAGACAGCACATCGGCGCATCCCCGACCATCCTCGTCACTGGCTTCCTCGCTGTCGTGTGAAGTCGCTGTCGTGTGAAGTCCACAGGAATGCCCAACTGGCGGCGCAGACCTGCCCGATGGACTTTCAGAGTACAGTGAAACTTGTGAGCGTCAACTCGGCGCTCCGTATCCCGTCGATGACACCACGTCCGTGGTCAGGTGGTCGAGTCGGCGCGTCCCCCGAGAACCTCGCCGTTGCTGTGGTCCATGACTGTCATCATGATCAGCACTCTTCTAACCGCTAGCTGAAGTTGCCGACTTCAGCCAGGCCCAGGCGTCATCTTCGTCGTCGCTGCCGAAGACACGGACATCAACCGGCAGCACCGACGCCACGGTCTCAGCGACGTTCTTCATCCAGCCCGGCCCACCGACCACCGCGTAGCGACGAATGTGACTCATCGAGGACAGTTTCATCGAGATCACGGATTTGTCGACAATCATGGACGGGTCAAAACCCTGGTAGTTCTTCCACACCACGATCAGGTCGATCTTCTCCTCCCTCTCGTAGGCGCGCTGCAACGGCTCGACGACCCGTTCCATGTCGCCCTTGCTGAGCCTGCCCTCGATCTCGAACCCCAGAATTTGCGGGTTGCCGGTGTGAAGCACCGTCACTCGGTGCCGAGGCTCCGCGGGAGGATCTGCGGGCGCGGAGGCGAACGTGATCGCCTCCTCCCGCTGGCTCGAGGTAAAGGTGCGCATTTGCACGGCAGGGATAAGTGGGTCAAAGAATTTGGCCACCGCCTGCGGGAACTTCTTGTCGGAGATCAGTGCCATTCGCGGAAAGCGATTCAGCTTGCTCAGCAGACCGAATTCGAACTTGGCGTCCTCCTTGAGGGCGCCAACGGTGATGTCAGTCCAATCAGACATATCGACGACGAGGCCGAAGCGGTCATCGGAGTCGAGCTGGTCCTCGAACGCGGTCTCCATGGTCTCGACATCGGATTCTTCGACAGTTCCGGACAGCCGGATAGCGAGTACCTTGGCGACGGGATTACTGATGACGATCATCCCAATTCCCTTCTGATGCAGGCTAGTGCGGGTATCCGCTAGCCATGCCGCCGACCCTAATGAGTGGCACCTCGGCGCACGAGGGTCTTTAGTACTCAGACACTAGGACGTCGTGGGGTCAAGCGGGAGTTTGATGGTGGCCAGCAGCGCACGGTGATCGGAGCCGGGGATGTCGACAGTCCGGATTGATGTAGCAGCGGCGTTACGCGTCAGCACGTGATCGATCACGATGATCGGCGGATACCAGGTGTTGGAAGGATAGGTCGGCGCGAAGCCTGCCCCGGTCTGTTCGACTGCATCGCGGTAGCCGTTGGTCAGCAGATCCCGAAACTGACGCAAGTCGGGTGTGCTGTTGTAGTCGCCTCCGATGATCACTGCAGCCGGTCCGGCGACTCGGGCGAACGAGTTCAACTGCTCTTTAGCGCCGGCCATGCCGAGTCGCCAGTCGTCGACGGTGTTGGTGTCTCCGGCCACCGGGGACATCACGTGCACAGCTGCGAGTAGAGGTTCGAATCGCACGCCAGGGACGCGCAAGCGCGCCGCTGGCATCGTGACCCGCCTATGCCTTGGCACTGTCAGCGCAGTGAGCGGATACCTGCTCCACATGCCGATTCCCCCGGCCCCCGGTGCGGGCATGAGGTGTGAATAGGGAAATGTTTTGTCGATACCGGCTCGCGAAAAGCGGGTGGCCACCTCGGACGTCAACTCGGCGACAGTGATCACATCCGCGTTTCGTTGGGCGAATCCGACCAGTGACAAAGCGTCTGCCCGGCCCTTGAAGAGGTTCGAGGAAAGTACCCGAACGGCGGCATGCTGGCCGATCTCGGGCGGGCGCCCAAGGTAGTACCAGGACACCTGAACCGCCAGGCTGGCTGTCACCACCAACACGGCGACGATCGACAGGAAGATTCGGCGGCGCAGCGCCAGCAGGGCCAAGACCGACAGGGCCGCCAACGCCGTATACGGCGATCCGACGGCGAGGAACAGGTCGAATATGTTCGATACCGGCCTGGTCCGCACCACCAGAGTGAAGGCGGAGAACACCAGCGCGGCGACAGCCAGCGCCGTCAGCAGCACCACACGGAATCTGCCGGACAAGTGAGGCATATACCGTTGAAACCCCCTTTAACACCTGCGGATGACGGCCGGCAATACCAGTCGGAGGGTACCGACCCTCCCGGCTACGTTGGGCCCGAACTGGTGGGCGGCGGCCCTGGCACAGCATTTCGGCCTAACACCGGAGGGACGGGCCGCGTGGGCGTTTCGAGGTGCGGGTAGTGGTCGTTGGGCGGTGGAACCACCACGCTGGTCAGGGAGTGCTGTCCCGTGGTCCGCAGTGATTGGGTCGCAGTGATTGGTTAGCGGCGCCGCTGGACCTGCCAGTCGCGCACCGTCAGACGTTCCACGCCGAGCTCGCGCGCCGTCGACTGCTCCGGTCCACCGTTCTCGATCGCCAACAACCCGACAGCCTTTGCCGCCGCCATCGCGGCCGCCAACTCGAGGCGGGCATCAGCAAGCTCCTCGCCGACTTCTGCGACAGTCACGTCGCCGCGCAAGTATTCGCGAGCTGTGTCGAGCACTTCGTCGCGAATCTTCCTACCGTCGGCGCCGGGGTATTCCTCGGCAAGCGTCGCCTTCAACTGCGCCAACTGCTCTCGATGCGTAGCCATCACTGCCTCCTAGCCGAGCATGTCGATGCTAATCCAGGCTCCGGGTCTCACCAACGAAACGGCCCCTCCACCGGGAAAGATGAACGGGCACCCTTCACATCGTGTAGGCAAGTTTGCGAGCGGCGGTGTCACCCCAAAGCTCATCGCCGGTCCACGTGATCTCCCCGGCATCGATCTGGGCCTGGGGGTCGATACGCCCAGCGGCCAGCATCATGAAGGTCTGCAAGTCTGCGGTCACCTCGATATCGGGCGAGTCCACGGTGTCCACCACCCGAGCGCGGCCGTCGACAAGCACCGCGAGGTCGCGCTCCACTCCCCCTTCCACCACACTATCGATGTGGAAAACGATCGACTTACCGTCGGGCAATCCGATCTTCTTCCCGACGATGTAGCCGATCGAACCCGCCACCTCGGCCAGCGCGATCTCGGCGTCCAACCCAGCGTTGTCGAGTTGCTCACCCATCGGAATGGCGATATCGCGTGCGTGCACCCACATGTCGAAGACACGGATTTGAAGAAATGCACCGTAAGTTCTGACGCCGGCCGGGGTGATCGACGGAGCATCGACCACCGACGGATCCAGTGACCGCAGGTGCGCGAGGCGCGACGCTGTGACCTCGGCAACGCGGGAGGCGAACTCTGCTGGATTGAGCCCGACCGTTTCGATCTGGAAGTCCGCAATATTGGCAAACGGTGGCGGATTTTCTGTCGACGGTTCCCATCCGTCGAGCACGCTCTCCACGCCGATAACATGCGCGATCACACCGCGCACATCCCATTCGGGACACAAGGATTGGAGACCAAGCTCATCTTCAGTCAGCCGCTCGCACAGTCGGTTGTAGTGGTCGAACAGATTTGAATGGACCTCGATGTAGTCGGTCAGGCTCAAAGTTCTCATCGTGCCGGTTTCTCCTTGCTCTGCCAGTCGCGGGCTTCGAGATAGGGGCGGAAGACGCCGGCAATGTGGACCATGTCGGCGTCGGTCTTCGGGGTCTTCAACTCGTAGAGGTAGGGCACCCTGCTGTAGGCCACCGTCAGCTCCCACAGATCGAGCGCGTCCCTACCGGTCGGGGCCGGCGCGACGACGGGACCGTAGACGTGACGATCACCGGAGAATACGAGCGTCGGCACCCCGAAGCCGCCGCGGGCAACGACAGCATCGTGGTCGGCCTTCACCTCGTCGTGGGTGGTCGGGTCATCGATGGCGGCTTGAACAACGGACGGATCCAGTCCAAGATCGGCACAGATCTCAGCTGCCACCTCGGGGCGATGGGGCTTACGTGACTCCTCATGCAGTGCCCGCCCGGCCGCCTCGTAGAACCGGTCGCAATCACTCATCGACGAACGCCGCAACATCGCCGCCACGCGCATCATGCCCCAACCGTAGGACCACTCACGTTCCCACGGGTGCTTCTTTCCCTCTTCGCGGTTGATCTCCTCAAGAGAGAAGAATCGCCAATCGATCTGTAGCGGAACGCTTTCCCGGACCGTTCTGATCCACTTCGAGGTTTGATACGCCCACGGGCACATCACGTCGAAGTGGAACGCGATCGAGACGGGTTCAGGACCAGACATGTTCTATTTCGGGCAACGTCGACTCCTTGACGGTAGGGGTCGCCAGGTGTGGCGGCTCCACCGCAGAGGATATGCCGATTCAGGGTCAGCCGAGGACGACCGGGAGTTGTTGAAGGCGCCTCCAGAAGGGGATCGGTCTGCCGACCAGCACGGAACCCGTCGAGCAGCTCGCAGGTGATCTGCTCGGTGCGGTCCGTCAGCCGGGAGATGGCCTTCGGTGTGAACGCGCGGCTGACCACCTTGCGCAGGCGCATGTGCTCCGGATCCTCCAACATGATCATGCTGCCGTCATGTCATTGGCTCCTTGCCGTCATGTCATTGGCTCCTTGCCGTCATGTCATTGGCTCCTTGCGCTCATGACGGTCGGCGCCGGACCTCCGTGGCGCCGAGGCGTGACATCCCGGCTCGCAGTTACCGATCAAGGATGTATTTTCAGAGTACAGTGAAAGTTGTGAGGGTGATTGGCGGCGACGCCGGCGATGCTGATTCAGATGCCGAAATCATGGAGTTCGTCGAGCAACTCGGCGGGTATTTCGAGTCCAACGGCTTGACCCGCCTGGCTGGTCGGCTGCTCGGATGGTTGTTGGTCTGCGACCCCGAGCGGCAGTCCTCAGAGGAACTTGCCGTGGCACTGAATGCCAGCAGCGGCGGAATCAGCACCAACGCGCGCATGTTGATCCAATTCGGCTTCATCGAGCGGCTGGGTGTCGCCGGTGATCGGCGCACCTATTTCAGGTTGCGGCCAAACGCCTTCGCCGCCGGTGAGCGACAACGCATCCGCACCATGGCCGATCTGCAGACTCTGGCAGATGCCGGATTGCATGCCCTGCGCAACGCTCCACCCCAGCGCAGCCGGCGCATCGCGGAAATGCGGGAGCTGACCGCATATATGGAGGCCTTGCTGACCGACGGGTTGGAAAAATTCCAAAAGCAGACAAATCAGGACAGCATGTGAGTAAACCGGTGATCTGGACCGACAGGCTGACAAAGACTTTCGGCGACGTCACCGCAGTCAAAAACCTGAACCTGGAGGTGGCACGCGGCGAGGTGTTCGGCTTCCTGGGCCCCAACGGCGCCGGCAAGTCCACCACCATCCGCACGCTGCTCGACCAGATCCGGCCCACGTCCGGGCGCGCGGAGATCTTGGGGATGGGCTGTCATGTCGACTCTTTGCAGATCCGCCGCTCCATCGGGTACGTACCCGGGGATCTGGCGCTGTATCCGAAACTGACCGGCGCGCAAACACTCCAATATTTTGCCCGGCTGCGCGGTGGGGTCGACCAACGATATGTCAACGAACTCGCCGAACGACTCGGTGCCGACCTGACCCGCAAGGTGGGCGACTACTCCACCGGCAACCGACAGAAGATCGGCCTGATACAGGCGTTCATGCATCGACCGGACCTGCTGATCCTCGACGAACCCAACGCCGGACTCGATCCGTTGGTGCAGCAGGAGTTCCACACGATGGTCGACGAGGTGCGCGATGACGGACGCACCGTGTTCCTGTCCTCGCACACCCTCTCTGAGGTCGAACGGGTCGCCGACCGGGTTGGCATCATCCGTGAGGGTGAGTTGGTTGTGGTCGAACGCGTCGATGAGCTTAAGCGAAAAGCTATCCGCCGCATCGACTTCGAGTTTGCCGATGCAGTTCCATCCGACCTGTTCGACGGAGTGCCCGGCGTACATACCGCCGAGGTGGACCACCGCCACGCGCAGGTGTCGTTCGACGGATCGGTCAACAGCATCCTCAAGGCGGCGATGACGCGTGAGGTAGTCAACCTCAATAGCCGCGAATCCGATCTGGAAGAAGTATTTCTCACCTACTACCGCACCGACGTCGACGGGAGCGCCGCGCGAGAGAAGCGGGCCTCCCATGTCTAACGCAGTCCTGGCCAAGGATCTGGCCGAGCGCCGACTGCCCGTCGTGGCCCTTGGCGCGGTGTTGGCCATTTTCACGGTCGCGGCCCTGGCCATCAGCGCAGGCCTGCAAGACACCATCAACGACATCAGCGAGGGCTTCCCGGACGCGCTGAATGCCTTCATCGGCGCCGACGTCCCAGGCGGCTACGTCGTCGCCGAGGTATTCAACTTGATCGCCCCGCTGACGTTGGTCACCTATGCGGTCTTGACTGGAGCCTCTGCTGTCGCCGGCGAAGAGGACACGGGCACCATGGATCTGCTTGCCGCCCAACCGGTTACGCGGCGCGCCATTCTCGCTGAAAAAGCCGGCGGTCTCGGAATTGCGCTGCTCGCTTCTGTGCTGATGTTCGGCGCGGCGGCGGTGGCGTCATCCACCGTCTTTGGCATCGAGGTCAGCACCGCCGGCATCGTCGCGACATGCCTGCACCTTTTCCTGCTGGCGGCCGCTTTCGGTTCATTGGCATTGGCCATCGGAGCGGCCACCGGCAATCCCAATCTGGCGGCCGGCGTCGCGGGTGTCGTCGCCGCGATCAGCTACGTCACCAACGCCATGCTGCCCATGGCCGGACTCGACGGTTGGGCCCGGCTCAGCCCGTGGCACTACTACGCAGGATCGGATCCACTACTCAAGGGCTTCAACGTCGAACATCCACTGGTGCTCGCGGTACTCATCGTCGTGGCCCTGACAGTCGCGTTCGTCACCTTTGATCGCCGCGACCTCAAGGGATGACCTCAGGGGATGACGCAGTGACCACACTCCAAAAGACCCCGCACCGGCATCGCCGCGCCACATTCACCCTGGCGGATCGCAGCAGGATCGTCGGCGCACTGCTGGCCAAGTCCGTCACCGATCGACTGACGCTGGCCGGGATCGTGGGCCTTCTGATGGTCGCCATGGGTGCATTCGTCGGCGCATTGTGGCCACCGTTGCGCGAGACGTTCGCCGGCCTACCATCGGATTTCGCCGACGCCATCGGCAAAGCACTTCCCGGTGGAGACCTCACCTCCGGGATCGGCTTCGCCAACGCCGAACTGATGTCTATCGTCGCCCCTGTCGGGGCCATCGCTGTCGCGGTGATCTCCGCCGCCCGCGGCACCGCAGGAGAGGAAGAGGACAAGACCCTCGGCATCCTGCTCGCCGCACCGGTCGGGCGGCTGACGTTTCTGTTCACCAAAACAGTCGCGATGGTGATCCACGTCCTCATCGTCGGGGTGCTACTCGCCGCCGGGATCGTCACCGCCAACCTGATCGGAGAACTGGGCATTACGACCAGCGGCATCGTCGGCGCCACCGTTCACACCGTGCTGTTGGGCACCCTGTTCGGGGCGATCGCCATCCTCACCGGAGCCTCGACCGGTAACCGGCGACTCACTGCTGCCGCCACCGGCGGACTGGCCGCCCTCGCCTTCGCGATCAGTACGTTCCTGCCGCTCTCCAACCGCTTGGCCGACGGAGCGAAGATCAGCCCCTGGTACTACTTCAACGCTTCCAACCCTCTGGTCAACGGTCCCGACCCCGGCCATCTTCTTGTCCTGGCCGCGATGACCGTCATCCCGATTGCGTTAGCCGCCGCCGCCTTCCACCGCCGCGATCTACGCGGCTGACGAAGGAAACATGAGCGCACCGACCGACGCATCCGTCAGCCAACCGATCACCGTGGGCAGCGAGGAGTTCAACGCAGACCAGCCCCGCTATTACGACTGGATGCGCCGCAACGTTCCGGTCTGCCGGGGCCGGCTGGCGTTCCTGGGTGACCAGAACGTCTACTTCATGTCCCGGTATCGCGATTGCCTCGACATCGTCACCGACCCGCGGATTCGCCGCGTCTCAGAGGGACTGGCAGACGCCGAACCGCTGCCGCTACCGAAGTCGCTGCGCCTGCTTGCCAACGACATGATGATCCTCAAGGACGACCCGGAACACATGCGGCTGCGCAAGCTGGTCAGCCGCCCGTTCACCCCCCGCGCGATCGCCCGGCTCGGCGACCGGGTCGAGGCGGTCACCCGTGAACTGCTCGACGGCCTGCCGGTAGTTCTGGCCTGACGGCTCGCTACGCGTCGTCCTTGGGACTGAGAACCTCGCCTTCCAACCCGTCGGGGTCTCGGAAGAACATGCTGTACATCGAGCCGAAGTCGTTGACTGTGCCGTCACTGGCGCCGTTGGCGACCAGCCGCTGCCGGATCACAGTGAACGCCGCGGGCGAGGTCGCCTGCAGGCCGACGTGGTCGATGCGGCCGCGTCCCCACATCGGGGTCTGCCGGTCAGCCTCGGTGTTTCCCTCGATCACGAAGATATTCAGCTCGGTATGGGGGCCGATGCGGATGACCGTCATCGTCTCGCCGGGTTGCTGCCCGTGCGGACGGGTCGGGCCGACCTCGGCGTCGAACACCTCCGCATAGAACCGGCCCAGCCGCCCGACGTCCTTGGAAATCCAGGCGATGTGGTTGACCCCGTCCAGAAGCATGATGTGCTCTCCATTCAATGTCGGCCCCGACATCGAGTCTGCCACATCGACATCCGTGCTACACACGACAACCGTGAGCACACTTGCCGATCAGACCCGATGGATGGATGCAGTCGACCAGGCGGCCTTGATCGCCTCCGGGGAGGTGTCGCCCGGCGAACTGCTGGAAGCTGCGATCGAACGCATCGAAGGAATCGACCCGGTGCTCAACGCCGTCGTGATCCGCTGGTTCGATCACGCCCGCGATACCGCCGCCGGGGACGTGCCCGAAGGTCCGTTCCGCGGTGTGCCCTTCCTCATCAAAGACCTCTTCGCGACATACGCCGGCCAGCGGATCAGCAGTGGCAACCTCGCGCTCAAGAAAGCTCATGTCATCTCGGAGGCTGACACCACACTGGTCAGCCGCCATTGCCGGGCGGGCCTCGTGATTGCCGGGCGGACGAACAGTCCCGAGCTTGGCAGCGTGCCGACCACCGAACCGATCGCGTGGGGCCCGACCCGCAACCCGTGGGACACCACCCGCTCACCCGGGGGTTCCAGCGGTGGCGCAGCAGCCGCAGTCGCCTCGGGCACTGATCCCGGCCGGCTACGCATCGGCATCCTCGACCACCACCCTCAGGGCGGGCGAGTCGCCCCCGAGTGCACCGCAGCCACCCGGGCGGTCGGCTCGCTCCTGGATTCGCTGGGCCACGACGTGGAGCATGGATGGCCGAAGGCTCTGGACGACAACACTTTTCAGCACAACCTTCGGGGCGCTGCGGAGTGCGCAGATGGGAATGTCGCGGCGCCTGTTCTCCGAGCAGCTCGGCCGGCCGCTGGTTGACGGCGACCTCGAACCGCTGAACCAGGTCCAGGCCGACTTCGCCGACAACTTCAGCTCGGTCGACTATGCCCTCGCACTGGCGGCGGTCAGCCAGTACCGGCGTGCGGTGCAGTCGTGGTGGCACGACGGTTGGGACCTGCTGCTCACCCCGACGCTCGCCGAGTTGGCGCTCCCGCTGGGAACGATCGGCAACGACCCGGCGAATCCGATGAGCGCGATTCAGCGCGCCGGCGAGTTCGTGCCCTTCACTCCGCCGTTCAACATGAGCGGCCAACCGGCGGTCAGCCTTCCGTTGGAGTGGACACCGGAAGGCCTGCCGGTGGGCGTGCAACTCGTCGCCGCCTACGGTCGCGAAGACCTGCTGTTCCGGATTGCGAGCCTACTCGAACAAGCCAACCCGTGGGCCGGTCGCACACCGAACAGCTGACGTCAACGCCCCAATTCACTTGGGACGCAGCAGCCGCGGCCGCAGTCGGTCCGGCGCGATCTCGGCACCTGAATCGAGATCATTGGCCAGTGCGGCGGCGCAGCGGGCCAGGCCGGCGGCGTCAATCTCATGCGGCGCCCACTCAGCCTCGCCGATCCGTTCGGCGGCACGTCGCAGGAGTGCGACCGCGCCGCCGATGTTGCCCCGCTGAATGTGGGTGATACCCACGGCAAGCTGCGCCAGACCCTGCCAGAGCGACCGTTCGTCCTCGGGTGCACTCTTCCAGGCTGCTTCCAGTACCTCGTGGGCGTTGAAGGCCAGGCGTTCGTCGAGGAGGTCCTGTGCGTAGCGCAGGTATCCGTCCGGGGACAGATCGAGGTCGTCGGGAATTCTGGGCACGCCCTCGACGCCGTAGGGCAGTGGTCGTCCCAACGCGTCCCGTTGCCGACTGTTGCTGGCCCGTCCCGATGGATCACGATCGCGCTCAACCACCCCACCATGGTCGCACCTTCACCGTCGACGAGATGAGGGCCGCCGGGTCCAGGGAGTCTTTGGTCACTCCGTTAGTTGTAGTAACCTGCAAGTCATGGGCAGCCCACACGTGTGGATCCTCGCCGGCTATCAGAGCGACTTCGCGCGCAACTTCGACCGCGAAGGCCTCGGATTTTCGGACTTGACCGGCGAGGTCGTCGACGCCACGCTCGAAGCGGCCGGGCTGGATGGCTCGGATATCGACGTCGTCCACGTGGCCAACGCATTTGGCGAGTTGTTTGCCCACCAGGGACATTTGGGCGCCATGCCCGCCACCGTGAACGACACGCTCTGGGGCACCCCGGCCACCCGCCACGAGGCTGCGTGCGCGTCCGGGAGCGTCGCGGTGCTCGCAGCGGTCGCCGACCTTCGCGCCGGCAACTATCGGACTGCGCTGGTCACCGGGATCGAACTGGAAAAGACTGTGCCTGGCGATAATGCGGCGACGATTCTGGGCGCTGCCGCGTGGACCGGCCATGAAGGCCAGGACGCGAAGTTCATGTGGCCAAACATGTTTGACTCCGTCGCTGCCGAGTACGACCTTCGATACGGCCTCGACGAAACGCACCTGCGAGCCATTGCGGCACTCAACTTCGCCAATGCCCGCGCCAACCCCAAAGCCCAGACGCGCGACTGGGCCATCCCCGAGCCGCTGACCGACGACAACGTATCCAACCCGATCGTCGAGGGCCGGTTACGCCGGTTCGACTGCAGCCAGATCACCGACGGTGGCGCCGGTGTCGTGTTGGTCAGCGACGACTGGTTGAGGGACCACCCCGGGGTCCGTCCGCTCGGCAGAATCGACGGCTGGGGCCATCGCACCGTAGGCCTGGGCCTGCGCCAGAAGCTCGATCGCTCACGCGACGACCCCGCCGAGCAGTACGTCCTCCCCCACGTCCGCACCGCCGTTCTGGATGCCTTCCACCGCGCTCAGGTCACCCTCGATGACGTCGATGGATTCGAGGTGCATGACTGCTTCACCCCCAGCGAATACCTCGCGATCGACCACATCGGGCTGACCGGCCCCGGTGAATCGTGGAAGGCCATCGAGAACGGGGAGATCGAGATCGGTGGCCGACTGCCGATCAACCCCAGCGGCGGCCTGATCGGCGGCGGACATCCTGTCGGCGCCTCTGGTGTGAGGATGCTGCTGGATGCCGCACGACAGGTCAGCGACACCGCGGGCGACTGTCAGGTCGAGGGCGCACAGACGTTCGCAACGCTCAACTTCGGCGGCAGCACCGCCACCACCGTCAGCTTCGTCATCGGGAGACCACAGTGAGCCTTACCACCCATCCAGAGGTCGTCGGCAAGTTCCTTTCCACCCTTCCCGAACAGGACGATCATCCCTACCGCACCGGCCCGTGGCGGCCACAGAACACCGAGTGGGACGCCGATGACCTGACCGTGGTCGAAGGCGAGATCCCGCACGATCTCGACGGCGTGTATCTGCGCAACACCGAAAACCCGCTACACCCGGCGCTGAAGAACTATCACCCGTTCGACGGTGACGGGATGCTCCACATCGTCGGGTTTCGGGATGGCAAAGCCTTCTACCGCAACCGATTCGTCCGTACCGATGCATTCTTCGAAGAGAACGAAGCAGGCGGTCCGCTCTGGCCGGGCATCGGTGAACCCGTTGAGCTAGCCCGCCGCGACTACGGTTGGGGCGCAAGGACTCTGATGAAAGATGCGTCGTCCACCGACGTCACCGTGCATCGCGGCGTCGCGCTGACCAGTCACTACCAGTGTGGCGACCTGTACCGCACCGACCCGTACACCGGTGACCCCCTCGGTAAGGAAGACTGGCACGGCGCCTTCCCGACAGACTGGGGCGTGTCCGCCCACCCGAAGGTCGATGACCGCACCGGCGAGCTACTGCACTTCAGCTACAGCAAGGAAGCGCCTTACCTGCGCTACGGCGTCATCAATGACCGCGGCCAGCAGGTGCACCGCGTCGATGTCCCACTGCCGGGGCCGCGGCTACCGCACGACATGGCATTCACCGAAAACTACGTGATACTCAACGACTTTCCGATGTTCTGGGATCCGGCGCTGCTCGAACACAACGTCCACCTCCCAGGCTTCCACCGTGATATGCCGTCCCGGTTCGCGGTTATCCCGAGGCGCGGCGACAGCTCGCAGATCAGGTGGTTCGAGGCGGACCCCACCTATGTGCTGCACTTCCCCAACGCCTACGAGGACGGCGACGAGATCGTGCTCGATGGGTTCTTCCAGGGCGATCCCGAGCCCGCCGACGACGGCCTCGGCGACAAATGGCGGCGGAGATTCCGGTTCCTGGCTATCGACCGTATGCAGGCCCGACTGCATCGGTGGCGCTTCAATCTCGTCACCGGCGAGGTTCGCGAGGAACAACTGTCGGACAGTTTCACTGAATTCGGCATGATCAACTCCGCATACGCAGGACGTGACTACCGCTATACCTACGCGGCGACCGCTAAGCCCGGCTGGTTCTTGTTCGACGGCCTGGTCCGCCACGACCTCAAGACCGGCACCGAACAACGCGTTTCCTTCGGCGACGGGGTATTCGGTAGCGAAACGGCGATGGCGCCCCGAACACATGTCGCCGCCGAGGGAAGTGCAGCCGAGGACGACGGGTACCTGGTAACGCTCACCACCGACATGGCCGCCGACGCGTCCTACTGCCTGGTGTTCGACGCGGCGCAGCTCGAGGCCGGCCCGGTATGCAAACTCGCTCTGCCCGAACGGATCTCGAGCGGAACACATTCGACCTGGGCGGCGGGATCCGACCTTCGCCGTTGGCGCGAGACCGACACCGCCGCCGCCGCAATCGGCCTCTAGTTGGCGCATCGCCCCAACGCCGTGGCCCGGATGCTCGGGGTGCTCGGCGACGAATGGACGCTGCTGATCATCCAGCGGGCGCTGCTGGGCGCGACACGCTACGGCGAATTCGCCGCTGCGCTTCCCGTTTCGAACTCAGTATTGGCCGGCCGCCTGCAATCGTTGGTCGCCGACGACCTACTCGACCGCCGCGAGTATCAGAGCAATCCGTTGCGTTCGGAGTACCCGGTAACGGTGAGGAGTCGGTCGCTGTGGCCGATGCTCACCTCGATATGGGAATGGGAGCGGCGCTGGGTTTCAGGCCAGAACCGGCGGCTTCCTGGAATGCGCCACGAGGTGTGCAGCGCTGACTTCGCGCCGCAGGTCACCTGTAAGTCGTGCGGCGCCGCGGCGAGCGAGAAAGATGTTGTGGCGCAATGGGGGCCCAGCGGCTCCTGGGAGCGGTCCGTTCCGTGCACCACCAACCGCCGACGTTCGGACCACCGCCGCGCGGGCGCGGGACTGCTTTTTCCACAGACCATGAGCGTGATGGGTGATCGTTGGGCGTTCGCGCTTCTGGTCGCCGCGTTCGTAGGTGCCGAACGGTTCACCGACTTCCAGTCTCAGCTCGGCGCACCGCCTGCGACAGTGGCAGACCGGCTATCGGCGTTCTCCGCGCAAGGAATTCTCGTCAATGCGGCTGGCCGATACCGGCTGACCGAGAAGGGCCGGGCCTTCTTTCCGGTGCTCGTGACTGCGCTGCAGTGGGCACAAACGTGGTATCCAGACCCAGAGGGCCCCGCGGTGGAACTGACGCATACGGCGTGCGGCCGTCAGTTCAAACCCGTTCTCATCTGCGACCAGTGCACAACGGTGCTGAACGGTGCACAGGTGAGGCGAGTGTAGGCATTCGCTCGTGGCCTGGTGTGCGGGTAGATCGCCAATCGCCGGGATATCGCGATCTGCCCGCACACTAGAAACCTCGCCGGTGCCGGTCCAACTGGAACGCCAGGTTGTTCCGCACCGAGGGCCACTCGATGTCCAGGATCGAATAGACGACGGTGTCGCGCCGCGACCCGTCAGGCAGGATCTGTTGGCTGCGCAGCACCCCGTCGAGCTTCGCGCCCAGCCGCTCGATGCCGGCGCGACTGGTTGAGTTGAAATAGTGCGTGCGGAACTCCACTGCAACACAATTCAACTCGTCGAAGGCGTGGCCAAGCATCAGCAACTTGGTTTCGGAGTTGACCCCGGAGCGTCGCGCCGAAGC
>ERZ888423.1790-NODE-1790-length-17476-cov-5.719649_pt1 | contig 17476 bp, 15 predicted proteins | sample MGYA00520523_ERZ888423 | MGnify/ENA primary metagenome ERZ888423 (study PRJEB32303, sample SAMEA104408611) | aquatic metagenome | biome: Brackish water; feature: Pelagic; material: water | place: Baltic Sea | collected 2014-06-08T10:24:00 | depth 30,27 m ...
GGACCGATCCCGCACCATCGGGGCCTAGAGCGGCCTAGGGGCCCGGTGTCGTCAGCGCCGCGTTCAACATGCGGGGTACGAGCCGACGACTCCCCGCTCGGTACTGGCTCAGACAGGCCAGGCGAAACCAGGTGTGCTGTTCCACCTGTCGGAGCCGCTCGGGATCCAATGGGCGCCCGGTCCAGGCCTGCCGATGGGCCCGGTACAACTGTTCGGACCTTGCGCCCGGGGCGAGGCCGGTTCCGGCCTGGAGGTTCCGGAGTTCGAGGTGCACGGCAAGGTTGGCCAGGTCGTCCTCGGGCGCACCGAGCCCGAGCCCGTCGAGATCGATCAGCCCCGGTCGATCGACGAAGATGTTCTTGTCGTGGAGGTCGCCGTGAACCACCACCTCGGCCCGGACCTCGACCGGCGGAAGCATGCTGGCGGTTCGCTCGATCGTGGCCAGATGCGATGTCGAGGCCCGGCGGCTGATGGCGACCCACTGCTGTGGATCATCGACGCCTGCGACTCTCAGTCGATCCGGCAACGGTTGTGTGTGGAGGGCTGCCACGACTGCGCCAACGCTGTCGACGGAGCAGGACGGATCGGCCCGCAGTTGCTGATGGAGCGAGACCCCGGTGAGGGCCGACAGTTCGACGCTGCCATCCGCTGTCACGTCGAGCACGTGAGGGACGGCGAAGGGGCAATCGGCGAGGAGATCGTGGCAGCTGACCAACGATTCGACTCGTCGGGGCCGAACCACCTTGACGAAGCTGGTCGGCGTGGCCACGACGGCCCGCCGGCCCCGTCGATACCCGACCAACCGACCTCGTTGCAGCGCAGCGCCGATCCCGGGGAGCGCTTCGTCGGCTTCGGGGACGAGCGCGACGACCGTGCCTGCCTCGGGGTAGAAGGCGCCCCATTCGATCTGGTGACCGCCCAAGTCCTGACGTCGCACCGTCCATGGCCCCTCGGGGCGGGGATAGGCGGTCGGCCAGTCCCGCATCCAGCAGGTCATCGAGGTCCGCCCGACCCGGTTCCGACCGCATCTCGGTTCGATACTCCGGCCCACGATGCCCCATGGCCGGGACGATGGAGAATCAGCCCGGCCGCTGCGACTGCAGCCGGATCCAGGATGCCCCGGGTGTCGAACACCGTCGGTGCCGCCAGCAGTCTGGCCACCTTGTTCATGTCGGCCTCGCCGAACTCGGGCCATTCGGTCGCTATCACCAGGAGATCGGCGTTGTCACAGGCATCGTAGGCATCACCGCAGTGTTCGACTCCGGCCACGCTCGGACGAGCGACGGGGTCGAACAGTCGGATCCGGGCGCCCGCGGCCGCCAGTCGGCGGACGATCGCCAGCGCCGGGGAGTCCCGGCAGTCGTCCGTCCCCGCCTTGAAGGTCGCTCCCCACACCGCGACCGTCGCGTCGGCCAGGGGCCGACCCAGAGAGGTTCGAATCGAGAGATCGATGTGATCCATGTGGGCATCGTTGCTGGCAATGGTCGCCGTCACCATCGGGAGCTCCAGACCGTGCTGGCGGCCCAGCGCCGCCATGCCTCGGGTGTCCTTGGGGAAGCAGGACCCGCCCCACCCTGGTCCTGGTCGCATGAAGGCCGTTCCGATCCGATGGTCCGACGCGATGCCGGCGATGACTTCGTCGATGTCGCCGCCGGTGGCCTCACAGACTCGACTCATCTCGTTGACGAACGACAGCTTGGCCGCCAGGAACGTGTTGGCCGCCACCTTCACCAGCTCGGCCGACGCGAGATCGGTGATCAGGATGGGAGCCGACAGCGATCGGTACAGGCCAGCGACCCGCTCGGCCACTCCGACGTCGGCGGCTCCGATGACCACACGGTCGGGATGACAGAAATCGTGGACCGCCGTGCCTTCTCGTAGGAACTCGGGATTGGAAGCGACTGCGAGATCGGGCCGGTCGAGCCAGCGGAGAAGGTCTCGGTGGGTTCCGACCGGGACCGTCGACTTCGTGACCACGATGGCGCCCGGCTCCAGCACGTCTCGCAACTGTCTGGCCGCGGATTCGATGTAGCTCAGGTCGAGATCGCCGGCGGCCGTCGTGGGGGTGGGCAGACAGAGCAACACGACGTCGCCGGCGGCGTGTTCGTAGGAGGTCTCGAACCGCAATCGACCGCTCTCGAGGCCACGAGACACCATCCCAACGAGTCCGGCCTCGACGATGGGTACCTCGCCGCGACGGAGAGCCCAGACCTTGGCCTCGTCGACGTCCACGCCCACGACGTCGTGTCCCAGATGCGCCAGACATGCGGCGGTGGTGAGACCGACGTAGCCGGTTCCGATCACGACGATCTGCGGTTCTCGGTTGGTCATGGCTGCTCTCCTGATTCGAAAGGGTGGGAACGGTTGACCGTTCGGTTGGTGATCCGGTTGATGATCCGGTTGCCTGCTCGCGTGGAGCACGAAGGGCGACTCGATGCCCGGAGTTCGGCCTCCGCCGCTGACAGCAGATCGTGGGCGTGCACGGGCCAACCCGGCTCCACGTGGCGTGTCACCAACAGCGCCTGATCGATCAAGGCGATCACGGTGTGCCAGCTCAGTTCGCGGTCGGCCGCAGTAGGAACGAGGGCCGGGCCGGTGGGCCCGGTCGCGGTCTGGGTTCGCCGATAGCTCTCGATCACAGCCTCGGCGTGGGACCTTGCCTCGGGCGACCATCCCGGTTGGCGGATTCCGAGCGACATGGCGTGGGCTCGGAGGCGTCCCAGATCGCTGACCGGAGACCCCACGGCGGCGCGCCCCAGATCGATGAACCAGGCTCGGGACCCATCGATCAGGATGTTCTTGTCGTGGAGATCACCATGGATGAGAGTCCGGCGGCCCAGCGAGCACGGCATCCCCGAGCGAAGCCGGTCGGCGATCCCGGCCGCGAGACCCTCCAGATCGGGGATCCACGACGCCAGCGTGCCCAGGCCTTCGACCGCATTGACCAGATCGTCGAGTTCGGTCCGGTGTGGGGTCCCGCGAGGAGCAGGAGTGCGGTGGAAATCGTGGAGGGACCGACCGAGGTGTTCGGCGATGGTGCCACCGTCACGCACCCACGATCGGAGTTCGGCACCGGCGACGAACTCGTCGATGCCGACGCGACCGCCATCGAGCTGGGCCCGGGGAGCTGGCGTCGCCACTCCGTGTTGCTCGAGGGCGCTGGCGGTTGCCGCCAGTCGGTGAGCGTGGTGGCCCGTGGTGTATCGCACCAGGAGTCGTTGACGGCTGCCCTCGGTGGTGACCAACTCGACCTTGGTCACCACCCTTCGTTCCGGTTTGTACTTGAGCACCAGGCTGCTGCTGTCGGTCTTGGAGATGGTCTCCCCCGGTGGGGTCAATGCCGTCAAGGCCGGCTTCAGTTTCCGGGCCGTGGTGTACCAACGCAGGCGTCGCAGACGGGCATCGTTGGGGAAGCCGTAGAAGACGGTGTGATCGTCGATCCGGACAACGGACACCCCGACCGTGGATGTTCGAGGCCGCAGCGTCAGCGCCTTGGTGTGGATCTCGTCGGCCCGCTCGGCCCGAGCGCACCACTGTGCGTAGCCCAAGCCGGGTGTCTGGTCGCCCGGCACATCGAAGCGGTAGCTCACGATCGAGGTCTCGTCCGGCTTGTGACGAAGGTAGTCGGGGTGGGCCCGGTCGACGACCAGACCAGCCTCGTTCAGGAGACGGGTCGCCGTGTCGCCATCGAGGAGATCTACGACGGGTTCCGGCAGTCGTCCTGCGGTCCCGTGGTGCATCATTCGTGTCGTCATTGGTTGACGGCCTCCAGATGCCGTCGGACGGTCTGCGAGCGATGGGTGAGCCGCAGACACGCGGTAGGGTCGAGCTCGTCCAGGTCACCGTGGTGAATGACGAGGGTGGTGCGTCCGGCCGCGATGTTCTTGATGGCCTTGGCCACCGTCGCCCGAGCGTCGGGATCGAGTCCGGTCAGAGGTTCGTCGAGGATCAGGACCGATGCGTCGCGCACGGCGGCTCGAGCCAGCATCACTCGACGGGCCTGACCGCCGGACAACGAGGCCCCACCTTCGTCCAAGACGGTGTCGATGCCGTCGGGTAGCCGGTCGAGCACCGGGGTGAGCAGAGCCGCGTCGGCTGCAAGCGCGATCTCGGAGTCGGTGGCCGTCGGTCGACCGAAGGCGATGTTGTCCCGGATGGTGCCACCGAACAGCGCCAGTTCCTGGGGAACGTAGGCAATCTGTTCCCGATAGCCGCCGAGCCGCATTTCGTCGATCGGCTTCCCGTCGATGAGGATCTGGCCGGACGTCGGCTGATGGAGCCGGAGCAGCAACGACATCAGTGTCGACTTGCCGGTGCCGTTCTCACCGACGACGGCCGTCAGCGAACGGGCCTCCACTCGGGCACTGAAATCGGTCAGCGACGCCCGACCATCGTGATACCGATGGCTGACCCCGACGAACTCGATGTCGCCGTCGAGGCTCCACACCGGCTTGCCCGATTCCGCATCCTCGGCCGGGAGTTCGAGCAGATCGAGCACTCGCAGGGCACACGCCGTAGCTTTCGCGATCCGGGCACCCTCGCCCGTCAGCTTGCGGATCGGCTTGTAGATCATCGTCGTGTAGGAGATCGCGAGTACGAGCTCACCCGGGGTCAGCAACCCGGCCCGAACACGCATGGCGCCGAGCACGAGGACCAGCGCCACTCCGGCTCCGGTGAGGATCTCGGTGAGGCGAACCATGCGCGCCGCGTGGCGGGCAGCGGCCATGTTGGCTCGTTCCGCACTGCGGGCGTTGCTGCGAAAGGCATCCGACGTGCGACCCTCGGCCGCGAACGCCTTGATCAGTCCGACCTGCCGAATCGACTCCGCAGCGCTGGAGGCAATGGCTCCCTCCTTGCGACGGGACTTGCCGGCAGCCGTCTTCACCGCGGCCGAGGTGCGTTCGAGGTTCAGCCACAGCAACGGCAGCGGGATGAGCGACACCGAGAAGAGGCGCCAGTCGACCAGCGCGAACACCACCGATCCGCCCAGCAGGACCGATCCACGCGACACCACGTTGACCCAGCTGGGAAAGAGCAGGTCGCGGATCATGTTGACGTCACCCATCAGGCGGACGATGAGATCGCCGCTGTAGTGCTGCTGGTGGTGCGAGAGTTCGAGCCGTTGGATGTGCTCGAAGACATCGCTGCGAATGCGGACCGTCGCCTTGCGACTGACCCGGGCAACTCCCAGTTCCAGCCGTTCCATGGCGAAACCGAGCAAGGTGGGCACCGTCACGGCGATGGCGGCGAAAATGAGGATGGGGGTCATCGACACCGGCGCCGGCGCGATACCGGCTACCGGCGCGATCGGCGAGGTCAGGGCGTCGACCACCCAGCTGATCGGCCACGGCTTCAACAACTCCAGTCCGGTGACGCTGAGAGCCAACATCATCGTGGTGGCGATCCGGATCCGTTGCCCGCCCAGAGCCGGGGCGAAGGCCGACAAGGCCCGGCGAAGGTCCGAGGGGTCGACGGCAATGGTCTGCTTCGTCAGAAGCCTCATCGCAGTACCCCGTTCACTGCCGCTTCGGTCGAGGCGGCCACATGATCCCAGGTCATGGTGGCCATGGCCCTCGATCGTCCTGCACTCCCCAGAGCTGCCCGGTGCTCAGGGTCGCTCAGCAGCGCGGCCACGGCGTCCACCAGCGCGCCCTCGTCGTCGGGATCGACGATCGTTCCGGCGTCGCCGACCAGACGTGGGATGTCACCTTGGTCGGTGGAGACCACGGGGAGCCCCGCGGCCAGGTAATCGATGACCTTCAGCGGACAGAAGTAGAACGGCTCCTGGCGGCGATACGGGGCCAGTCCGATGCCGGCCCGACTCAACAGGGCCGAGGCCTCGTCCGGAGGCAGCGGACCAGTCACGGTGACCTGAGCCTCGACGCCGGCCCGACGAGCCGCCGATCGGAGATCATCGGCGCCCGGACCTCCACCGACGACCAACAGATCGGGTCGACTCCCACGGCGGTCCAACGCCACCAGGAGATCCACGAGTCGATCGGCGCCGTGCCACGGCTTGGGGTGGCCAATGAAGACCAGCGGGTAGTCGGGAGTCGCCGGCGTCGCCGCGTCGGCGAACCATGCGGGTTCGAATCCGTTGGCCATCACCACCGTCGGGCCGTCCCGCAGGGTCGAAACCCAGTCCGCCAGCTCGGTCGAGACCGCGATGACCAGATCGGCGCCGGCGATCAGTTCGGTCTCGATCATCACGTCCGAGGGACCCATGGTGCCGGGTCGGTGCTGAGAAGCCTCGGCCGCCAGCGGTGCGTTGACCTCGAGCACGAAGGGTGCACCGAGTCGCCGAGCCAGGTCCAGACCGGCCCGATGCCCCAGCGAGTAGCGCTCGTAGATGACGGTGCGATCGGCGCCGACTCCGAGCGAACCCGTTGGTCGACCACCGGTCAGGTCGTCGAGCCTCTCCAGCGGCACGACGGTGCCGGGGAACGGTCCCTCTGCCGGCCGGGCGCTGTAGGTGACGACACAATGGCCTCGCCCGGCGAGCCCTGCTGCCACCCCTCGCAGGTGCTGGGCCGCACCCTTGGTCGACCCGGGGGCAATGCCACGGTCGGCGCTGACCTGAACGATGCCGAGGCGGTTCACGCCGTGACCCTCGGCTGGTGCATCGCACCGATCAGTTGACCGATGGTGTCGCGCCGGTCGAATTTCGCCGCCAACGTTCGAGGGCCGGCGTCCGACATGGCCTGCCATTGCTCCGATCCGTCCAACAGTCGGGCCATGGCGGCCGCGGTGGCCTCGACGTCGTCACTTCCGACGATCAGCCCCTCGACCCCGTGCTCGATGATCTCGGTGATGCCGGCAACCGGCGTCGAGACCGCAGGCAGGCCGGCTCCCAGCGCTTCGAGCAAGACCGTGGGCAACGCGTCCTGGTTACCGTCGGCGCCGACCCGACAGGGCGCAACCATCAGGTGAGCCCGGCGCAGCCACTCGGCCACGACCTGCTGGGGCTGAGCCCCGGTGAACACGATTCGATCGGTGATGCCCAATCGTTGGGCCTGTTGTTCCAGATCGGTCCGACAATCTCCGTCACCAACGAGCACCACCCGCAGTTCGGGGCGAACCGGAGCGAGTTGCGCCACGGCTTCGAGAAGGACGTCGAATCCCTTCTTCTCGACCAGACGACCAACTCCCAGTACCAACCCGGGCGTACGGGCGCCGAGCGGGGCGGGAGCGGGTTGCGGACCCAACCCGTTGTAGATGCGAACCAGCCGGGTTCCCGACCCGTCGAGGCGGGCCGAGAGATAGTTGAGATTGGCGTCGCACACCGTCACCACGGCCGAGGCAGAGGCACCGACGCGGGCGGCGATCTCCCAGTTGATGCCGTGGCGGTAGATGTCCTTCGCGTGGGCGGTCACCGTGTAGGGAATGCCGGTGAGGAGATGCGCCAGGTGCGCGGTGTGGGCGGCCACGGTGAGGAAGTGGGCGTGGAGATGATCGACCCCGGTCCGGTGAGCCCGGTCGGCCACGGCGATGGCATCGAACACCAACCGTGCCCGGCGGTCGGCCGGCAGTCGGTCGACGAAGTCGAGGACCTCGCCGAGTCGGTCGGTCTGCAGACCGGGTAGGGAACGGATGGCGTCGAGGAATGCTGCCTTCTCCGGCGCCGGCACGTAGTGGACGTTGGCTCGAACCGCGGACAGACCAGGATGGAATCGGCCCTCGGTCGGCGGCCGCAGAGAGAACACCGAGACCCGGGTTCCGGTCTCCTCGACGCCGAGAATCTCGTTGAGAATGAAGGTCTCGGACAGTCGCGGGTACTGCTTGAGTACGTAGCCGACGTGGAAGTCGCCCGCCTGGCCCTCAGACGAGGAGGGTGGGAAGTCGGTCGTCATGGCATTGCTCCATTCGGTTCGGGTGGGGTAGGGAGAGTGAGCGAGGGTTGGATTGCGGGTGGGTCGGGGGTGCCGAGCAGGAAGGATGTTCGAGGGCCGCAGCTGCAGTGCGAGCTCCGCCGAGGTCGACGAGCAGGGGTCGAGCGACCGAGGATCCAGGACGTTCCAGATCGGCAACGAACTGGGCGACGGCGGCGGTATCGAGGTCGTCGATCGAACAGTGCGACAAGTTCGTGTGGGGGGCGAGGCGACGTGCCCGGATGTCTTGTTCCCGTCGGGGCCGACAGCGGGGAACCAACAGTGCGGGCACGCCGGCTGCGAGTTCCTCGACGACGGTGTTGTAGCCGGCCATGGAGATCACACCGGCAGCCGAAGCGATGAGGGATCGCATGCGGTCGGTGAACTCGAGGATCTCGATCGAAGGGCTCCGTCGGGCCCGCTCCAACAGTTCGTCCCTTCGGGACGAGGACATGAGGGGTCCGGTCACGATGATCGACCGCAGTCCCTTGGTGGCGCCGGCGGAGACGGCGTCGAGATAGCGACGGAGCAGCAGCTGACCATCGCCCCCACCCCCCGGGGTCACCAACAGGTAGGGCTCGACGTCCTCGACCGGTGACGGCATCACGGGGGCCACGTAGCCGGTATGGGTCACGGTCGCATCGAGGCGCCGATCGAGACCGAGCTCACAGGCCGTGGTCAGCAGACGGGCATCGCCATAGACCAAGACGTCGTCGTAGCGCTCGAGCCAACGCCAGACGCCGGCCCGCTGCCAGTCGGCCTCGACCTTGTCGGCATCGTCGATGATGTCGCGCAGGCCCCCCGGTGATCTCGACGACGATCCCGTCGCCGGACACGACGATGACGCCCTCGCTGAGGGTGTCACCGCAGGGGGCGATCAGCGTCTGTCGGCGAAGGTGACGTGAAGGTAGCGTGGCCATGTATCGAGGGTGAACGTTCGTACGTCGCATCTGCTATCGGACCTTGGTCCTAGGACCGTTCTCCGGCCGAGGTACCGATGCCGTGCTCGACTGCCCACAGCGCGGCCTGGGTCCGGTCGGTGACTTCGAGAGCAACGAACACCCTTGTCAGGTGGGCTTTGACCGTCTTCTCGCTGATCATGAGGCGGCGGGCAATCGTCTTGTTGGTGTCCCCTCGGGCCACCAGGGCCAACACTTCGGCCTCGCGCTCGGTCAGGGTCGGACCGGTTCGCCGGGTGCGGGCGTCGATGACGGCTCGAGCAGCCCGAGGGTCGACCGGAGCTTCTCCGTTGGCCGCGGCCTGGACACCATCGATGAGGACAGTGGGGTCGGCGTCCTTCACCAGGTAGCCGATGGCGCCGGCGTCGAGGACTCGCTGTCGATCGGTGTGAGCCGTCAACATCACGACGCACGCACCGGGACGCCCGGACTTGAGACGACGGGTGGTCTCGATCCCGTCCATGCCCGGCATCGAGAGGTCCATGAGGACCACATCGGGGAGAAGTTCGGCATCGAGCTCCAGAGCTCGGGCGCCACGGTCGGCCACGCCGACCACCTCGATCGCCGGGTCCTGTTCGAGCAGTCGCTCGAGACCGGCCCGAATCATGATGTGATCGTCGACCAGCAGCACGCGAATCACGCCGGGACCTCCAGACAGATCGTGGTTCCGCTACCCGGTGACGAGTCGATGACCAACCGGGCACCGGCGTCGTCCACCAAGTCGGTCAACAGACGCAGACCCAAATGGCCATCCGGCCGGTGCATACCGGTCACGAACCCTCGGCCGTTGTCGCTGATGCGGACGTTCGTACCGTGGTCGTCGGACGAGATGGCCACCGCCAGTGTGGATGCCTCGGCGTGCCGGAAGACGTTTCGCACCGACTCCTGGACGACCCGAAACACGAGCGCCGACGTTTCGAGGGAATGGTCGACGTCACCGCCGACACTGAGGTCGGTGTGAATGCCCATGCTGTTCGCCGGGGCCAGCAGATCGATCAACGCAGCCTCGAGACCCTGCGACTTGAGGTTCGGCGGGTAGATGTCGACCAGCAGCGAGCGCAGAGACTGCAGGCTGCGACGGGTGCCGACCGATGCCGACCGCAGGTCTCCAGCCAGTTCGGGAGACGTACGAGACGCTGTCTCGGCTGCAGCTGCGATCGCGAACGCCGTACCGGCGAGATCCTGCACGACACCATCGTGCAGGTCGCCGGCGATCCGGCGCCGCTCCAGCAGCGACGACTCGATGGCACGGTGCAGCAAACGCTCCCGTTCGATCTGGCCCCGCCGCAGCCGCCGGTTCAGTCCCCAGGCCAGGACGAAGTGCATGAACTGCAAGATGGCCAGCGCGCCGATCGCAATGGGGGCAAAGGCAGATCGGATTCGGGCGCTGGAGGCATCGACGGCCGTCATCGAGTAGTAGGACTCGAACAACAATTGCTCGCCGTTCGGGCCCACGATCGGCAGGTAGACCTCGAGGGCTTGTTCCTCGGTCTCGAATCGGTTCTCCTCACCGTCCAGAGAACTGATCTCGGAAACGACCTCACCGGTTCGCAGCGAGAAGACCTTGTCGTCGTCGAGTTCGTAGCGTTCGCCGATGAGACGATGCTCGTCGGAATAGACGACGGTGCCCGCGTCGTCCCACAGCTTGACCCGCAGGGTCGATTCGTCCAGCACCCGTTGGGAGACGATCGTATCGAGTCGGTCGATGGCGGCCGGCTCGCCGTTGACGAGGGCAACGGTCAGATTCGGCTCGAGCACGGTTCTTGCCAGTGTCTCGGTCCGCGAACGCACATCGTTCATGGCTTCGGCCTCACCGGCTCGCTGCGATGCAACCAGACTGCCGACACCGACGAACACCATGCCGATGGCACCGGCAACGGCGACCTGAACGAACGGACTTCGAAGGATGCCGGACCCGTCCGGGGATTTGTCGACGAACGACGAGGAGATCATGCGGCCACTCTGATCGACCCCATGGGTCGCGAGTTCTAGGGGAATCTCAAATGTGGGTTAAACACCCACACCCCTCGACCGAGCCGTCCGATTCCCGCGTCAGGGGTTCCTGGCGATCTGGGCGTGGATCATTCGGCGGGCCGCGAGGCCTCCGGCATCGATCTTGAGACTGACCTCGGGCGGCTCGTCCATCTCGGCCAACCGGGTTTCGAGCAGATCGAGGGCATCGACATCCTGGAGCACCACGGTCGTCTGCATCGTGGCCATACCGTCGTCGACGGCCTCGTCGTCCCGAGCGAAATCGCGACACAGGGCCCAGAAGTCGAGGGTTGTCCCTCGGGTCGACGGGGTGATCCCGTACAACACCTTCAGGTGCGCGGCTCGGGGATCGCTCCCGTCCGGTCGGGGTTCGATCCCCGCCGGGGCCACTCGGACATGAAGGATGTAGCAGCCGACCGGGTGGTACTCGATGTCCTGCCACCGATCGATCGGGGTCTGCAGACCCGTGGTGGCCGAATAGAACGGCGGACACTCCACAGCCTTCATCCGCCTCCTCACCGAGACGACCTCGGTGTCTTCGTCTACCGATGTCTCGATGGGTGTGGTCGCGACCTCGGGGGTTCCGATGTAGCCGGCGTGCAGGTAACTCTCGTGCGAGAGATCCAACAGGTTGTCGACCAGGGTCCCGTAGCGAGCGGCCAGTGGCTCCATCCCGGTCAGCACCTTCCAACCGGGCTCGGACATCCACGGCACGAGCGGGAGCTTGTCGACCTCCGGCTGGGCCGGATCACCGACCCACAACCACACCCACGGTCCGGTCAGGTGGACGACGTGCCGGGTCACGTTTGCCTTCGACGGAACGGTTCCCTGGTTGGGGGCCCACACACAGGTGCCACAGCCGTCGAACGTCAGTCCGTGGTAACCGCACTGGATCTGGTCACCGACCACGGTGCCTCGGGACAGAGGGTAACCCCGGTGAGGGCAACGATCCTCGAGCGCCACCACCGTTCCATCGGTCTGACGGAACAACACCACGTGACGACCGCACACCGTACGAGCCAGGGGCTCGGGCCCGAGCTCGTCGAGACTGGCAACGACGTACCACTGATCGGTCGCGAACTCGGTTGGCATCTGCACGATCTGGTTCTCCTGTCGGGGCCGTTCGGCCGACACGATCGAGCATACGGGATCGGGCGCGGTCGGTCCGTCGACCTGGTTGCCCTGGGCCACAGGGCAGAATGTTGCCATGGAACCGATCGATGCAACGGCGTTCGAGACGCTCGTGGTGAACGCGATGGACGAGTTGCCCGATGCCCTGCTCGAACTGCTCGACAATGTCGCGATCCTCATCGACGACGAGCATCCGGACGAGCCGCTGCTCGGACTCTACGAGGGCATCCCCCGCACCGAACGCGACGACTACGGAGGACTCGAGCTCCCGGATCGAATCACGCTCTACCGCCTCACCCTCTGTGATGCCTGCGACGATCTGGAGATGCTGGCCGACGAGGTCCTGGTCACGTTGGTCCATGAGCTCGCCCATCACCTGGGCATCGACGACGACCGCCTTCACGAACTGGGCTGGGACTGAGCGTCGACGTCGGACGGCGAAGGGTGCCACAATCGAGGCACCATCGGTGGCTACACAACGACCTCTGGCCGCCACTCGTCCCAACGGAAGGCTCCTCCATGAAACTCTGTACCTCGATCTTCTTCGACGGCGATGCCGAACGGTTCGCGGCTCGAATCGTCGATCTCGAGGCCGCCGGTGTCGACATGGTCATCATCCCGGAGATCTACGGCTTCGACCAGATCTCGGTGCTGGGCTACGTGGCGGCCAAGACCGAGCGCATCGAGTTGATGACCGGCATCGTGAACGTCTACTCCCGGTCCCCCGCCCTGATCGCCCAGACGGCGGCCACCATCGATGCACTCTCGGGAGGGCGCTTCACCCTCGGCATCGGCACCTCGGGTGCTCAGGTCATCGAGGGCTGGCATGGAGTTCCGTTCAAGCGCCCCCTGGGTCGGACTCGCGACACCGTCGAGATCTGCCGCAAGGTGTGGTCCGGTGACAAGGTGTCGCACGACGGCGCTGCCGTCACGCTCCCCCTCCCCGCCGACCAGGGCACCGGACTCGGCAAGCCGCTCAAGTTCATGAACAAGATCGCCCGACCCGACATCCCGATCGTGATCGCCTCGATCGGCCCCAGCAACGTCGAGATGACGGCCGAGATCGCCGATGGCTGGCAGCCCATCCACTTCGTTCCCGACCGGTTCGATCGTGTCTGGGGTGAAGCGCTGGCCGCCGGGAACGAGAAACGCTCGACCGAACTGGGCCCCCTCGCCATCTTCGGCGACGCCCAACTGGCCATCGGCGAGAGCGCCGAGGTGGCCGAAGCCCGAGAGTCGGCTCGCAACCACGTCGGCTTCTACGTCGGTGGCATGGGCGCCAAGTCGAAGAACTACTACAACGATCTGTTCCGCCGCTACGGCTGGGAGGAGGAAGCGGAGAAGATCCAGGACCTCTTCCTCGGGGGCCAGAGGGCCGAAGCGATGGCTGCCGTACCCGACGAATACGTCGACACCGCCAACCTGATCGGGACCGAATCCCACATCAGGGAACGTCTCGCGGTCTACGAACAGGTCGGTGTCACCCATCTGGCCGTCAGCCCCAGCGGCGTGAACGGTCTGGACGATCTGGCTGCGGTCAAGGCCTGGATCGTCTGAGGCCGACCTCAGACGAACGACACGCGTGCCACCGCCAGGGTCGACGCGTAGAGCACGTCGTTGCCCGAGCCCGGTGACAGGAACATTCCGTTGGCGAGGCGCGAGCCGGTGGCGACCCGGCACAGCAGTTCACCGGTCGCGACATCGACCACGACCAGGTCGTCACCGTCACCCACGAAGTCGTTGATGACGAGCTCGCCGCTGTCGGGCCATACGGCCGGTTGCATGGTCGCTCGGATCTCCGGTCGCAGCCATTGGACCGCGAGGGTCTCGTCGTCGATGCCGGCGAGGCCGCCGTTGATGCTGTCCCAGCACACGGTGACCCCGTGCTCGGGCACATGGACGGGTGGGGAGAAGATTCCACCTCCCGGCGTCCCGAAGGGCTCGGCCGCCTCCAGTTTCCCCGTCGCACGATCCACCCGCAGCACCCGCTGCGGGCCACTCCATGGCGCCGGGCTCTGCCAACTCAACGTCTCGGGTGCTCGGTCGCCGAACCGGCCGTTGGGGTGCTGCCCGAAGATGGCACGCACCGGCGGGATGTCACCGCAATCCATCAGCCAGGCGTGGTCGCCGGAGAGATTGAAGTCCCAGGCCAGACCCGTCGGGCCATCGAGGTGGCGGTAGCGGGGCGACCAACTCGGGTCGACGGCCCACTGCCCGTCCCCGAACGCGATCCGGAACAGGTGCTCGATGCCGGGCACGTAGACATGCGTGTCGTCGGCGGCGATGCGCCCCATCGAACCCTCGGGCAGGACGAGGGGTTCACCCAGGATCTCGAGCGATTCGGGGTCGATCCGGGTGACCGTGGTTCCTCCCTGCCCCTCCAGCCGCAGGTCCTTGGTGACCAGGGTGCCATCGGGCAGCGCCAGCAGGCCGTTGTGGGCCTCGTCGGCCGGCAACCGCAGTTCACCGGTCACGTTGCAGTCCCGATCGAGCCGATGCACATAGCTGCCGTTGACATTGAAGAGGGCGCCCGACTGATGGGCGAGCACCGCTCCGCACCAGACATGATCACCACAGTCCAGCTCGGGCGAGACGGCTTCGGGCTCGAGGGTTTCGACATCGATCCGCTCGACCCAGCCATGGGGACCAGGACCGGTGAACGCCGCCATCGTCCCGGCCAGGAAGAACTCGCCGGGGTCGCGTTCGACGAACATGACGTTCCACTTGCCGTTCTGACGAGTCGTGACGATCGGATGACCATCTCGGGCACCCAACTCGCCGGCCACCGCTTTCTGGCGACGGTTGCCGCCACACTCGACCGGCCATTTCGATGGCCAGTAGCCCGGTTGAGGTGCCGATCGGTCGAGCATGCCACGGAACTCTACCGGCGCTCACCGAGCACCTGAAGCGAACCGTGCCGGCGACTCCATCCAACTCGTTCAGGCCAGGGAGCGCGCCTGATCCTGCGAGCTGTGGAGGTGCCCGTCGAGGACCGGATCGAACGTGGCGTACCGGGCCTTGCCGGCGCCCTTGGCCATGTACATGGCGGCGTCGGCGTTCCGCTGCATCTGGAGGGGATCGATCCGATCGCCGGTCATGACGTCGATACCGATACTGGCCTGGACCTCTATCCGGAGATCGCCGAGCCGAACCGGTGCCCGCAGACACTCGATCAGACGGCTGGCGATCTCGCTGGCATGCGAGGGGTCGTCGAGACGAGGGATGAGCACCGCGAACTCGTCGCCGCCGAGACGAGCGAGCGTGGCATCGCCTCGCAACGCGTCCCGGAGTCGGCCTGCCACCGCAACGAGAAGCTCGTCCCCCCGGTGGTGTCCGAACTGATCGTTGACGGTCTTGAAGTCGTCGAGATCGATGAACAGAACCGCCACCGACTGTTCGGGTCGACCGGAGGTCAGTGCTGCCAGGGTGGCCTGGAACTTCCGACGATTGACCAGGCCGGTCAGCGGGTCGTGGTTGGCCTGGTGCTCGTGACGTTCGGCCCGTCGACGCGATCGCTCCCACAGCACCACGATCTGAGCCAGCGCACCGAAGAGCAACAGCAGCGTGACCGCCAACATGCCATAGATCCGTCTCGTGTCGGCGCGGATCGCTTCCGCAATCGGGTCGTACGGCAGGTAGAGCTCGAAGGCTCCGACGAACCCGCCACCCTCGACGGTGCCGACGGGAACGTACACCTCCAGCAACCGGTCGAACTCCTGCTCGGCAAGGTTCTCGGCCCCGTCCAGCTTGGAGATCTCGGAGGAACTCTCGCCCCGCAGCGCAGCGGCGAGCTCGTCGGAAACCGGGTGAACCACCCCGATGCCGTCATGGTCGTCGGAGTAGACGACTCGTCCGGTCGCGTCCCAGATCTTGATGCGCAAGATGTCATCACCCAGGAACGGCCGCAGCAGCGCGTCGAGTTCGTTCACTCGTTGGGGGTCGCTGGTGGTTGTCGAGAAGTCGCTCTCCCGCAGAACCGGGCTGATGGCGAAGTCGGCGACGAGACCAGCGGCGTGGGCCGCGTTGGCCGTGGCACGTTCCGTGGTCCAGTTGCGGGTGTGCGAGGTCAGGATGACTGCCATGACGATCACCGGGATCGCAGGCGCGGCCAGCAGCGCGAGAAGGCGCAATCTCGACAATGACGGGTCCGTGTCCGACATCGGCGCAGCGTCGAAACCGACGGCTGATCCATGAGGGATCCGCGGGCGGAAGCAGGGAGAAGAACGGGAGGAAACAGGGAGGGTGCCCGTCACCGACCTTGGAGTCGAGGTGAATCGTCGTAGCATCGAGAGATGCCAAGCTCCGAGGTTCCGCTGTCGATCCTGGATCTTGCCATGGTGGGGCGAGGCGACACCGTGGCCGACGCACTCAACGCGACACGAGTGATTGCCCAGGCCGCCGAGGCACGCGGCTATCGGCGGATCTGGTACGCCGAGCATCACAACATGTCATCGATCACTTCCGCCGCCACCGCAGTGCTCATCGCCCATGTCGCAGGCAACACCCGGCGAATTCTGTTGGGCTCGGGTGGCGTCATGTTGCCCAACCACTCCCCTCTGGCGATTGCCGAACAGTTCGGAACCCTGGCCAGCCTCCATCCGGGACGCATCGAGCTCGGCCTCGGCCGTGCACCCGGCAGCGACCCTGCGACCACGCACGCCTTGCGGCGAGACCAGGCGAGCGCCGAAGCATTCCCCCAGGATGTCCTGGAACTCCAGGCCTTCCTGGCCGGAGAGAGCCTCGTACCCGGCGTTCAAGCCATACCGGGGGCCGGCACCCACGTGCCCCTGACGATCCTCGGATCATCGCTCTTCGGCGCGCAATTGGCTGCGCACCTCGGGCTTCGGTACGGGTTCGCCTCCCATTTCGCCCCCGAGGCTCTGGTCGATGCCGTCGCCCTCTACCGCCGGATGTTCACCCCGTCGGGACAATCGGAAGTCCCGCATGTCACGGCGGCGATGAACGTCGTCGTTGCCGAATCGCCCGAGGCCGCCGAAGACTTGCTGGAACAGGTCAGGCGGCGTCGGGTCGCCTCGTTCCTGGGCCGAGGCTACGGGCGAGAGTTCACCGAGGACGAGATCGACCAACTGATCGGGACACCGCAGGCTGCCCAAATCCTGGGAATGATGCGCCACACGGCGGTCGGCACTCCGCCACAGGTCCGGACCCAGCTCGAAGAGTTCCAGTCCTTCGCCGATGCCGATGAACTCATCGTGGTGATCAACGCGGTCACCACCGAAGGTCGGTTGCGGTGCTTGAACCTCCTCGCCGACGCCTACGCCTGACCTCAGTCGACGCCCGGCACCACGAGCCCGCTCTCGTAGGCAATGGTGACCAGCTGTGCTCGGTCCCGTGCCCCGAGTTTCACCATGGCCCGGCTGACGTGCGTCTTGGCCGTCGCGGGGCTCACGAAGAGCGCTTCACCGATCTCACCGTTGTTGAGTCCCTTGCCCACGAGCGCCACCACTTCGCTCTCTCGCTCGGTCAGCTCACTCAGGCGTTCATGGCGCACCTCGGCCCGGTCGG